>Ga0247841_10006788_pt1 | contig 17390 bp, 10 predicted proteins | sample LaCruzMarch2015__2_FD_192410 | JGI IMG/M metagenome (GOLD analysis project Ga0247841, IMG submission 192410) | Freshwater microbial communities from meromictic Lake La Cruz, Castile-La Mancha, Spain - LaCruzMarch2015_18m | ecosystem: Environmental > Aquatic > Freshwater > Lake | place: Spain... | reverse complement strand
CCAACAGGTAGCGCTTGAGGAAGGGGGTCCCCATCGAGAAGATGATCTCGTCGCCGATCTTGTAAAACATGATGAAGGCGAGGCTGAGCGCAATCGCCGGCCGCGCCTGGGCCAGCAGGGCCAGCAGCATGAAGGCGAAGCCGTAGGTCACCGCCTGCACCGCGGGGACCCCGAACGCCAGCAGGACGGCACCCAACAGCAGCCCGAGCACGGGGGCGCTCGCGAGTGCGATCAGCGAACGCCGCCGCGAGACCTCGAGGTACGCGGCGAAGGAACTCAAGAAGTCCCCCGCCGCCTCGCGCGCGCCGACGACCCGGGTGCGCGCCTGCTGGAAGCGCGGGAGCCGCACCAGGTGCAGCAGGGTGAGCCCCGCCATCACCAGGGCGCCGGCCGCGAAACCGCAGCCCCAGGCGGCATAGAGGTTGCCGCCGAAGGCGCTCTTGGCGATCTGAGCAACCGCGAGGATAATGCCGAAGCGCGCCAGGATCATGGCCAGGCGGTAGGCCATGACGCGGAAGCCGGTGTAGGCGGCCTGCTCCTTGGGGTCGGTGATGCCCTCCATGTAGTAGCCATCGATGGCGATGTCGTTGGTCGCCGCGAGGAAGGCCAGGGCGACGAAGACCCCCACCAACAGGGCGTCCGGCACCAGCGTGATGACCCCGGTCCCGCGTCCCAGACACAGGACCGCCAGGAGCGCCGTCAGCAGGGTCAGCAGGGCCTGGACCAGGATCATCCAGGTGCGCCGGGTCGAGTAGATGTCGACCAGGGGCGCCCAGAGGAACTTCAGGTTCCAGGGCAGCCCGAGGAAATTGAGATAGCCCAGGAAGCGCTCGGACATACCGACATCGGTGAAAAACACCGAGGACATGGCACGGACCACCATGTACGGAAATCCCTGGGCGAAATAGGTCGAGAAGACCCACCACCTGGGGTCGTGCCCGGGGTCGCCGCGGACCAGCCCGGCGCTGGTTCCGGTGTCGGAGGTTGGGGTCTTGTCCATGGGCTCACCACCTGGGAGTGTCCGGCATCCGGGCGCGCCGGCTCGGCGCGGCACCGGTGTCGAGTGTTAAGATCCCGCCGTGACGCGCCCGGTGGCGATCCGGTGGCGATGTGGCGATACAGCCCCGCCAGTGTGCCAGGGCCGGTGGATGGGGTACAGGCCGGGGTGGCGAGCGTCAGTATTTTTTACAGCCGGGCCGTTGTGGTCGGCTGCTCCCTGGTTTAAGCTATTGGCTGCAAGGCATTGGAAAGATGGCGCATTTCTTGCTAACAAACTCAGTGCCCAGTGGTTGCAGGCAGGCGATCAGGCAACACCCAGCAATCCGGGAGAGGTTGATGTATCACCGCAGAGTCCCAGTCAGACCCTTTAGCCTCCGGCCAGGTGCGAGGCTGGTCCCGCTGGCATTGGCGATCGGCGGCTTGCTGGCCGCCGGCCCCGGTCTGGCAGTTGAGTACACGACCTATAACTGGACCTGGAACTCGCCAGGCTATGTCGATTGGGCCAAGCAGTGTCAGCGCGCAGAGGGCACCGGGAGCGATAAATGCGGTCTGCCAACAGGTCAAGATGAATGGTACAACGACCAGCCCCCACCGCTCGGTCCGCCCGCGGATAGTCCGATCCTGACAAAAGGTCAATACGAGGACGTTGATCCACACTTCAATAGTTACTACGATTGGGTGAACAACGCGGGTTACGCCTTCAGGATCGACTCCGTCGGCATCAACTCGCTGGGGGCCGTGGGTACCAGTGGTACCGGCGCACCTCCTACCAATTCGCTCGGCATCGGGACCGGTCAGGGCATCAGCGGTGCCTGGGAGCTCAGTGACAATGGCGCCGATCTCGCGAAGATCGAGGAAGCCAGGGTTCAAATCAAATCCGGGGACAGTACGGGCTTGACCTCTTGGGGGGTGACCAACAATAACCTCGTGGACCTCCAGACAGGATCCTGGCTTCCGAACTTGGATGCCAACCAAAGTCCGAAACAGACTCCGATCGACAAGACCTTCGTCTCCACGCTCCTCCCCGACGCGCGTGCGATCAATAATGTGGATGGCACCGTTCGGATCCAGTTCTATCAAAATCAAGATCTACCAGATCCCGAACTCCCGACCGCGGTATTGAGCGACCTGGATATCCAGTTCAATATCCAAACCGCGAACCTGAAAGCAAGCAGCAAGGGCGACGTGGTGGGTCGGGTTGGCGGTGGCGGTACGGCGACCGTCGAAGTGACCAATATACCGACCTCTGGCCTGGGGTTCCGCGCCATCGGTGTCTATGCCCCGGAGGCGACCGGGGACGACTTCGCGGTCTTCGACAGGGACGGCCCGGTACCACCCAGTCCGCCGGTATTGTTGGCCAACGGAACCCTGACAACGAATTATCTCCTGAAGATTCCTGAGTTTGAGGACTATGGTCTCAGCTATACGGCAAACGTCGCGGTGAACCGGGGCGACGCCCCAACTGACCCGACCTTGCCCGTGACGCTCAATATCACCTCGGTCGGTCCCCAGGCGCGGGTGAGCGGCTATGCCGATAATGAGACCAGCGAGGGCCAGTTGTATAGCGTTGGGGTCGATGGGCTTCTTACGGAGCTGACGGCTCAGAGCAATAGTAAATTCTATCGAGATCTAAGCTTTGCAAACGTTTTCGGAACGGATTATGACACCCTGACCGATTTGACGCTTGGTTTGAACTACGCTGGCGCGGGCGTGTCACTCTTCGAGGTGGTCGATGGCGAAGTGAGTGATGAGCCGATCACTGATAAAACTGAGATCCTCATCGGAGTGGGCGACACCGCGCGGATCTTCCGGGTCTATCTAGACCCGACCACGGCCCTTAAAACCTCTTCCCTGATCGCCGCTTCAGTCGATTACTACGGAGACCTGCTGCTGACGACGGACGTGAAGCGGGCATTGAATACGACCACACTCGCGCTGAACAGCACGATATTCAAATTCGACCTCCACGCCAACGACTCAGATCCGGTGCCGCTGCCCGGCACACTAACCCTGCTCGGCCTCGGATTGGCGGGCTTGGGGCTGCGGCGCTCGCGCCGGTCGGCCGTCGCCTTGCCTTTCGGCCTTGATCATAACTCCGCCCACCCGGGCGGCCGTTGTCGCCCCGCTGTAGGTCGGCCTTCAGGCCGACCGGAGGCGCCGCGGTCGGCCTGAAGGCCGACCTACAAACCCGTGGCCGGAATTGTGATCAAGGCCTGCCTTTCTACGCTCGGCGGGCATCCAGCCCCGCACCCTTCCGGTGATGGGAGTGCGGGGCAGGGGGCGGGCCTTGCCGCTCCGCGCCTGCGTGTCTGCCGTTCGTCTCAGGATTACCGTACCTGGCGCCATACCCGCCAGCGAAAGGCGGTGGACTCCAGCAGTTCGACCAGTTTGCCCTTGGAGTCGGAGGCCAAGACCTTGTTCTCCCCCTCGCCGATCGACAGCGCGGTGGTGCCTGAATAGACTCCGCCGCCCTCCAGACGGATGCTGGTTCCGGGCTCGCTGGTCGTGGCGCCGGTCGTGAGCTGGTCTTCGGAATCGGCGGTGCCGTCTTGGTTGAAGTCGTAGGGTGTGTAGTCCAGGGCCGCCCCGCTGGCATAGGCAAGGGTGTTGACCCAGCCTTGGCCGCCGCCCTTGCACACATCGATCTCCGGTACCAGGCTGACGAAGACCACCCGCTCACCTCGGACCTGCGGGGCGACCACCACCCGCTCCCCGGTCTTGATGATTTCGCTCATTGCCGTGTTGGCCGCGGCCTTAGCGTCTACGTCAGCAGGCTCCAACGTACTCGTTCCGAGATCGATACGCCAACCCATGTGCTCGCCGGACTTGACGGCCGCGGGATCGGCGGCCCATTTGGTGTTGATCCGGGTACTGGTCCGGCCATAGCTGACGATGGTGGTCGCGCTGTCGGCGGATGCAACGGCATACTCCTTCTTGAAGTACTGGCGTTGGAGTTCGCTTGCCTGGATGGGGTCCGACCGGACGCCATCGGCGGCGTCTTCGGCGACCCGATCCCAGATGCCGTAGAAGGTTTGTACCGAGGTATCGGCTCGGTCATCGCCGCCAAGATAACGCCCGGTGCCGAAGAGTACGATGGTCCCAACGCCGGTCGGGTGTGGCGCGAGCGCGACTGGTGCGGTGATGGGTTGCCGGTTGGGCGTATCCTCCTGGTCTTCGGCCTGGAAGATCAGTGTTGCCGTCAGCGTTTTATTGTTCAGATCCAGATTCATGAGATTGAACCGCCAGAGGTTGCCGAACAGGTCGCCCGCGTAGGCGGCGGTGGCAATGAGTTCACCCCCGGCGATCGGGATCGGGTTGTCGTCCTCGTCCAGTTCCATCAAGTTTGGCCGATCACCGCGGGTTGGGATAGGCCGTTGGGTTCCTTCGGGTCATCCAACGCCAGCCCGAGGTGTAGCGGGTCGTCCTTGCGCCCTATCTGGGTATTGAACTTTGCGAAAGTCGTCAGGCGGCCCTCGTCATCCAGCGTGCTGGAGTCCATAGGAACGACATAGAGGACCCCCTGGCCGCAGGTGGTCAGGCCCTCCAGGTCTGCCTCAGTATCGGTACAGCCTGTCGCTCGGCGCCCATCGTCTTCGGAACTGTTCACCCCGTTGCTGAAGATCGCCACCCATCGCGTCTTGCCGGTGCTGTCGAGCACCCGCGCGATGGACGGCTTACCCAGCACATAGCCCATGTCCACATCGTCCTGATCCGTGAAGTCCCACAGGTGCATATCGGCAGCCTGAGGTTTCGTCTCAACTCCTGTTCCGGCGTCCGTGACGAGGCTGGGCGACTCGATTGCGTAGACCGCCTGGGCACCTAGCCCGAGGGCGCCGACCACTACGGACCGCCAAGAATCCTTGAAGTACGCATCCCCCTCGGCCACCGGTCCATCGACAAAGCTGGTGTGGGGGGGCTCGGAGCCGTAGTTCGGCTCCGCGAGTCGATACAGCTTGGGGAAAAGCGGCCGCGGGATATAGGCAAACAGCTCTTTGCCGCGGCTGGCGTCGCCCATTGCCCCGGTCCCGGTGGCGAAGGCGTGGAGCATACCGTCATTCGCGCCGACATAGACGATCTCCTTGCGCGCTTTGCCCGCCTTGGCCCACGAGGCGTAGTCGGTCCCGGCATCCGCGTTCCCCTCATTCGGGTTTCCCGCATAGGCGCGATGAGGGGCGCTGACCACCACCGGGGTGCTGTTGATGATATCCCCCAATAGGTTCGTACGCTTTCTGAATAGCACGTTGTCTTCGCCTGCGTCGGACCCTCTGATATACGCTATAAGCGCCTGCGCTGCACTTTCCCCGGCATCGTCCAGGTCTCTGACCAATGCCGCCTGGTCTATGGCCGAGAGTTTGTCGTATGCGAAGGCAACCCCCTTTGCGGTGCTCGAGTCCGGGGTGCCGGTGATGTCCCGGGTGCCGGTCACGATCGTGCGGCTATCCCATGGCGTCGGCACAACCCCTCCGGCTGTCACCTCGCGCCCAAGGTGATCGGCCGCAGACCAATAGGGGGGCGGATTCTTCAGCTTCCAGGGGTCATCCGGGTCGGGTGTCGGATCGTCGCAGAACTTCCCTTTGGCGAGGTGCAGGTCCTTGCAGGGATCGGCGTTCTGGCCGCCTGAAATCCGGAAGGCGCGCAGGTCGCCCTTCCAGGTGTCGGGGTCGAACAACGCCTGGAAGACGACGCGCGGCGCTTCGACACCGCCGGTGTTGATCGCGGGCGCGGTGCCGGCGACCACCGATTGATCGGTCATTTCATTGACCGCGGTTACCACCGTCTTGAACCCGGCAATGAGTGTCTGCGGGTTATTCGCGCTCCAATAGGCACCGCGCCCGTTGAGACCCGCGTGCCACAGGTCATCGACCTTATCCGCGTCGTTCGGACCGGTCCATGTCGGGAAGCCGTCCGTCATCAGGTTCTTGGCGTCGGCGGTGCCGTAGACGCCCAGCTTGTCGGGGCTGGGGTCAGGCGTCACAGCGCCCTGCAGGCCAAATCCCACCGTATACGTGGTGATATGCTGCCAATCCGCGGGGTCCCACGCCGGGTTCCAGTAGAGCGCCGTGCGGGTTGTCCTATCGGTGAGTGAGAAGAAGTCGCTTCGTACGCGGGTCGGGACCAGTTCATCGTCCGTCGGGCGCAGATCCGTGATCCAGGAATAGAACGCGATATCCGCGAGTCCATTGCTGTTTTTATCCCCGAAGGGGGGCAGGCCGTCGGCCGGATACTCGGTAATCCCGGCCCGGAACGCCACCGACTCCTCGTCGGTACTGTTCGGCAACGTGTGTTCGCTGCCGTCGGCATTACCGATCCCCGTGATCGCGTCCGCGATTGGGGTGTCCCAGGCCCCGTCGGTAAAGAGCAGGTGGAAATTGTTGCGGCAGTAGCGTGCCTCATTGTTGTGGACATCGGCGCCGGGGTGCGGGTCAGGCAGATAGGCATCCTCCCCGCTGCAAAAATTGAGCACCCGCCGGGCCGATTCGATCAATGGCGTGTTGCCGCTCGGCAGGGTCGCGAAAAGCCAGTGTTGGAACCATTCGCGCCGTTTGCCGACAAAGCTGCCGAAGGGGGCGAAGAGCTGATCGTCGAAATAGCTGGTGCCCTTGGTGAGTTCTGCACGCAGCATCCCTTGGTAGCCGACGCGCACCGACTGATTCAAATCGGCGATGGCCAGGGTCATCCCCGACTGCAGGGTGCGCCAGCGTGTGCGGTAAAAGGCATACCAGTTGGCGAAGTTGCACCGGGCGAGGCTGACCTCTCCGCCGTCTCCCGGGCAATTGCGCAGGAGTTTCCTGCGTTCGGCCAGTGCCCGTTCGCTCGTATGGGCGATATCGCCGCCAAGTGAGATACCGGTCGTGGCGTCGATGCTGTCTTCGACCGAGCCGACGATGACCCGCTGCAGGCAGTGCTTGAGCGTGTCGGCGGTAACCGTCGCCGGATAGGTGGGTAGTTCCTCCGGGCATTCGATGGTCAGCCCCTGGTTGTCGATATATTCGGGAACCGTCCGGTAATAGTAGGCCGGGCAGCCGGGGTTCTCCGCACCGATGACATCGGAATACATGCAGCGCATTGCCCAGTCTGCGGGGGTAGGCAGGGGGGTGGTCGTATAGCCGGGGTCGCGGATATAGATGCCGTCTGTCGGTAGGGACCATTCTCCCCGTCGAGACACGGTTGGGCTGACGCACGGACCATAGCTATCCTGAATGACCGCGACATATTCCGTATCTAGATCATGGTAGCATTCGGTTTGGTTTGCGCAAAGTGAATCGCAGCGCCAGCCGTTCTCGCTGTCCAGCGCGCCCTTTAGCTTGCTTGCGTCGCACCCGGTACAAAACTGGTTCCGGAAAAAATCGCCCGGCGCGTTGTCGAAATCGGCCGCGGTGAAACTCTCGCCCTCAGCACGCTTCGGTGGGAGGTAGGTAATCTCCGGATCGTAATAGACCGGGTTGGTGGCACTTGCCAGGTCTCGGGCATCCATGTTGCCGATGACATGTGTCCCTCCCATCTTCATGCTCCCTGAGGTGTCCAGGGTGATCAACAGATTCGGGGTGGCCCCCTTGAGGAGATAGAGCGGCACATCATCGACGGTGATTTCCGGGATGCAGAAATAGGTTTCCGCTGGAGTGCTGGTACCTTTCTGGCACGTCTCAGCCGCCACACTGCCTGGACTGAGCAGGGAGACGGCAAGCCAGACCAGGGAGATCACGTGTCCAAGGGTCGCGTCGCCCCGATAGCGAAACGGGCATGGACCAGACGGGTTGCCGGTGGCGCCCCGATAATGCAGAAAGGCCGGGTGTTTCATGAGCAGTCTCCCCCGCGTGGGTTGGGGTGGTTACCAGGCATAAACAGTCGGAATCGTGGTCTGCAGGATGGAGCGCGATTCCCCGCTCGGCCCCGTCGCGATCGCGCTGACGGTGTAGTAGCTGATGCCGCGCTGCTCGCCCTGGGCGTCGAAGGTGAGGTCTGCCGGGGCATAGCGGAATTGGACCGTGATCCGCGGCTGAGCCCAGGCGTCAGTCTCCTCTTCGGTCCCATCGCCTTTATCGACCGTCGCACCGGGGGGCCCAAGGCGCGTATTGGCGTACTCCTTGTACTGGGCGCCCGAGGTGATGGGTTTTTTGGTGTCCAACCAATCCTCCGGAATGTCGCCTTGCAGTGTGCAGGTGGATGCGCTGTCGGCGTCGATGACCCGGCACCCGCTGCTGATGGTCGCGTTACCGAAGGGGGCCGTGCGCAGTCCTTGCGGGCTCTTTTGGATGGCCGTGAGGGCCGCCTGGAGGGCGGCCTCCGCCGCTTGGAGTGAGTCGGATTTATCCTTGAGATTCCCCGCCATGCGTTCCTCCAGCGCCGCCCCGCGCATTGCGCTCAGACCCGTAATGGTCATGATGACAAGGATGATAAGGCCGACGAACAACACCGCACCCCGCGCCCCTCGGGCAGGTTGGTGCCGGGTCCTCGATGCCTGCGGCGGCAGCATGAGTAGCTTACTTGTCATACCTGACGAACCAATCGGATGTGGCACGAATGGCGATCGTGACCGGCAGGGCTTGATAGAGCCGACGGTCCCCAGTCACATCATCGGAGTCGAGACCAGTCGTATCCCTATAGATGTCCGTGTACTTGCGGTCATGGTTGGATACCTCCTGCGTGCTGGCGGCGAGCAACTCGATACGAATACTGTCGACCTGCTCCCAGTAGTGGTTATCGGTCACCCAGGTGGCGTCGACCGGTGTCTCGCCCGCCTTGTCGGTCAGCCGTTGTCGGACGCGCTGCGAGGCCGTTTTGCCAAGGTCCAGCGAACCGTCGTAGGTGACGTGCAGGTCGGCGATATCCATCAGGACCGACGTGACGTCGCCGGTGGACACCGACCAGTAGGCGAGTGTCGGACGGACGCTTGCCGAGGTGCCCGCCTGGCATGAGGTGAAACGCGCCGTGTCTGCCGTGGTCACGGTCAAGCCGGTCTCCTGGTTGACGCAGCCGATGAAGAAGACTCTCAAGTCGAACGGGAAGACGCGCGCACGCATCAGGGGCGCCCCACCGGTGGGTTCCCCCGTCCAGTTGTACGCGTAACTCAAGGCGTCCGTACTGTTGCCGCTGGTGCCGTGCTCCAATTTCTTGTCGCCGACGGCAGTGATGGAAAAGATGTCGGTGGCGGAGCAGTCAGTGATCAAGGCCAAGCCCCCTTTCGCGAGCTGATCGTTCGCCGCCGCAAGTTTGATCGATTGGATCAGCGAGGGGCTTGCGGTCCGGGCTACGTAGGTGCCGTCACCGACGATCCCCCAATAGACCAGGACATCGCCCCTGATCCTGCGTGCCTTCACCGCCGTTTGCACTGCGCTGGATAAGTCTTCCAACCAAGGGGATGGGTCGCTGGTCGCTTTGGCCTGCGCTGCGCTGTAGCCGAGTGCCCTCTTGGCGCCGATGACAGACTTTCCGGTGTCGTCCAGCAGTACATTGGCGACGACAGTGAGACGCTTCCAATACTCGTCCATAGCGACGCTGCTGCAGCCGCTGCTGCGTGCCATGCGCATGGCTCGGGCCAGCACCTGACTGGCGTAGCGCCCCGTTTCCTGGACGCGCGTCTGGGCCTCGTTGATCCGGTAGGTGGCGTGACTGGCGGTGAATAACTGGACGACGGCGAGCAGGACCAGGGACGCGAGCGCCAAGGCGACCAAAAGTTCGACCAGCGAAAGTCCAGTCGCCACGGACCGGACCGGGCTTGCGCAGGGCGAGTCTTGACTGTTTTGGTGTCTGGTCATGGTAGTGCGCGCGAGACCTCTGGGGTGTCTGCAGATCCTCAGAACTGGGATTGCCAACCCGACCGGACCCCGGTCATCTGACCGGAAACCGGGTACAGACCGAGAACGATCGGTCACCGGCCCCGACCCTGGAATCGTCCCAATAGACTGTGACCTCACAATTATCGGTTCCGCACTTGGTGGCGCCACAGTCGATGAGCAGGGCATTCGCCTGCGCGCTGGATTGTGCCAATCCGAAGGCGCAGGCGCCTTCCTGCCAGAGGTTGATCGCCGTGCTTTGTCCGACGCTCGCATCGCACCGGTTGGCCGGCACCGCCAGCTTCGCCCCGCTCTTGGGCACTGACAGGGGGTCCGCCCGCAGTCGGTCGATGGCGTCGTACGCGGCAAGCGAGGCCAGGGTACTCAATTGTGCACTCCCGGTCGCCTTGAGCCCTGTCACCTGAAGCGCAGCAAGTCCCAAGAGACCGCTGGTCAGCACCAGTACGGCGACGAGCACCTCGACGAGCGAAAAGCCTTGCGTGCAGACGGGCTGGCCACGCGTGACATCCCCCGGCCGTGTGGTTGCTCCGGGTCGTCTGGTTTGCGTAATTGCGGGCTGGTTCACAGTCACTGCCTGCGCGTGATCGTGGCCCGAGGAAGTGGAGTGGAAGCCGTCATGACGAATGTCCGCGAATGCTGCTGCAAGGAGTAACCTGTTCTTGCCAATAGTGTAACGGAACTTGCGCCGTTGCGAGCGACACCTCGGACAGACTCTTGGGAATCACGGATAGGCGGGCCGCTGCTATGACCGATGGCCGGACGCCGGGGGCATCCTAGCCGCTGCTCACCTGGGTCTCGGCTCGGGGAAGGCGCCTGTGAGGGAGAATTATTCATAATGTGTACGAGTGTCCCGTGGCTGATCGGGGCCATACAACCTAACTATAGTCTAGGTGAAGGCAGTCGGGACGCCCGTGTTTGGTTCACAGACTTGAGCGGATCGGTGGGGCTGTGCGCCGGGATCGGCGGGTGCGGGGTGCGGGAAAAGGTACAACACGCGATCCCTCTGGCGATCAGGGCGCAAGACGGGGCCTGTTCGAGGGGGCGCAAAATTGGCGGAGAGAGAGGGATTCGAACCCTCGATGGGCTTTTGACCCATACTCCCTTAGCAGGGGAGCGCCTTCAGCCGCTCGGCCATCTCTCCGGGAAGAGGCTGCGGGTGTCGATGGGCGAACTGCGCATCGGCACGCGCGAAAAAAACTTGTTTGTTTAAATGTTGCTGGTCATATCGGACAGGGTTCCCTGGCCACAATGCCGGCCCGCGTCGCCACGAGTCCGGCATTGTAGCGTGGTTGCGTTCTGCTTGCCAGTTACTCGGGTTCGGCCTCCTGGCCGTGGGTTTCGGCACCCGGGGCAGTCCCCTGGGCCTCCGCCTGCTCGCGCTTGATGCGCTCGTAGATCTCCTCGCGATGCACCGCGACGTCCCGCGGGGCGTTGACGCCGATGCGGACTTGGTTACCCTTGACGCCAAGGACTGTAACGGTGACCTCGTCACCGATCATAAGGGTCTCGCCCACACGGCGAGTCAAGATCAACATTGCTGCTTTCTCCCTTTCTTTCCTTTTTCCGACTTACGTGGCTCCCTCGGACGTAACCTGAGCAGGATCCAGCGCCAGATTACGCGAGTTGTACCACACCCAGACCAAGCTGGGGGCTAGCTACCCCCACCTGGATTTTAGCAATAGCTTGGGTTGAGCCCAAGCATTTGTTGCAATGCCGTAACAATTCTTGCCGGTGGGGCCTTGCCAAGGGCGCGGCGAGTGGGTAAATCGCCCCGGACGCGGTGCCGCGCTCAGGTGGCCCCTGGTTCGCGCCCCAGTCCGAAGGCGTCGTGCAGGGCGCGCACCCCGAGTTCCAGGTATTTCTGGTCGACCACGACGGAGATCTTGATCTCCGAGGTGGAGATCATCCGGATGTTGATCCCCTCGCGCGCGAGGGCGCCGAACATTTGGCTCGCGATCCCCGCGTGGTTGCGCATCCCCACGCCCACCAGTGAGATCTTGACGATGTGCGCGTCCCCCAGGACCTGGCGTGCCGCCAGCTCAGCGGCGGTGCCCTGGAGGATCTCCAGGGCGCGCTCATAGTCGTTGCGGTGCACGGTGAAGGTGAAGTCCGTGGTGGTCTCGTCCGGGGCGATGTTCTGGACGATCATATCGACCTCGATATTCGCCGCCGCGATCGGCCCCAGGATCTTGTGGGCGACCCCCGGTTGGTCGGGGACCCCGAGTACGGTCAGTTTGGCCTCGTCGCGGCTGAACGCGATGCCGGCGATCTTGGCATCTTCCACGGTATCTTCCTCGAATGTGATCAGGGTGCCCGCGCCCTCGTCGAAGCTGGAGAGCACGCGCAGTGGGACCTTATATTTGCCGGCGAATTCCACCGCGCGGATCTGCAGGACCTTGGAGCCCAGGCTCGCCATCTCCAGCATTTCCTCGAAGGTGATGCGCTCGAGCTTGCGGGCCTTGGGTTCCACCCGCGGGTCGGTGGTGTAGACGCCATCGACGTCGGTGTAGATCTGGCACTCGTCGGCCTTGAGCGCGGCGGCGACGGCGACGGCGGAGGTGTCGGAGCCGCCGCGCCCGAGCGTGGTGATGTTGCCCGCACCGTCGATGCCCTGGAAGCCGGCGATGACCACCACCCGCCCGGCATCGAGATCCGCGCGCACGCGCACGGCGTCGATGTCGTGGATGCGGGCCTTGTTGTGGGCGCTGTCGGTCAGGATGTGGACCTGGGCGCCGGTGTAGGAGCGCGCCGGGCAGTCGATGGCGTCCAGGGCCATGGCGAGCAGCGCAATGGTGACCTGCTCGCCGGTGGAGAGCAGTACGTCCAACTCCCGCGGCAGGGGGCGATCCTGGATCTGCTTGGCCAGGCCGATCAGCCGGTCGGTCTCCCCGGACATGGCCGAAACCACCACGACGACCTGGTGGCCCTGGTCGCGGGCGCGCCGCACGCGGTCCGCGACGGCGCGGATGCGCTCGATGCTGCCGACGGAGGTGCCGCCGTATTTCTGTACGATCAATGCCATCAAATTCTCAAACGCACTAGCTAAATGAACGGGATTAACAGGATTTACAGAATCGCAATCGAAGTAAATGCAGGGGTGACAGGATTTTTCAAGGCTTGCAGGGGGGCTCGATCATCATTTCGGCCTGAGCCCGTAGGGTGGACAAGCGATAGCGAAGTCCACCGAGTCCTCGCGCCGCCGCTGGTGGACTGCGCTGCGCTTGTCCACCCTACGACTGAATCTCGCGGGCCGCGCGGTCCGCACAGCGGACCCTACGACGCTACGAGGTCTTGGTCCGCGGTGCGGACCGGTGACCGCCTAGCCGAGTCCCTGCCGCACCCAGCCCTCCACCAACGCCAACGCGGCCGGCAGCCCCGCCGGGTCATTGCCGCCCGCCTGGGCCATGTCGGGCCGGCCGCCGCCCTTGCCGCCGACGAGCGCCGCGGCCGTTCGGATCAGGTCGCCGGCCTTGAGCCGGTCGGTCAAGTCGCGGGTAACGCCGGCCGCCAGGCTCACCTTGCCGTCCGCCGCGCTGCCCAGCAGGACCACCGCGGAGCCGAGTGTATCCTTGATCTGGTCGAGCGTGTCGCGCAGGGCCTTGGGGTCGACCCCGTCGATGCGCGCGGCCAGCACCTTGACCCCCGCCACGTCCACCGCCTGGGAGGCCAGGTCCCGGCCGGCGGAACTGGCCAGGCGGGACTTGAGCTGATCGAGCTCCTTCTCCAGTGAGCGGCTGCGCTCCAGGAGGCTCGCCACCCGCTCGTCCAGGTCCTCGCGCCCGCCCTTGAGCAGCCCGGCCAGGCGCAGCACCCGGTCCTCGTCGGCCAGCACCCAGTCGAGCGCGCCGGCCCCGGTCATGGCCTCGATCCGGCGCACGCCGGAGGCGATGCCGCCCTCGGCGACGATCTTGCACAGCCCGATGTCGCCGACCGCCTTCACATGGGTGCCGCCGCACAACTCGGTGGAGAAGTCGCCCATGCGCAGGACCCGCACCTGCTCGCCGTACTTCTCCCCGAACAGGGCCGCCGCGCCGCTGGCCTTGGCGTCTTCCAGGTTCATGATCCGGGTCTCGACCAGGTGGTTGCTGCGGATCTCCGCGTTCACCAGCCGCTCGACCTGGAGCAGTTGCTCCCGGGACACCGGCTCGAAGTGTGAAAAATCGAAGCGCAGGCGCTCGGGTCCGACCTGCGAGCCCTTTTGCTGCACATGCTCACCCAGGACGGCACGCAGCGCGGCGTGCAGCAGGTGGGTGGCCGAGTGGTTGAGCGCCGTGGCGCTGCGCCGCTGGGTGTCGACCGCGGCCTCCACGCTGTCGCCCACGCGCAACTGCCCCTTGGTGATCCGCCCCAGGTGACAGATGACCCCCTCACCCTTCTTCTGGGTGTCGGTGACGGCGAACTCGCCCGCCTCCCCGGTCAGGGTGCCGCGGTCACCCAACTGGCCGCCGGACTCCGCGTAGAAGGGCGTGAGATCAAGGATGACGAGCCCGTCCTCACCCTCGTCCAGGGCGTCGCGTGACTGGCCGTCCCGATAGAGCGCGACCACGGTGGCGCGCTCGCAGAGCGAGTCATAGCCGCAGAACTCGGCCTGGCCAAGAAAATCGATGGCCAGGTCCTGGCCGACACCGAACTGACTGGCGGCGCGGGCGCGGCCCTTCTGCTCGGCCATGGCCCGCTCGAAGCCGTCCAGGTCGAGCGTCAGGCCCCGCTCGCGGGCGATGTCCGCGGTCAGGTCCGTCGGGAAGCCATAGGTATCATAGAGCTTGAAGACAGTCTCACCGGGGATCCGGGCATCGGCGAGGCCGGCGATGGCGCCCTCCAGGATGGCCATCCCGTTGGTCAGGGTCTCGGCGAAGCGCTCCTCCTCCTGGCGCACCACGCGCTCGATCTGCGCCTGGGCCGCGGCCAGTTCCGGATAGGCGGACCCCATCTCCGTGACCAGGGGGGACACCAGGCGGTAGAAGAAGGGCTCGGTGCAGCCGAGTCGATGCCCGTGGCGGATGGCGCGGCGCATGATGCGGCGCAGCACATAGCCGCGCCCCTCGTTGCCGGGCGTCACCCCGTCGGTGATCAGGAAGGCGGTGGAGCGGATGTGATCGGCGATGACCCGCAGTGACTTATCCAACCGGTCGGCACACCCGGTCACGTCCGCGGCGGCGTCGATCAGGTTGACGAAGAGGTCGATGTCGTAGTTGCTGTGGACGCCCTGGATCACCGCCGCCAGCCGCTCCAGGCCCATGCCGGTGTCCACCGAGGGGCGGGGCAGGGGGCTGAGCGAGCCGTCCGCGGCCCGGTTGAACTGCATGAAGACCAGATTCCAGATCTCCACGTAGCGGTCGCCGTCCGCGTCCGGGGAGCCGGGCGGGCCGCCGGGGATGGCCGGGCCGTGGTCGTAGAAGATCTCCGAGCAGGGGCCGCAGGGGCCGGTCTCGCCCATGGACCAGAAATTGTCCGCGGCCCCGCAGCGCGAGAAGCGCGAGGGCTCCACGCCGATCTCATCGAGCCAGATGGCGGCGGCCTCGTCGTCCTCGGTGAAGACCGTGACCCACAGGCGCGCGGGCGGCAGGCCCAGCACCCGGGTCAGGTAGTCCCAGGCGTAGCCGATCGCCTCGCGCTTGAAATAGTCCCCGAAGCTGAAGTTGCCCAGCATCTCGAAGAAGGTGTGGTGCCGCGCGGTATAGCCTACGTTCTCCAGGTCATTGTGCTTGCCGCCGGCGCGCACGCAGCGCTGGGAGCTGACGGCGCGGTTGTAGGGGCGGCGGTCGCGGCCGAGGAAGCAGTCCTTGAACTGGACCATACCGGCGTTGGTGAACAGCAGGGTCGCGTCATTGGCGGGGACGAGCGGGCTGGACGGCACCCGCTGATGCTCGCGTTGCGCGAAATAATCGAGAAAGCCTGCTCGCAGTTCGGCACTGGTGATCATGGGGAATACTCGGATGCGCCGGGAAAAGGCGGCGGTCAGTCGTGCCGCCGCAACTGGCGGCGGATCAGTTCGGGCGGGAAACCGCGCTGCTCGAGAAAGCGGCCGCGTCGGCCCAGGTCGGTCTCATCGGCCGGGGGCTCGGCCCCGAAACGCCGCTCGTGCGCGGCGGCCAGCAGGGCCGGCCAGTCATCGTTCATGGCCCGGAGATAGGGGTCGATCGCCGCGTCCGGGAGGCCCTTGTCGCGCAACTCCGCCCGGATGCGCAGCGGGCCGAAGCCCTTGCCCACCCGCTCTGCGACATAGGTCTGCGCGAGGCGCGCCTCGTCGATGGCGCCCTGCTCGGCCAGTCGTGCCAGGACCGGCCCGAGCGTGTCCGCAGGGTAACCGCGGGCCTGGAGCTTGCGCTCCAGCTCCAGCCGGGAGTGCTCGCGGGTGGCCAGCAGGCGCAGCGCCAGGCGCTCGATTGCGGCCGCGGGCTGTGGGTCGTCGTCCATCCGGGGGGCGGCGGTGCTCAGGGTTTCAGGTCCGGCGCCGGCTCGTCGGCCTCGACTGCCTCGGGCACCGGGCTGTCGTCGGCCGGCTTCGGCAGCAGTTGCTCGCGGATGCGCGCCTCGATCGCCTTCGCGAGATCCGGGTTCTCCTTCAGATAGACCCGCGCGTTGTCCTTGCCCTGGCCGACGCGGTTGCCGCCGTAGCTGTACCAGGCCCCGGACTTGTCGATGATCCCGGCGGCGACGCCCAGGTCTACAATTTCGCCCTCGCGCGAGATGCCCTCGCCGTAGAGGATGTCGAACTCGGCCTGCTTGAAGGGGGGGGCCACCTTGTTCTTGACCACCTTCACCTTGGTCTCGCTGCCGATGACTTCCTCACCCTTCTTGATGCTGCCGGTGCGCCGGATGTCCAGGCGCACCGAGGCATAGAATTTCAGCGCATTACCGCCGGTCGTGGTCTCCGGCGAGCCGAACATCACCCCGATCTTCATGCGGATCTGGTTGATGAAGATGACCAGGCAATTGGACCGCTTGATGTTGCCGGTGAGCTTGCGCAACGCCTGGGACATCAGGCGCGCCTGGAGCCCCATGTGGGAGTCCCCCATCTCGCCCTCGATCTCCGCCTTGGGCGTCAGGGCCGCCACCGAGTCCACCACCACGATATCCACCGCGTTGGAGCGCACCAGCATGTCGGTGATCTCCAGCGCCTGCTCGCCGGTATCGGGCTGGGAGACCAGCAGGTCGTTCATGTTGACGCCGAGCTTCTGCGCATAGCCCGGGTCCAGCGCGTGCTCCGCGTCCACGAAGGCCGCGACCCCACCGAACCTCTGGGTCTCCGCGATCACATGCAGGGTCAGCGTCGTCTTGCCGGACGACTCGGGCCCGTAGATCTCGACCACCCGCCCCTTGGGCAGGCCGCCGATGCCGAGCGCGAGATCAAGCCCCAGGGAGCCGGTGGAAATGACCTCGATGTTGCGCGCGGCGCTCACATCGCCCATGCGCATGACCGACCCCTTACCGAACTGTTTTTCGATCTGGGTCAGGGCGGCGGCCAGGGCCTTTTTGCGGTTTTCGTCCATCGGGTCTCCGTGGGGCCGGTCCGGGGGCGCGGGCCCGGTCGGGCGCGCGGGTCTCAAGGTTCCCGGGTGGGGTAAGCGCGGGATTATCGCACAGGCGATCGGC
>Ga0247841_10006787_pt1 | contig 17394 bp, 21 predicted proteins | sample LaCruzMarch2015__2_FD_192410 | JGI IMG/M metagenome (GOLD analysis project Ga0247841, IMG submission 192410) | Freshwater microbial communities from meromictic Lake La Cruz, Castile-La Mancha, Spain - LaCruzMarch2015_18m | ecosystem: Environmental > Aquatic > Freshwater > Lake | place: Spain... | reverse complement strand
AGAATTTTCTATTGAGCAAAACCCAGATAATTAGATTTTATTTTTTTTAAACTTTTTCAAGTCCAATCAACGCAACAATGTAACATTCACTATATTGTGAGCAACCCCGGCAAATTGCAGAGTGCTCATTAAATTCTCTGCTTCCAAAACATCCTCTGTTCCATCAAAGGTTGTTGCTTTAATGTTGAAATTCTCTGAACTACTCCCAAAAACTTTTGTTTTCATTTTGTCCTCCTTTGATTTCTTTGCAGCGATGGTAATGATATACATACCAACCATCATACTCCAGCAATCCATACTTATCTTTTCCTAATCCTTTCATTTTGCATTTAGGACAAATTTGATTTAATTTGAGCATTTTACCCTCCTTACTTTTTTGTGTTTTATTTTTTGCTTACATTCTATTTTTTGCTTACCAGCACATCCTCTGTAATATAAGATAATGAATTTAAATTTATTTTGTTTTTGGGCACTATGTTTTATGAGTTATAAGTATAACCCAAATATATTACTTGATTGTAGTAACACTTGTAGTTTAAATACTTTACTATTTCATACTACCTTTATACTACCTTTTGATATATCGCTCCGATATATTATCATTAGGTAGTATAATAAAACACTACCGGTAGTATATTTTAGAAAATTATTAACCGACGGGCTTACATTAAGAGCTGGAAAGAGAGGGCGAAAACCTGCCCTACCCACACGGGGGCAGCTCTTAAATGCCGTCGGGATTATGATTTACTGATTTACTTTTTTGAATTTGCAGCATTACTTCCTTAAAATCAACCGGGCTTTCTTTCTTATAAATAAGTGTAGTAGTTACACTTTTGTGGTGTGCCATAGCTTGCACCACATCTGATTGATAACCCAGCTCAAAAAGTTTATTAATAAAATTCCGTCTAAAATCGTGACTTGAAAATTTAATGCCCATACTTTTTGCCGAATTTCTTAATGCTATTTCATAATTGTTATAATTATTTCCCATAGTTTTTTGAAATGCCACAGTAGTAGTATTTGAATAAGCTTTAAGAAATGGATAAGTTAATACGCTGCGCTCGGCCAAAAATTCAATAAGTCCTATCTCCTTAACTTTTTCAGGTAGTATATAAACGGAAAAAAACTTTTTGCCTTTTCCTACTAATTGTATTATTGCGCCGTCGTTTTTATCAAAAGTAAAATTTTTATGCGTAAGAGAAAGCGCCTCGCTTACTCTTACGCCAGTATTAAGCTGGATTAATGCCGCCATTTTATACGGCAAATATTTAATTTTATCGCATATTTCGTTTATCTTTTTATCATCTAAGTAAGTTCCAAAAATCTTTCGAGGATTTGTTTTAATTTTTGCAATATACGGCAAAAACATTATTTTATCCCAAGAAATTAAAAGTTTTTCTATTGCGTATTTAAAATTGTTGTCATTAAAGCTTCTGCGTCGATGAATTATGAGCCGATTAAGAATAGTTATTAATTCCGGATTTTCCGGTGTAATATCATCAGGCAGCAGATTTATTGCTCGCAAATAATTGCCTATTGTGCAATTTGAGAGGTTTGTTTCAGTAAGTAGCCAATATTTAAATCTGATAAAATACTCTGCAAGCATTTTACCCCCACATCTCCGGCGGAGATTTTATCACACCTTTATCCGAGCAGCACATTTTTCACCGAGCTCATATTACTCATTATAATCTGCGGCGTTGCAACTGCGGGGGCATTACCTCTTATTATCAGATAGGTTATTGCTATGCCTATCATAAACATCACTACATAAAAAACCACATTCCAGTTAAATTTATGAATGTCTTGTATCTCGTCGGCAACTTCCCGCTGCACCAAGCTATAAAGCGCCGCTGGGGATAAGGAATTAAATAAGTATATTACTTTGTCAAATGGTATTGTTATTCCGAAATATTTTAGTAACCCACCATTTTTTTGCGCTTCAATATCAAGACCTTCTTTTTTAACTACTGCCTGCCCGGTTTTCTTGTCGTAATATACATCGGAAAATAAGCTTTTATTCTCGTCCCAGCCCTTATTGGTCAATGCTGCCAAGAATGTCGGGACAGCATAAGCTTTTTCTACGAGAGCAACGCCAAAAGGAATACCTTTGCTTCTCTCGGGCTTTAAGCTTTCTCTTACTTTAATCCAGTAGTGCTTCTTGCCTTTTAAAATTCCCGCATTGTCGTCCTCTACATCAGTAAGCACATAGTCCTTTCCGCAATCTACAAGAAGGAGCACCCGGCGTTTAAAAATGGCTCTTAATTCTAAAAGTGCGTGTGTTTTTACGCAGATTAGGATAAGTATAAAAATTAGGAATAATATGCCCAGCGCTATTCCTAAAATTGCGCCGATTGTTATCGGCAGTTTTTGCCCAAGAAATAAACTTATTATGTTTGCCATATACTTTCACCCTTTCTTTAATTTAAAACCCCAATTTAGCGCCTTATCTCCTGAAAAATCGCTGTATAAGCCCGGTATTAGCGCTTTCAGCGGGCTTCTGCGCTATATTCTGCTGTATCTGCGTATTAATCAGAGTGCGATTATTATTTATAATTCCAGAAGCTTGCCCTATGCTCATTTTAATGCGGTTGCGAAATATCATTTTTACCTGCTGCATTTCCAGCTCAATGTCTGGGGTGTAAGCGTTCATTGGCATACTTGCGATTACATAGCCCTTGATTATTTCAAATTGGCTCATAAGCCGCCGCTCATCACTATCTTTGTAAAAGGTTAGTGCGTGGCTTCGGTCAAGAAATACCCAAAATTGTTTTTTTACTGCTTCTGGTACAGCTTCCAAGTTAAGCAAGCCCTCTATTATTGCGGCGTCATTTGGGTTTTGAATGCTTAAATCTGCTGGCGGCTGCTCGTCGTTCATATAGTTTTCGTTCTCGTTTTCTCCTTCATTTTCCAATACTAATCATCCCAAAACTCTTTTTTATGCTCGTCGTCTTATGTAAATTAGCGTTTTTATCGTGTCCCACAACGCAGTTAATAAGAAGGTTGCGCTTATGCCTGCCCAAAACCAAGTAAGATAGGAATATCTGAATGAGTAGCTGCTGCATTGCACCTTATCTGTAAGGTTACTGGTAGAATTTTGCAGGGGCTCGCAGTAAGTTTTCTCAATGCCATCCAAGCTTGCGAGGGATAATACCGCAAATATTATAAATGCGAAAACTTGAAAGAAGCCGTTTTTACTGAAAAATCCTATGAGCCCGAGAGTAAAACCAACTATAATTAGCAAGATATAAATTTCAATAAGCATTTCAAGCACCTTCTTTCTTTTTAAAATATATAAACTTTACTATTTAAAATGAAAAAAATAAGATTAGGGCGCAGCCCCCTTGTCAGAAGCTACGCCCAAAAAATACTCGTTTGGAGAGAATATTATTAATTCTCTTACATTCCACCTGCGCCCGGTCTGCCGAAAGTGAGCAGTATTGCGAGGATTGCTCCTGCGGCTAATACGATTAATCCCACGGCAAGCAATTTAAAGCCGGTGTTTGTGTTTGTGATTACCGTGTCTATTGTAGTGTTCTGCGCTGCGGTCAAGCTGGTCTTGTCAATGCTTGTTGATACATTTGCAAAGACAACTATTCCGATTATTACTGCGACTGCTATTACGACGAGTGATAGTGTCGTTCCGATATAATCTACCATATTATTTCACCTCAAATTGTTTTTTTTATTTTATTTACATTCCACCCCGGTTTATATCTCCGAGTGTGAGCAGTATTGCGAGGATTGCTCCTGCGGCTAATACGATTAATCCCACGGCAAGCAATTTAAAGCCGGTGTTCGCATTATTTTGCAGGGTGAGGAAAGAATTATTAAAGCGCCAAGTGTCGGTGTAATTTCTAATATCTCCCGAGCCATTGAGCACGGGTGTCATTGCGGTTGTAATATCTACGCCGCTGCTTATATTTGCAAAGACAACTATTCCGATTATTACTGCGACAGCTATTACGACGAGTGATAGTGTCGTTCCGATATAATCTGCCATATTATTTCACCTCAAAATGATTTTAATAAGTTCATTAATGGGAAGGCGTGTTTATAAATATTTTTTAAGCCCATTTATAAACGGTTAATTACTGCCAGCTTTTTCTTTCGCCTATCATAAAAGAAGTCCTGCTCGGGGTATCTTTTTTCATAAATTTTAAGATTAGCCGCTACGAAGCGGTTTATATTAATGGAAAAAGGCAGCTCTTTAAGCTTTATTTTTCGTTCCAAAAGCTTGCCAAAATTTTCAATCCCCATAATCCTTCACCATTTCATAAACGCCAATCATCATTACTGTAATAACCACGGCGATTATTATGCTCATTATCTTATACACGCCAGCTGGAAGGTGTGTATAAATTAGGGAGAGGGCAGCAGTATTAATTATTATTAAGAGCGCTGGGCTTTTGCTTTTCAGAATTACGGGCAGGTCAATAAGAATGAGAATTATAAAATATGCCCAGAAGCCCAAAGCTTCTGTCATAACTGCCATAAATGTAGCGATTATGTCGCCCGTCTGTAAAGTTTCGTAAGGTGTTGCCATTTTTATAATCCCTTTTTCCCTGCAAAAAGCTCAATAAGCGTAAGCAAATATATAATGTAAATTATTGCGTTTATCGGCGCATAAATGTAAAATGGAGCGCCGAAATTAGTATTAAGCCAGCCGCCAAAATTAAGGCACAGCCCGAAAAAGCTCTTAACCTTATCCCAATAATAAACAAAATACTCCCACGGCTGTTTAGTTCCGTAAGCGTCCTCTGTTACTCCTATGACTTCGCTTCCGTTGTAATAAACTTGGCGAAAGCTGCTGTTTATCTCGTTGTAAGTATTTAGCGGGGTGGTTATGGTATAAGCGCCTAATACGCCAGTGCTTTCCACCATATAGATAGCAGAGTATAAGAAAAGCAAAATTAAACTGATATAAGCCGCTTTCATATTTTTATGTCCTCTTTTTTGTTATTGCATTAAGCACTACTGTGAGAGCAATCAGCGTGATTGCCCCCGCAGTAATGTCAAGCCAGCCCACTCTCCAAAAGAAAAGTGCAAAAATTCCCGTGATTATCACGCCGAGCTTTGCGTTTGCAGCGCTAAAAAGCAGGGCAAGCACTACTAAAAACATTACCACCCCTATTTTTTTCCAAGTATCAACTTCTCCCTTTACGCTTGCGGGCAAGTCCCCAGTTATGTCAATTAAGCTGCCATAATGCCCGCTTCCAACTTGGAGCTCTTGCGTTTGTCGTAAAGTTCCAAAAGTATTATGGCTGATTGTCATAAGTGTAACATAGCTCGTTTTATTATCTATCGGCGTGTTCCAAGTGAAATTAACTGCGCTTGTCCCGGCGACTTCGCTACTCCACAGCACTGCGCCCCATATTGTTTGGTTGTAGATTGTAAGATTTACAGTGCTTAATGCAGCGGATAAATCTACATAATTTGCTCGGATTGCGGTTTCGCTGATATTATACGCCGTGAATATATAATCAAATGCTTGCAGGTAGCTCATTTGCACATCTACCGGATTAAGCCGTATAAACTTCGTTCCCGCAGCGTCGGCTATAAGGTTTCCGAGCACCTTGTAAGTAGAGGCGCTTTGCACTATTACCTGATACTCATAATTTTTAAGCAGATATGTTACAATCTTATTTTCCATATCTGGCAAATCTTTAATTATTATTCTGTTTGCATTCTCAATTATTATCTGTGGGTTTATGAAAGCGTCAAGCCCCTCAAATTGCAGCGCAATGGCAACTGCCGTGTCAGTGTATAAGTCAATAAGGTAGAATGTTACATTTTTATCGCTCTGATTAGGAATTAAGCTCCTGTAATAACTCGCTGCGGGGTAGCTTACTACGCTTTTTAGTTTTGTAAAATTGCATATTACAAGATAATTGCTTACATTTGTAACATTTGCAACCTTGACATTATACTCGTAAATTGTTTCATCAACGCAAATGGTGTAAAGCATTAGCCCGTCAGTTCCGCTCACATTAAAGGCAGCGTTTGTTTTCTCATCAAGAAAGAAAAGTGTTATGTTAGTAAAATATTGAACGCTGTTAAATGAGTAAGCTTGCGGCTCGTAATAATCACTCCGGCTAAAAACATTTATGGTGTGATTGCCATAGGCGGAGAGGTTTATGCTACCCGAGTAATTAAGGCAGCCGACGCATAGCGTTCCGCTGCTTCCCTCGCTTGCATTAAAAAAGTATGAATAAGTGCCATTCTGATACGGCGGCACGCTTAAATTAAGCTTAACCGTAAGGTTTGCGGTAGTGTTTGCCTGAACGCTTGCGGAGTATAAGCTCTGCCCGGCATAAGCTCGGAAATAATAATCATACGCCCTGCTCGTGCCAATAAGGTTAAAAGAGGCGTTTTTATAAGCGGCTTGGTGTGCAAATAATGTTAAGTCACCAGCAGCTATTGCGTCCCATTCTCGCAAGAATGAGCCGGTTTGCGCTCCATAATCAACGCTGCCTGCCGTGTTATTAATATGTAGTTCATAAGCGGGCAGTGCGCTTCCGTTTAGCATTTCATAATAGCTTATGTTAAGTATAGGGCTTACATACAGCCAGCTCGTATTTGCCGTCGTTCCGTTAAGCACGCCGTCAAAAGCGGTTACTTCACAAGTTATATTATCCCCGCCGACAAATTGGGTATTATTAAATTCTGAAGTTATATTATTATAATCACTAAAATAATATTCATATATTGCGGCTACCTCATAAAGATTATACTGATTGGGATAAGTAGCAACTCGTGTGTAATTAACGCCCCCGGCTTCATAGCAATTAAAATCTGTTCCTGCCACGGTATTCTCTACTTGTAAAAAAAGGTGTGTAGAATTATAAGAATTATTAAAACAGTTTGAAGGCAACGCTAATATGCTCGTATTAGTCGTTATACTGCTGTTTATTTTTATTTTTATTGACATATTTTTTACGGTAGAGGATTTTTCATAATAAACGGGTAGAAGTGCTTGCGCTCCACTACCATAATAACAATAAGTTTCCCAATTTCCGTCACGGCAATATGCTTTATTTACTACGCTTCCACCCTGCGCTCCGTAAGTTCCGGCTGAAAATCCGCAAGTGCTCTCGTTGGCGAGTGTTTGGTTACAAGTGCTAAAACTCGTATTTTTAACTTCACTTTTTATAATGCTGCTCCAATTAAACCAGTTAAAATAAACTTGTAAAGTGTCATTATCAGCGTCAGAAGCGTTTGCCGAGCAGTAAAGATTAGGGATAGTAATATTAAGGTGCGAGCTATTCAAAAATGGATAATTTACCGGGGCAGTATCAGATACATTAAAACAGCCGAAGCCAGTGTCATTTTTGGCGTTAAAAGTGTCATTAAAATAAAATCTGCCGCAAGCAAGCTTTCCCTGCGTTACTGCCACGATTTTTGTTACATTAGCAAAAAAGCTCGTTCCCGCCATTAAAACCGGGGTGTCATTAACCCACGCTCCCGAAGCGTTGCTGCTGAAAATGTAACTGCCCAGAGCATAATTGTCCGTCATTGTAACATTCCAATTTACGCTACTGCCGGTCTTGCTTCCGCTTGCGTTATTTGTGAAATTATTATATTGCGGCACGCTATTATCAAGAATAATCGCAGGAGAATAAGCCGTGCTGGAAAGTGACGCATTATCTATCGCTTCTACTTTTATGAAAAAGCTACCGGAGTAAGCGCTGCTGTTCCAAGTGTAATTAAGCGCCGAGGTATTTCCCATTGTGTAATTAAGTGCATAATCCGAATTTCTTAATGTAAGATTATAAGTTTTTATGGTGTTATTAACCGGGCTTGTAGCTGTGCTATAATTAATAAAAATGCTGCCAGAGTAATTCCCCTCTATGGGATTGTAAATTGTAACAGAGCTCGGCGGTATCGGCACGCTATCATATAAGTCGCTTCTGCTGGTGCTATTATATTCCGTTCCGTTATTTCCTAAAATCCTGAAAAAGTAAGTAAATTGCTCATTAAGCGCAAGCTGGTGAAGGTGAGCATTAACCGTAAATGTCTGATTAGCCCAAGCTATGCCATTATTTGCGCTTGTAGCAGTAGCTCCCACCCTGCTTGTAGTGCTTAAATAATAGAAATTATAGCTTATCACATTTCCCAAGTTCCTATAAAGAAAGTAACCCCTGTCAGTTACGCCCACGCCGCCTATTCTGCCGCTTGTAGCGTTAAAAGTAAATGGCACAGCATTATGCCGGCTATACCCGTCAGTGTGGTTAAAATTTACGCTTGCAGCGCTTGTAAATATCAATGCGCAGTTACTATTCACATTAACCCTGCCCTCGGTGTAAGTGCTGTTGCAATACCAAGTTTCAATCGGCTGCGCAGCTGCGCTTGAAGCGTTATACGCCGCTTCTAAAATTCCATAATTCTTTACTGCGCTAATATTCAAAATTTCAATTTTAATATAAGAATTACTGCCGGAAAGAGAATAAGTGCTCGGGCTGGTAGTTCTAAAAAGTGTTTCATTAAGATTGTAACTGCCCCCATAAACGCCATTATCATAAACGGTAGTGTTATATAAGTCGCCGCTTACAATTAACCTGTTCTCGTTAAGATTATACCCGGTGAAGCTGCTGCCATTGATATAATACGCTACATCTCCCCCGCTTGTATTTATCTTATGATATAATCTTGCGCTGCTGCTATTCTCATCACCCGAGGCGTTATAAATTGCTGAAAGCCCAACGCCCACGGCATTAAAAGTATTCAAGTCCGCCGGCGTTTGACTTATGAAAGTCACATTTACCTCTGTGGTATTTGCGGGCGTTCCCCCTCCGGTTTCATTGGCAAAAGGATAATAATTTCCGTAACTATTATTGTAAAGATACTGAATTTGTGTAATATTAATTTCTTTATTATATAAATAAATTTCATCAAAAGACACAGCGGGGACATTAGAATTTTCAGAGCCGATAAGGTTTTCATCAGCAGCAACCCCCGTGGCGGTAGCGCAATCTACAATACTTACATAAGCGCCATTTGAATATCCTGAAATGTTTTTAGTATTTCTTGTAACTACAAAATGCTCCCAAGAATTAACCACAGAAGGCAGATAAACACACCTATACCCGGTATCATAGCCGCAAATACGAATATGAGTGGTATTATGGTGCTGAAAAAACAAAACATCTTTATTTCCGGCATAATCGCCGAAATGAGCAAAATTCACAGTAGCCGCACTTGTAGCGCTTCTATTAAGCCAAAAACTAACAGAATAAACAGCAGGAGTATCATAATCAGCAGTTTTAAAATATTCAGTGCCGGCGTTAAAATGCCGATTAGAGCTTCCCGCAGGGAATTTTCCACTTACTACATTAGCGCCGCCTGCGTCAGTAGAAAAGTTATTCCCGCTTACATAATCAAGCAAGTCAGAAGTAGTCAAATTCCACATATTAATAAGCCCGCTGGTCATATTAAGTTCCGTTCCGTTCCACCAAGCCCACTCTTTATATTCCACACCGGCAACCTGCAATACTACATCAACCCGGTCTTTTGATTTTATGTTGCCGGTCACTTTTAGATTTACGCACTCATTAACTTTAAGAATTAGATTTAAGCTTTCCGGCTTTATCTGCTCCCAGAAGGTTTCATTAACCCTTACATACTTCTCCTCATATTGCTGCGTGCATAATAACGGCTGGCTCTCATTCTTAACTTCAATGCAAGTTTCTTTTCCCGGAGTATATTCTTTTACTTCTGCTTCCCGGGTGTTTTGTATAAAAAACTTTTCTCCTCGCAAAAATGATTTTTCAGTATTAAAATCGTATTTTGTCAGCTGCGTGTCATAGAAATTTACTGCGAAATTATCTTTACTCAATGCCTTGCTGAAAAACCAGTTATCATTGCACACTCTATAAATCTGATAGCAAGATAAGCATTCCGGAGTGTTCTCTATAAGTTCAGCTCTAAATGCCGTTGCCATTCCGGCAACGGCTATAAATACAAATATCCATGATAAAAACTTGGATTGCATTTTTATTTATTATCCTACGCTTATGTCATCTGGCTCACGCCGCAAGCTATAAGCGATTATGTAAATGACTACTGCGAGGGTTAATATTATCGCCCACTTATTCCACGCCATACGAGTAACTGCCATTGTTGCGTGGGTTGCCGTGTCATTTGTCGTATTATACAGTGCGTCGTATAATTGGATAAATGGCTCGCTCATACTTGCATAAACTATTAGAATGACAAATAAGCTTGTCATTCCTACAATCCAAGCCCCCGCTATTCCCTGCGCCATAAATCACCTCTTTCCAATACGCTTTTTATACACTCTCATTTTCATTCACCTTTTGCCCAAATTTTGATTAATCATATTTTCAAATCTGCCTGCAAGCGCTGTCCTTCCTTCATTAAAACGCTTTACTTTTGGCGCTGCTTTAATCTTAACTGCGTCATACTTTCCTTTTGCACTCTTTAATTTCTCCCCAAAGTTTTTCATAAACGCACCAAGTCCTATATTAAAACCCACCCCCCCAATATAACTTCTCGTATTCCTGCTCTTTTTCTGCTTCTTTTGCGGCGCACTTCCGAATAGCGTGTTGAAATACTGCATTGGCTCTTTAATTGGTGTCTTAAAAACTTTCCCCGCATACGCTTTGCTTCTGCCCGGTTTTCTCGAAAATCCGGTGCTATAAGGAAGGAATGAAAAGCTTGGAAAAGAGCTCCTGCTGCGTGTGCTGCTTGAAATGCTGCTTGCACTTCGGCTGCTTGCGCTGCTGCTGGCAGAGGAGAAGCTGCTGCTTAATGAGGATAAGCTCCTGCTTAAGCTGCTGCTCATTGAGGATAAGCTATTGCTTGACGAGCTGGCGCTGCTTGCACTTCGGCTGCTTGCGCTGCTGCTGGCAGAGGAGAAGCTGCTGCTTAATGAGGATAAGCTCCTGCTTGCACTTCTGCTGCTTAACCCGCTTAAAATGCTTTTAGCCGGGCTTACCTTGCTTAATCTGCTGCTTAACGCTGCGCTTCCCACTGTTGAGATTGCGCTTGCGGAAATGAGCGGTTTTGCCGAGAAGCTTACCATATAACTGCCGGTGTCATACCCGGCAGCGCTTGTCATCTGGGGCGTTATCTTATTGAGCTTCGCCCACTTTTCTAAACTTGCACTTGCGCTTTCTACTGCGGGCTTATTACTCCACCACCTATTTTTTAAAACATTAAGCTCGCTTTTAGTCCATAAGTAAGTATCTGCGTAATCCTTGGGCAATCTTTTAGCAAGCGGGGAAAATGCGAGCTCGCTCTTATCTGATTGAATGTTCATTAAGCTCGTTGTAAGTTTGCTTAATGCGTTTTCCGAAGCAGTAGTCGCTCTTATTCCCTGCTGCTTATAAGTTTGCGTTCCAAGCCGGAAGCCATACGGCTCTATTATCGGCTGCTCATTGCTGAAAATTTCAAAACTCTTAATATATTTCTTTCCCATTTTTGTGAATATTGATACTGCGGGCGTTCCCTTTTCAAGTGTAAGCGCTGAAGCTTTTGGATTAGAAATTTTAATTTTTACATTGAGCCCTGCGTCTTTAAGCTGCGCATATAGTTCCCGGGCTGCGCTTATTGTATCTGCCTGATTTATATTAAGCTGCGCTTCTGCGTCGCCTGCTGCTCTTGTCTTTTCCACCCGGCTTAATACTTCGCTGCTGCCAAATGCCGTCGCCTTATTTTGCGGGTTTCTAATCCACTCCCACCATATTTTCATTCCCTTTTCATACGGCATTCCTTTTGTTTCAAGCGGTAGTTTTCTAAATTGTTTTCCTGCGCTGTTGCTATAATATAATGTTTTTCCAAATCCGAGAGCGAGATTAAGCTCCTCTGTCATTCTGGGGTTAAGCCGCATATTTCCCAAGTTTGCCTCTACTTCAAGCGCACTTTTAGGAAATAAGCGCATTGAGCTACCCTTGGGTATTTTAATCGCAAGTTCCTGAATTGCGGGAATTTTCCCCCGAGGGCTGCCCCATATAATCTTATTTGTAGTTAAATCTACACCGCCCAAGCTTCTGCTTCCAATTCCAAATTCTACATTTAAAAAGCTCTTATAAACCGGCTTATCCCACTGTAATTTTATAACCTTGCTTTTTCCGCCGTAAGTTCTTGCAACGCCATAATCAACTGGCATTGTCGCAATCTGCCCAAATTTAATCTTGGGCACATAGGGATTAATTTTGGGAGCAATAAATTTAGAAAATGTTACCCCGCCAGCAATCGCTCCCGCATACGCCGGGGCTCTTTGTGCAATGTAGCTTTCAGCAACGCCGCTGGTTGTTTTTCTCTCTTTTAAATATTCCCTTCTAAAATTTGAAATGTCAAATGCTGCAATACCCCCGCCCATTATCATTGCAGGGATTGTTATCTGCGGTATTACCAGCGTCGCAGCGCCTACTCCTACTGCCGCAGCTGCGCCAGTTCCGAATGCTTTTGCAGCTTGTATTGGCTTTTGAATGACGGGTATTGCTTCGCTTACAATTTTGCTCGGGAAAAAGTTATATTTTCCTAATCCTACCGAGTAATCGCCAAATCCGGATTTTATCGCCCACGGCACATATTTGCGTTCATACGCTAAATCAACTCGCCCCGCCCAAGTGCTCTGTTTTGCTTCTTTTAACTTTTCAGAAATAAACTTATCCTCTTTGCTTGGGGGAGCTCTTAAAACGCTAAAATTTGCTGTTCTCTCACTTTTTACTGGAAGGGCATACTTGGAAAAATCGCCCATTGGCATAGTGCCCAAAAACTCGCTGGTTGTTTTTCCGGGCTGTTTCGCAGTTAATCTTACATCATACTCCCGCTTTTCAATTTTAGGAAGCACGCCATAATTAGAATAGAAATTTCCGGCGATAAGCGTATCTGCCTTATCCTGCCAGCCCATTCTTGGAAGCACCGATTGCGCCTTATTAGGCGTAAATGTATTCTCATACTTGCGCTCCGTAATATTTCCTACAATATCGCCCTCATTAAGAGCATAAAGCCCCTGCCCGATATACTCTGCGTTGCCCTTATATCCCTCTTTTGAAGGCAGAATTATAATATTTGCGCCGGTATTCTCATCTTTAATTATTTTTGCATTATTGCTTTCAAGCCAGCTTTTAGGATAATAAAAGGTGCTATCAATCTGATAAGGCACTTTTCCAGAAGCAGTAATTATCTGATTATTATTTACTTTACCGACCTTAATTTCGCTTTCCACATCTTTAAGCCGAAGCGGGCTTATTCTCTCCTCAATAATATTTATGCTGCTCGTTCCCTGCGCTGGGGCAATCTCGGGAGAAATCTGCGCAGCTGCGCTTGCTGCCTGCGGATTTTCCGGGGCGTTCCCCCATATTCTTTCTGGCTGGGTATAAATTCCCCCACCGGAATTAGTGGGGGGGCGTATTGGCTTATTTACTTGTAACGGCGTAGAATATGCGGTTTTTGGCTTTTCAATAGCTCTAATTACATCAGCAGCCGAGGTTTTGCTTGCGGCAGTAAAAATGTTCTTATTGGAGCTTTCAAAATTAACCATTTATAATTGGCTTAAATGGATTAATGCGTTTATAAATATTATTCTTTCAGAAAACTTTTATACCCTTCTCATCAGCAGCGGCGGCTGCTTTGTCATTTTCTCTCGTTTTTTTCAGCATAGTATAAACCTGCCCCTTGCTTACCCCGACCACTTTGCTTATGTTTTCAATGCTCATCTCATTATGCTCTCGCAAGTTCGTAACTGTTCTCATAAGCGTTTCGTAATTCTTATCAAATCTTTCCGCCTTCTCTTTTGCAATCTCCTCATCAATATTTCGCTCAAAAACAAACTTATCCCTCACTTCCTTATACTTGAAATATATGCGCTCTGGAAGCTCTCGCCAAGTGAGGCAGCGATAAAAACACGGGTGTGCGCCAAAAAGATTATACGCCGTGCTTAAATCAAATTTCTCGCTTACTCCTAAAAACTTCACCTTATTTTTAAACCAATCCACATAATAAGCGTCATTATTAGGGCTTACATTCTGCTGGAATATTATGCCCACCTTCCTATCAAGCAAATGCACCCAATACTTAATTAAGCTATTCCGGTATTTAGCGTCAATATTTACAAATTGAAAAGGGCAAGTAAAAATGATAAGCAAGTGTTTCGTTCTTATTTCTCCAAAAATCTTTTTAAGCAACTTATTTTCCCCCTTTGCCCAATCCTCTGCCAATAATATTCTGCTTGCCTCGTCAAAAATTATCACATCACCATCTACGCACTTTTTAATACGCCTAAAAATTGCGGCGCTGTCAGTTTCATAAAGTATATTTTTGCGAATGTTAAAAGCGTGGTGCGGAATGTAAAGCTGATAATACTTAATTGCAATTCGTAGCGCAAGCGTGCTCTTTCCAAGCCCCTTCATTCCAGTAATAGCAATCGGACAGTCAAAATCGTTCTCAATCCATTTACTTCTTATAAGGCGGCAGAAAAGCTCAATGTCCCTGCTGATATTATTTTTCATAAGCTTATCCGGGAGTAACGCAAATATCCTCGCCGCATTATCATCTTTTCCCCGACGGTATATCTCGTCATTAAGCTGCATAAGCCCGCCCCGCATATTAATATCATAGCTCATATTTTCTCTCCTGCCCGGCTTATGTCATTATACGCTCTTAAATTGCCCGATTTAATGCGAGTGGGCTCGGAATATCCCATATAATAAACGCCGCCTGCCCAGTGCGGCGCTGCGCAGTAATAATCAAGCATTGTGGTATTCTTATTATAGATTGGCAGCAGCGTTCCATTATCCTCGGCGCAGCTCTGATTAAGAAGCTCCACCCTGTATTTTAGCGCCTCGCTATAAGTTCTCCAAGCGATAAAAAGGCAGGATAACGCAACCATAATTAAAAATATTGTTACAACCGTATCGCTTGCCCGGCGTAAAAAAGAGCGCTGCTCGTCAGTAATCATTCTTTCCCCTCATCATTCTCATCTTTCTTTTTCCGCTCAATTTGAAGCTTCGCATTTGCAAGCTGCTGCTGCTGCACATAATCCCCCTTAACCTCATTTTGCAACGGCTCGCCAAGCTCCGCCTCATCAACCTTATCGGTTATCATATTAATAGTTAGCTCCTCGTCCTCATCTGCATTTTGAATATTCACCCCGATACTCTGCAAGTAATCCACTATCATTTTATCCGCAAATGGCTTCATCTGCGTCCTGAAATAATACCGGCTGCCCTTCTGTAAAACCTTATTCATCATATCAAAAATGGTGTCAATAACCGCTTCAATCTTAAAAAGGTAGAGCACGCTTATTTTCTTTCCAGAATTAAATGCGGAATAAGTAATCCAGAGGTTTTGCTTGGTGTCATCAAAAAGCTTATCCAGATACTCCCGCACTTCCGGATTAGCAACTATTTGCCGGACATAAAGCCAAATATGCTTTAAGCTGCTAAAATACTCTTGCAGGTCAAGAATGTTTGGGCTTCTGTCAAATCTTATCCCGGCAGTGTGCGCTACATTAAGCAGCACATCTATCCTGTCGTTTGTTAAATAAGAGCTGTGACTATTAATATCTACCTTGTCAAAAGCTATCTTATGCTCGCTCATTTTTTTAAATCCTCTGCCCGTGTTATTCCCATTCGTTTATAAAACTCGTCCTCTCGTAATTTAAGAATTTTCGCAATAATATCTTTCCTTTTAAGCTCATATTCCTTTTTGATAATTTCAAGCTGCTTTTTTAACTTTTCAACTTCTGCAATCAATAAACTATCACCCCAATATCTTTAATTCGGAAAGGCGAAAGTATCTTGGCTCAATGCCCTTCCCGTCCCAAAAGTTTTTATCTGTTTTTATCGGGAAATCGTCAGGCAAAATGTCAAATTCCTTTTTTCCCCCTCTGCATACAAATCTTAAAATCGCCATTTTCTTAATCACCCCACAGTTAAATTTCTATCTGCTCTACCTTCCACCTTATCCCAAAAAAGCTCATATAACTGCCCAAGCTTCCGCTTCCAGCAGCTTTAATTAGTTTTTCCTGCTGCACATTTTTTATTACCTTATTTTTAATAAACTGATACGGCGCTTTTAAAACATCAGCAGCCCCCACATTCATAAACTTTTCTTGATACTGCTTGATAAAATCCAGCTCTTTCTCTGGCGCTCCGCTTATTACATAATGCAGCCGGGTAGCATTAATCTCTTTTTCCCGGATTTCAAAGCCGTCTTTTACAGCGTTACGGCAGGCGTGCTCTGTTACCACATACGCCAAATCCCACACATTTCCGACAAATGTAAATTTTCGTAATGCCCCAAAAACTATATTGGCGGGCATTCGTATTCGCTCTGGCAGTTTTCCTGCGCTTATGTTATCCCTTTCAAAAAGTATCTCAATCATTTTATCTCCTCCACATTTTCAAATCTCCCCTTTTTCTTTTTATAATCCCAGCATAGCATTCCAATTTCTTTTTGCCCATCATAAATATAAACATAGCTTTTAAGATAATCTTTTACAAAACTTAAATGTTTGTTAGTTTTAAAACTTAAATGTTTGTTAGTTTTGTATCTCATTCTTTTCTCCCTCTTATTTGTTTATTCATTTTCATAACCCAAGCTTACATTTATTCCGCAAGTGCGTAGAAAACGCACAATAACATCGCATTCCAATCTGTCCTCACATTTTAAAACAACTTCACCATAAACATTTTTACCTCGAAAAACCCTCGCCCTCATTTTATTCTGTCCTCTTTCTTAATGTAAGTTTCCAGACAATCCTCGTCATCAAAACCGAAAACATCAGCAACCACCCATTTACGCCCATCATAAACCTGCGCCGCTCTCGCCTCATAATGAAACCCGTCATAAAAATAGTATTTAAACGCTATCATATTCCACACGCCAAAACGGCTCTGCGTAATTGCGACGCTAAAATTACGCTTGCTCTCATCTGCCGCAAAATAATAAAAGCGCATTCCGTTCCTAATACAATTAACCCAATGCAAATTAATAAGCCCCTTCATACTTCTGCACACGCTTGCAACTCGTAATTTCGTTCTGAATTTCTGATTAAGCAAGCATAGCAAGTCGTTAATATCCAGCGGCTTATCGGCGCATTTCAAAAGCTCATAAATCTCCCACTGCCCCATTTTTTCAAAAGTCCTCGTCTTTAATCTGTTTTTCCTTCTTTTCAATACGCTCATCTTTCTCTTTCACACCCAGCAACTTATCAAGCATAAAACTATCTCTTGTGCTATTAGGCGTAAAATTATTCTTTTCTTCTATGAATTTGTAAATGCTGCCCTTAACCCGCCAATCATAAACAAAAATCATTCCTCCCAAAAATAAGAGGGTAAATTCACAAGTAACCGCACTCACCGCTGCAAATGCGGTAACGGGTTTAAAAAGTGACATTATTGAAAAAACGATAAATGAAATTGC
>Ga0247841_10006786_pt1 | contig 17394 bp, 9 predicted proteins | sample LaCruzMarch2015__2_FD_192410 | JGI IMG/M metagenome (GOLD analysis project Ga0247841, IMG submission 192410) | Freshwater microbial communities from meromictic Lake La Cruz, Castile-La Mancha, Spain - LaCruzMarch2015_18m | ecosystem: Environmental > Aquatic > Freshwater > Lake | place: Spain... | reverse complement strand
TGCTGCTCAGTGGTGCGAGTCTCGGCGAACCGGGCTTGGTGTCGGTCGTTATCGATGACCGGCCTGCCGGTCACCTGAAAGACGGGGACAACCTGTTCCCCGTGGTGCTTTCCGCCGGAAATGCGTTGCCTGCCCGCTCGCTGCGTCTTCAGTTGATAGCCGCCGACGAGGGGACTTGGTTTGCGCCCCAACGCGCGGACCTGCAAGTCACGCTGGCCAACGGCAAGCGTTACCGTGTCGCCTCCTGGACGCCCGCCGATGTCGCCACCGCTGCCGGCGGCTTCGGCTCGGTCGCTTTGACCTTGGCTTGGCAACCGGCGGAAGAGGTCGAGTAGGTGTGTTCATCGATTAGTTTGTTCAAACCGTCAAAACCCATGCTATGAGAACGACGACCAATATAAAATATGTGCTGTTTCTCGGTGCCACGGCGGCGCTGGGCGGATTGCTCTTCGGGTTCGACATCGCGATCATCACCGGCGCCGGGCCTTTCCTGCTGGAGCGGTTCAAGCTGGACGACCTGAGCCTGGGCTGGGCGTTCAGCTCGCTACTGTTCGGCTGTGTGATCGGCTCGGTCGTGGCGGGTCGGCTGACGGACACCTATGGCCGCAGGGGCGTGCTGCTCTGGGTGGCGGGGCTGTTTGCGTTGACCTCCCTGGGGACGGGCTTGGCGCCGACCTTTGGCTGGTTCATCGTGTTCCGCTCCCTGGGCGGCCTCGCGGTGGGCGGCGCCTCCATTCTGGCGCCGCTGTATGTGGCCGAAGTCTCGCCCGCCGCCATGCGCGGGCGGATGGGCACGCTGTATCAGCTCTCGATCGTCATCGGCATCCTGATCTCCTACATCATCAACTACCAACTGCATGACCTGGGCGCGTGGAACTGGCGGTGGATGTTCATGAGCGGGGTGGTTCCCTCCGTGGCCTTCTTCGCCCTGCTACTGCCCGCGCCGGAAACGCCTCGCTACCTCTTCAAGGCCGGACGCGAGAAAGAGGCGTACGATATCCTGGCGCGGATCGATGGCCATGACCGCGCCATGGTTGAACTGGAGCAGATCCGTGCCAGCCTGGCGGTTGCGGGCGGCTCGCTCAAGGAGTTCTTCAAGCCCGGTTTGCGGCGCGCCATGGGCGTGGGGTTCGTCCTGGCCATCCTGGTGCACTTCTCGGGAATCAACACCGTGGTCGATTACGCACCTGCGATTTTGAAATCGGCAGGCTGGCAGATCGACGCGGCGCTCTTCTCCACGTTTGTGATCGGGTTTGTGAATTTCCTCTTCACGCTGGTGTCGTTCTGGGTGATTGACCGCTATGGCCGCAAGGTGCTCTACATCACCGGGTCCATCGGTATGACCGTTGTGCTGGCAGCGCTGGCTGCTGCGGCGGCGCTGGGTTGCTTCCGTGGCGGGCTGGTACTGGGCCTCTTGCTAACCTACATCGCCTTTTTCGCGGCCTGCATCGGGCCGGTCTTCTGGACGCTGGTGCCGGAGATCTTCCCCAACCGCATTCGTGCGGCTGCGATGAGCGTGCCAGTGTTGACGCAGTGGGTGGCCAACGCCATAATGGTCTTGTTCTTTCCTGCCGCGTTTAACCAGATCGGCAAGGTTCCGACCTTCACGTTCCTCGCAGTCATGGCACTGATACAGGCGATATTCACCTGGAGGAGGGTGCCGGAAACAAAAGGGTTGAGTTTGGAGGAGATCGAGACCCTGTGGCAACCGGATAAAGGCAAAGCCAAGCCAGGCGTACCTTCGAAGAGCGGAGGTGCCGGATGACGGATATCGAATTGAAAGGCATGCCGGGGTTTGAGGACGCGCTGAAACGGGTGGAGGCCTGGTTCAGCCACGAGCTGCTTGACCGGCCGCCGGTGCGGTTTTCGCTTCACAATGCGGAATACAGTCACGGCTCCGGTGCGGCAGGCCGCTGGAAGAACCTCAAGGAGCGCTGGTTTGACGCGGAGTATCAGGTGGACTCTTTTGCCGCCTCCATCGAGGGACGGCGGTTTCACGGCGAGACCTTCCCGGTGTTTTCTCCGAATCTCGGGCCGAACGTTTTCGCCGCTTTCCATGGCGCGGAACTGGACTACGGCGAAGTGACCTCGTGGGTGCAGCACTGTATCCATGACTGGGATGATCTGAAAGGTCTGGCATTTAGCACCGAGAACGCCTATTTCAAAAAGATCGAGGAGCTGACCCGCATCGCACTCGAGAAGTGCGGCGGCCGCTTCATGGTCGGATACACCGATCTGCATGGCAGCCTGGACTGTGTGGCGGATTGGCGTGATCCGCAAATGCTGTGCATGGATCTGCTGGATTGTCCGGAAAAGGTGCGTGAGGCGGTGGCTCTGGCGGATACGAATTTTCTCCCCGTGTTTGACCATTACGATGCGCTTCTCAAACAGCACGGGCAGCTTTCGGTCACCTGGATGTGCATCCCGAGCCGGGGTAAGATGCACATCCCGAGCTGTGACTTCACCTCCATGCTCTCGACAGAAGATTTCGATGCGTTTTTTCTGCCGTCGCTGAAGGCCGAGATCAGACACATGACCCACAATGTCTTCCATCTCGATGGCAAAGGCATGTTCCGGCACTTGGACAGTATCCTGACGTTGCCGGAGATACAGGCGATTCAGTTCGTGCAGGGTGTGGGCGACGATCTACCAATCATGCAGTGGCTGCCGGTGATAAAACGGATCCAGGCTGCGGGCAAAGGCGTGGTCGTGGATCTCCAGCTCGCCGAGCTGGAGCCGTTTATGGCGCAGGTTGCGCCTGAAGGAATCTTTTTGTGTATCTCGGCCGAGGAAGATATGCAGGAAGCACTCTTGCAGCGGCTGACGAAGTGGAGGACGTAACGAACATGACACCGCGAGAAAATCTGTGGAGCCTATACCGTCGGCAAGGTTATGAGACCGTGCCAGTCGGAATGCATTTTTTGCCCAGCTCTGAAAAAAGAGTTCGAGCGTCGGCATCCAGAGGCGGGCGGCGACTACTTGGCCTTTTTCGGCGCGCCGTATCGGATCATCTATGACCCTGGCTTTGCGTGGAACTTCGACGAGGTGTGGCGCATTCCGGGGAGAGAGACGGTTGACTGGATGCGGTATTATCCGGACGGGTTTACGCACGGGGTAAAGTTTGACGGCTGGGGCGTGGCGCATGATGACAGCCCCGACGCTCACCACATGACGTGCATGCACCATCCGCTGGCGCGGGCCGCATCGGTGGCGGAGCTTGAGTCCTATCCGTGGCCGGACTTCGACCGCCTCTCATTCAACGGCACGTTGGGCACGCAGCAGCTTATGCCCTACGGCACGCCGCAGCAGGTCTGCGATGAGGTGAGGCGCAATCTCGCGCTCGCGGGCGCAAAGGGCGGGCTCTTCTGCTGCCCGACACACATGTTGGAGCCGGAAGTTCCATGGGCTAACATCGAGGCCTATATCGAGGCCTGCCGCGCTTTCAAACCGTGAAGAGCCCTAAAATGAATCAACCCCGCCACTACCGACATTTGTCCGTATTGCGGGTTTTCTCATAAAATAGTAAAGTAGAGATCACATGCATAAATAAGCGAGTGCTTTTTAGTGTGCAGGATCGGGAAACGGTGTAAAGAAAGGAACTCAAAATCATGAGGACACTTATTAAACAGATGGGTGAAAAACTGATGGCTAAGGGTGGTTTGTATCGGGTTGCGGCAATGGCAGCGCTCGTCTTTGCCACTGGCCTGCCGCAGGGCGCACAGGCCGCCAACGTGACTCCCACCAATGAGAGCATGGTGTTGAACGGCGACACGCTGGTGGTGGGGCAGGCGGGAGCAGGCGGAGCTGTGACGTCCACTTGCGCCAGCGCAAGCGCAGACAGCACCTTGACATATTCGCTTGGCAGCAGGGTGCAGATCGGCAAAGGGGCGAATACCAGCGTGACACTCCAAGTGGGAAACGCCTCGCCCTCGGCAACGCCGATCCTGGTGCGCAGCAATCGCGCCGTGCTGGTGATCATTCCGACGAACGGATTGGCAACCGGCAATTTCGGGGTCAATGAGAAGTTCAAGGTCACGGGTTCCGGCGCCAATCTTCCGGCAGTCGTCAACGGCATGGTCTCCGCATCTATAGTGGGACGGCCCTATCCTGATGCTGATTGGACTTCAATGTGTTTCTTGACGTATGATGCCGTGAAAGGCTTCATCCCGGTAACGACGGAACAGACCGGTTTTACCGGTGACAATACCAAGATCGTGAAATACACCGGAGGGACTCTTACGTCCAGCACCGCCTGCTACGCGCTTCGCTACACTGGCAGTATCAGCATCAGTAACGGGGTAACGCTTACGGTCGGTAACGGTACCGTACAAGCCGGGGTGTTGGCGGATCAGTATAACGGGCAAAACATTACCGGAGGGGGTACGCTGGATTTCGGGGCGGCGGAATTGGTGTACCACACGGCGTACCACCCTTCGTCAACTCCTTGGAATAGTGCTAACGTCCACACACTCAGTTGCCAAGTGACCGGCAGCGGAGGCATTACAGTGGCGATTCCGGATGGCACCATCTTAAAGCTGAATAACCCATCCAATACGTTCAGTGGCGGCCTGACCATCCTTGCGGGAAGAGTCGAAGGCGACTACGGAGTCTATATGGACTATTCCCACTCGTTCGGAGCCGGTGTGATTTCGATCGCCAACGGTGCCGGTTTGCTCGCGGGTAACCGGGCGGTATTGACTAATAATGTGTATTTGCTTGGCGGTGATCCGAACCTTGCTGCTAAATTCTCAAACAACACTATCTTGTCGAATACCATCAGCGGTCCCGGGAACCTCGGTTGCAATGACCCTTTTGGGGGGGGGCGATTTGTGCGAGATTTACGGGAGCAACACCTTCACCGGCGGAACCATCATCTATAAGGCTAGCGGCGGGAACTCAAGTGTGAGGCTCTATCATAACTCCGCCTTGGGGGCGGGAACCGGGCCGGTTGTTTTCAGCAACGGCACGTCAACCGTCACGCTTTACGTTAATAATTATAATCCGAAGATTGGAACACTGTGCGGCCCCACCAACAACATTGTCGACCTGGGAACCTCGGCCTCTACTGTCCTGACCATCGGCAACGACAACGGAACAGGCGAATTCGCCGGAACCATCAAAAATAAAGGCACCCTCGTGAAGATCGGCACGGGCACGCAGATTCTGAGCGGCACCAACACCTTCAACTCCGGGTCCGGGACAATCGTCAGCAACGGCGTGTTGCTGGCGAATAACACCACCGGGTCAGCCACCGGCACAGGGGCGGTGTCGGTCCAGACCAACGCGACCCTCGGAGGGACGGGGGCGATCACCGGGCTGGCCACGGTTGCCAGCGGCGGGATATTGACGCCGGGAGCGGGAACCAACGGGACCCTGACCTTGAACGGCGGCTTGACCTTGAACACCGGTGTGGCTCTGAATTACGCGCTTGGCGCGACGACCGGTAAACTTCGAATCACAGGCGGCACCTTTACCGGAACCACCGGCACGGGGGGCGTCAGTGTTACATTGTCCAATGCCGCAGGGCTCGTCAAGAATCAGCCGTACACGCTGATCGACTGGACAGGGGCAACCGCTTCCGGCGTTGACCTGACCGACTTCGTGGTTACGGGTGGCCCGGTCTCTCCCAGTCCGGTCCTGAGCATTGATGGATCGACTCTTCAGGTTGTGTTCAGGCCACAGGGGACGATGATCAGCATCTATTGAGGGCGCGGCTTCTGAGCAACGAAAGAACGGCTCTTCACGGTTTGACGAAAAATCTTACCGCAAAAGCCGCAAATGTTGCGTGGCTATCTCATCCGCCTCACCCGTGAATACACGGACGGCGGAATGGATAGCCACGCGGAGGAAGATAAAGTTGTCACACAAGGAAAAATGGCGGTTGCTGTTATCAAAAGCATTAAACTATTTTCAGCGCAAATGTTCGCTCCGCCGTCCGTGTATTGCCGCTCTATCGCTGACGCTCATCGCTCTTGCAAGCAAGCCTTAAGCGAGCGTTCGGACATCGTGTATACACTTGTCCTCTGCGCGTGCTTATTCACGGGTGAGGCGGGCTTATTGAACCCGTGCGGGTCCGCCAGGCCCCTATTTGCGCTCTTTTAGCGGTTTTGCGCTAAAAAACGCAGGTATTATTTTTGACAAACCGTGAAGAACCGAAAGAACAATGACAATGATGAAATGCGTAATGTGGCGAGTGGTGAAGGACATGACAGTCATGGTTGCATGGCTGTCGTTTGCAAGTACGATGGCATCGGCGAATGTGGGCGACCCGTCGCGGTGGAAACCGAACTTCAAGAAGGAAGTCAAAGCGCCCGCGCCAGCGGATCTGGATGCCCGCGTGAAGGCGTTTGCGGAACGGAACTCGAAGCCAAACCAGGAGCAGTTGGCAAAGACATTCTTTGCGCTAGTCGATCTGGGCAAGGTTCCGGAGGCGGTTCGTCATGCTGTTGCCAAGGGTGACTATGAGACGGCGCTGAATGCCTACCGGGATTTCTTCATGGACCGGCTTGCCAAACTGGATCCTGACGAGACGAAGAATTTTGCGGTGCGGCCGCGTAAGCCGGGAACTTCATTCGAAAGGTCTTATCCCCATACCGCCGAGGATCTGATGAACGGAGTGACCGTGTTCGGGTTCTTTGATTTCCCGACTCCTCCGACAGTCAAGTGCGGGCAGGATTATTACGATATTGTCAATGGCGCGAAGAACCAGGACAAGAAAGGCGAGATAAGGATCGAGTTTGGTCAACCGGGCCGGGCAAATTGGACCTGGGTGCCCGACTCTATGCCGCTGGGATATCCGCATAACCCTTATGACCGGAGCTTTCTCGCCGCAGTCTGCGGCCGACCGCATTTCCTCACCGCGCTTCTGGTCAAGTATATCGAGACCCAGGATGCAAAATACTGGGATAAGTGGCTCGGGTATACGGATGACATCTGCATGAACTGGCGTCGCGATGTCATGCGCGCAGGGTTCAATCCCACCAAGGACGTCAACAACATCGAATTTTTTGATGACGGTTTTTTCGCAAACCTCGCCTACATGGCAAGGGAGACACCGGAACTGGTGAAGGCGATGCCGGCGTCAACGCTGATCCGGCTCTTGAACCGAATGCAAATGGAATACATGGCCGATGCATTGCAGTACGGGCGTTTTTACTCGACGGCGCGCCGGATCATGTTCGATCACTGGCATAATTTGCGAATTGCGTTGAGCTTTCCGGAATTCAAGTCGTCCGACTACCTGGTGCGGGAGTATGTGCGGGCCCTGGAGGGATTGCCGATGCTGTCGATCATGCCTGACGGCTGTGATGTTATGGATTCCCGGAATTATAATAAGGCCAACCCCAAGTATTACAAGACGACGTCTGATGCGATAAAAGCATCTCCGCTCGCTCCGTCATGGGTGAAAGAGCCCTGGTGGAACCAGTGGCTGTACAGCGTGATGCAGGACCAGATGCATTTCATCTTCGGTGAACTGTGGGTGAATGGCGCCTATCCCCACTGGGGGCCGTTCCGTCCGGAACGAGATGTGTTTATTGACAGCCAGCATTATTTCCGGAAGTCGGTGCCGGAAGCCTTTGCCGAGCCGAACCATGTGAAAATCATTTCAACGATTTTTGGAGATGGGAAAGCCGGGGCGCCGAATTACACGTCGGATTTCTTCCCCTTCGGCGGCTATCACCTGGTCCGGTCGGGTTGGACCCAGCAGGATCAGTGGTTATATATGGCCAGTACTCGGCCGGTTTCGTCAGTGACGTGGATCGACAACAACAATGTGCTGCTCTACGCTTATGGCCGGAACCTGCTGGTCGGTCACGGTGGTTCGCCTGTCCTGGTGGATGATTGTGCTCAGGTGTCAGGCACCGAGGGGCATCTCTATCCGGAGACGATGCGAAATGATCTCTTTACACCGTTGTACGGTAAAAACAACAGATCCATTGCCTACCGGACGCCGCTGAAATGCCGGTGGCACAATTCGGAGTCGTTCGATTTCTGCGAAGGTGTATATTCGGGTCCGTTTGCGCGCAGGTTTGAGCCTGTCCGCTTTATCAATGACGTGGCTCACCGGCGTGAGATTCTTTTTGCCCGCAAACTGGGCGTGTGGGTCATCACCGACCGGATGGCGGGATCGACGCCGCACAAGTACCAATGGCAGTGGCCGTTCTATTGTCCCGACCCGAAGAGTGTTGAAGGTCAGCGCGGGTTCAGGCGGGAGGATATTTCCTTCGACCAGACGCAACAGACCTACCGGGCATCGAGCACTAATTCTGTCAACCTGACGATGAGCCTGTTCTCTGAAGAACCGCTTAAGATGGACGGCTTGGCCTGCAAACTCGAAGGAAAGAATAGTCGCACGCTTGTAAGCCTGCTCTATCCGAGGAAATTCGAGAATGGCGTTGTGGCGCCGGACCTGTCGGATGTCAACCCGATGAAAGGCCTGGACGGAACCATTGGTTTCTCGGCGAGTGTGCCGGGTGGCGGCCGCGTGGTGTATCAGACGGCGCAGGCAAACGGACAGGTCGCGATTGATGGCCTCACCATGAAGGGGGAAGGGCTGTTGCTGATAACCCTGCCGGACGGACAGAAATCCGGTATTGCGCTGGGCTGTACGGAAATCGCGGTGAATGGTGCGAAACCTGCGATTCCGCACAGTGATTTTGAATTCAGTTATAACGAAAAAAAGATCAGCGATTGCAAACCGATCTACCGTCCGATGAATCTGCCGGTGATCAAGCCTGATGCCGACCGGTTTGCCGGTGAAGCGCAGATCTCCATGACACACGATGAGGCTGGGGTACAGATTCGTTACACGCTGGATGGATCCGATCCAAAGCCTGATTCGCCGGTCTATAAACGTCCGTTTACGATCAAGGAGACGACGGTTGTGAAGGCGCGCGCGTTCCGCAAGGGCGTGACGGTGATTCCGCCGACGTCGGATGGAACGCGGGTGACGGCTGTTGCCCGGGCGATGTTCACGAAGGACACCCTGTGGGATGCGGCCAAGGTTGGTTCGACGAAGCCGGGGCTTGCCTACACCTATTACGAAGATGACGGAAGCTGGCCGATTTCGGTCTTTAATCTGGAAGTCCTGAAACCGTTAAAGAATGGAACGTGTCCTGACGTGTTCGATACCGGCTTGGCGAACACCAATATCGGGTATGCGTTCATCTATACCGGTTATCTCAACGTTGCAAAGGGAGGACTTTATACGATCCATGCTCCGCCGGAGTTCGTGAATCCGACGATGCATGCCGGGTATGACCTGCGCCTGTTCGTGGACGGCAGGGAATGGTATCCGGCGACCCAGCCTCAGAATTATGGGAACTGGTCGATTCCGCTCAAGGCCGGCAAGCATGCGTTCAAGGTGTTATACATCAACCAGCAGACAACCACTCTGTGTGGTGACGTGGTGTATGGTTTGGAAGACCGTTACTACAGGGGCAACAAGCCGGGACTTAAGATCTCGGGCCCTGGCCTGGAGATGCAGGCTATTCCGGCGGGCATGTTGTGCCACTAATTTCAGGGAAGAGTTCTTTGCAAAATGATCTAACAAGGGATGCAGAATGATATCAAAAAATAAGATTCTGGTAATGTGTTTGTTCGGAGCCACCGCGCATGCCGCGTCTCTTGCTCCCAATCCGTACGGGCCGATCAGTTATCCAGGGCTTCCACTTCGCGTCACCGACGCGGGCGTTGAGGCACCAGGGTTTGAATTTAATCCTCGTAGTGTGCCCAAGCCTCAGAGCTGGGACGCGCAATGGATTTGGCTGCCCACGAACAACATTGCTGCCGCAGGTTTCCGCAAGGAGGTTACCTTCGATGCGGCTCCGAGCCGTGTTACCGCCTGGGTCAGCTCCCACTGTCATTACCGGCTTTATGTGAACGGTCGGCTCGTTTCCCGCGGTCCGGACGATATTGGCCACGACGGGGCCACCAAGGGCCATCTCTGGACCCATCGGTGGCACGCCGATGTGCGCGACCTCACCCCTTATTTCCGGGCCGGCAAGAATGTCGTGGCCGCTGAGGTATTTTCCAGCGGCGGCTTGTCTTTCCCCTTCATCGATAAATACCCTAATGTCAAGAATGGGTTCTTCTTCCAGGCGGAAGCCTTGGTTGGAGGGGGGCAAACAATAAAGATTTGCTCCGACGCCACCTGGGGGGGCTCCGTCTTGGCTGAGTTTAGCGAAGGCAAGTTTACACCCCACAATGACGAGGGAACCCCGCTCAAGGAAGAAAGTACGTTCCGCGTCGATGCGGTCAAGGAGCAGGAGGGTTGGAAGGAAATCGGGTTTGATAATGCCAGGTGGCTGGCGGCTACGCCGATCGAATCGGACCACGGTCCGATGCAGGTCAGTGAGCTTCCACCCCGGATGGAGGCAGTCTGGCCAGCATCAGGTATTCTGTACGAAAAAGGAGGCGCGATTCTGGCGGCGAAGAGTTTTGCGGAGAAACGTCCCATTGTGCTGAAAACGGACGGGTCATTTACGGTGCAGTTCGACCGGGTGCTCAGCGCCTTCCATAGTCTGCGGTGCAAGGGCGGTGCGGGGGCGACGATTACGATCAGGCCACATGAACAGGACAGGAACGGCGGGAGACGCAGTTCCAGTATTCTGCTCAAGGGAGGACCGCTCGTTTATGAGACTCCATCCTATACCAGTTTCACCATGCTCAATATCGTGGTGACGGGTGTCAAGGAGCCCGTAGAGATCGAAGAGATCCAGGCCCACTTCGTGTCCCAGCCCGTCGAGTATCGAGGCTCGTTTGCCTGCAGTGACGATAAGCTTACCCGTTTGTGGGAGGCAAATCGGCGCAGCGTGCAGGGCTGTATGCAGACCTATCACCTTGATTCGCCCCAGAACCAGGAGCCTCTGGCAGATACTGGAGATTATCTAGTGCAATCGGTCGCCAACTGGCAGGCGTTTCACGCACCCGCCCTGGTCCGGCAGGACCTGCGCAAAATCGCATGGATAATGGATGGCTGCGGGTATCAAATGTTCCATACCAGCTACCAGTTGTACTGGTTGCAGATGCTGGTCGAATATTACCAGCACACCGGTGACCTGGAACTCGTGCGGGAGTTGGCCCCTTTCGTGAGCAAGTTGCTGGATCAATTCACGAGTTATCGGGGCTCCTCCGGCTTGCTGTCCAATGCCCCGGATTACATGTTCATGGATTTCAAAGATGTTGCGGGCATCAACTGTCATCATCCCCCGGCGGTGATAGGCATGGGCTATATGACGGCGCTCTTCTGCCGCGCGCTGGAGGATGGCAGGCGGGTGGCGCAACTGGTCGGGGACTCGCAAAGAGCAGAGCAGTATACGCGACTGCACCGGGAAACGAGCGCCGCTTTTGAAAAGGAACTCTGGAATCCCGAAAAGGGCCTTTACCGCGATGGCAAGCCCTTCATTTGTGCCGTAAAGCCCCACAATTGGCTACCGGAAGACACCCAGATCGAGACATTTTCGCCGCATGTGAATATCCTGGCCATCCTTTATGGATTGGCGCCATCCGAGCGGCGCGCCGGGATTTTCAAGACACTGTTTTCTGCGCAGAAAGAATTAAATGTGAGTGCCTATTTTGGTTATTTCACTCTTCCTGCCATGGATCGCGCCGGGCTTTTTGCGGAGCTTGGGATTCCGCAGATGCTCAAATGGCCTATCCGGCCTGAATCCAGAACCGTTTCCGAACACGGGCTTGGCGGCACGCTCAGTCACGGGTGGATTTCCCCACCACTGATCAACTTATCGCAACGTGTCTTGGGAATAACCCCGGCAGAGCCCGGGTATGTCAAAGCCGACATCCGTCCTCAACTGTGCGGGCTCTCCTGGGCTAAGGGCGCTGTTCCACTTCCTAAAGGTAAAGTGATCAAGGTCGAATGGAAGCAACTGGACAACCGGTTTGAACTCCAGGTGGATTCGCCGGTACCGGCGACCATCACCCTTCCATTCCCGGTTGCAGAAATCGTACAGGCCACCGTCAATGGAAGACCCATTAAGGCAAAATCCAATCCCGTTCAATTCGAGGTAAAGCCTGGAAAGTTAACGGTTGTGGCGGATGTGGTCCGCAAAGCAATTTCTAAATCGGAGAAACAGCGATGAACAGACTTCAAGGCTGTATAGTGGCCTTTATGGTATTCGGTGCGGCGGTATCCAGTAGCGGCGCGGTGGAGCTCGACCCGTCGGCAAGAGCACTTTTGAGGGATGCGCCGGTGCTGCATCCCCAGTCGAACGGGGTCATCTGCCTGAACGCGGAGGCGGCGGCCATTCTCAAGTGGCAGGACAAGCATGTGGCCCTGGTAAATAGTGGCGGAGGACAACTTCGCCTGTCGCCCAAAGACCATGCCATCACGGTCTGGAACGGCGACAGCGAGCGGCCCTACTGGAAACTGGATGTACCGCAGACGGGCCGATACCGGGTGGTCATCAACCGAGCCACCAACACCGGACGTGAGAGTTCAGCCACTATCTCATTCTGGGGACAGAACTTTCAAAGCGTGGCACGTGATATTGACAGTACCGGAGGATGGGATATCTTTGCGACCTTTGAAATGGGCGAAGTGAATCTGGATGCCGGCGAACAAATCGTCGAATATCGGCCCACCGCCTGGACCAGTGCCAACTTCTTGATCAAGCTGGTGGATATCCGCCTGATCCCTCTGGATCCGATGCGTCAGCTCGAACGGTCCGCCAATGATATTTTCACCCGGCTGGGCATCAACCAAGACCCCGCCGTTCAGGCGCTGGCAGCCCAGCAACAGTTGGCGGAGAGGGAACTGGAATCGGCAAGTGAGGAAAAGCGGCGGAAGGTTTTTTCGCAGTTTTCGGACTACGCGCAGTTTCTGGCGCACGACCGGTTGGCGGCACAATCCCCTCTTTTGGAAGCGAAGGAGGCAAGACTGCGACAGGAACTCAAGGACCTGAAGATTGCCCGTCTCAAAGCGCTCCCCGATTTCGCCACCCGAGTCAAACCGGAGGAGATGAAGACCGTTCAAAGTTATTTTGATGCGCTCGACACCGTGCTGGCCGATGGTACGCGCCCGTATACTCTGGTTTATTATGACGGCCGAAAAGATGCAGAGGCGGCCTCCACGTCTGCCGCCACCCGCGGCACACTCTTTCCTACGGGGCAATTCCCTGATCTGCCCCGGCAGGAGATCGATTCCACGTTGCCGCAAGTGGAGCTGCCGGTTGGGGTACCTGCCGACGCAGCATTGCGCCGAGAGCACTTTGCACACCGCAATGACCCGGAAGCGCTGGCTAGTCTGTGCCGCGATTTTCAGCGCGTATTGGTTCCCGGCACGCCCGGCCTGGAGGAATTTGAGCGCCTGTGCAAGGCGGGTCAGTATCGCGCCGCATTGGATGCCTATCGCGCCTATTTTTTTGCCAAGCTAAAGAACCCGGAAAGTGACGGATCCACTACGGACAATATCGCTTTCGCACTGGCCATGAGTAGGGGCAAAGGTGACTTGCTGCAGTACCCCAGCGACTTGGCGTTGGAAAAGAACCTTCACGATGCTGCGGTCAGTCAAATCGGTCGCGAAGTGGTGGTGGCGAACGTTGGTGCTCCGGGTGCCGTGTTATGGGCGCCCACCGACCTGACGCTGCCGCCGGATGCCGACAACGTCTGGAGTGGTTGGAAAAATCCGTTCTGGCAAACAGTAGACGGAAAAGCAGCGCGGAAGAAAATCGAGTTCTACCGGACCCTGCATCGCCTGCCTTCCGACAGCGCGGAATATAGAAGCAGCGGGCTCTTCAATGCTTTGTTGTTCTCCTACGCGGTCAGCGGAAACAAGATGCATCTGCAGCGCTGGTGCGACTACATGGATGACTGGACCGTGAACGCCAAGCGCGATCAGGATGCCAGTGCCGTCGATATCCGGCAGGCGACGGAACTGGAAACACAGCAGGTCCGATGTACGCTGACCTTATGGCGCATCATCCTCGACGAGCAGCCCGCCCTGGCGCGGGATTTTGACTCCGCGACGTTGGTACGCCTGCTGATGAAGATGACCGAAGACTATGCGCCCTATACCATTCGCGCCCGCCGCGCGGAAATGGCGAACTGGGCCATTTTCGGCATGGGTGAAATGATGCATGTTTGCCGCTTCCTGCACGAGTTCCAGGCCTGCGCCTATTTCAACCGTGAATGCTGGCGGCTGTGGAATGCCTGCTTCATTCAACACCGCACGCTCGATGGCGAGAATTTCGAAGCCTGGGATCAGGGTCACAACGGCATCGACATCGAGTGGGCCAATTACACCATCCCCTACATCACCCTGCCGGCGGGAACGGACAACCTCGCGCAGACCGCCTTCTGGGATCATGTAAAAAACAACCAGCGCAATTTACTCACACACATTTCACCCTTGGGTGACTACTGGCCAACGTGGGGCTCAAAAGTGCAGCCCACGCATTTTACGCTGTCCGACTGCTACCTGCGGCCGCCCGTAATCCACCCCATGAAGAATCCGCCGGATTATCTAGACCTCATCAAGGACGAGCCCGGTGCCAGGAGCCGCATCGACACCATCATGAGTGCCGGCAAATCCGCCGATACACCGCTTCCCGACCGAACCTCCGACATCGCGCCATATTCCGCCATGTATTATCTGCGCGACAGTTGGCAACCCGATGCCGACTACCTGCTGATGCAGAATTTCATCGACCGTTCGCAAAATCTGGTCGGGTGCGCCCGAACCGAGTACAGCGTCTCCAAGGGGCGCCGCGTTCTGGCGAACATTCATTCCCTGGCAGTGGACGGCAAACCGGACAACCGGTTCTACGGTAAACTGCGAACCGGGGGCAAGACCGATTTCTGCGGGCAGGCGGGCCGCCACGTGGTGGATACCCGGTTTCATACCTCCGCCCGGTTCGATCTGGCGGAAGCGCGCCAGGATGCTCCTTATGCAACGCCCCGGATTCGGGAGTGGAAAAACGTTTACGGGCTGTATCAGCCTACGGGGAATGACAAGGATGATCCGGCGGCCATCACCGATGTCACCACGGTGCGGCAAGTCTTTGCTATTCGTGGAGAGAACCTCTATCTGGTGAGTGATCGTATCCAGAGCACGGCGGACAAGAACCATGAATACACGCAGTTCCTCACCCTGCCGGTCCGGATCGAGGAAGCCGGGCTTTCTGACCGGGTGAGGCTGTTCCAGGCGGCGGGTTGTAATCCGATTGATGTGAATGCCGCCGCCCGCCGGATTCGCACCGCGAATCCCGGCTTTGACAACATCTCGTTGTATTTCTGCGGAGACAGCGCCTTGGCCTTTGCCAACGTGCTCAACGAGCAACGTGCGCACATGACGCTGGAGCCGCCACTGCAGCGGTTGCAGAAGGCGCTGCAACAACCCGGGATAAACTATCATCAGGTCATGGAGTCGCACGGTCAGTATCCGGTCTCGGTACGCTGGAGCGGCAAGGGCAACCAGTCGCTTGTGACGGTGATTTGCACACGACCGCCGGCTTCGGATTTAATCAAGCAGTTCGATGACGATCTGCGTGAGATGGCGCCCGCCAACGGTGTTGAAGGGGTGGTCGGATGTCGTGCGGTGACGCATACGGGCACGGAAGTCCTGTTTCAGAGTGGCCCCCATGCCGTCAACAGCCTCTCCTGTGGGCCGGTGACTGCCAAGGCAGAGGCACTGCTCGTGGTCCGGAAGCCAGATGGTCAAACGAGCGGCATCGTGCTGGGGGCTGGAAGCCTGACTGTCAATGGTCAGCCGATGGCAGTCGGGCAGAAGGATTTTGAGTTTACACTGCCGGGTAACGCTGGGAGCCCTCTGGAAACCATACCGATTCTTCGTCCGATTGACACCGTGCGAATCCTGCCGGAGCAATCGGTGTTTACGGACAGTATCCAGGTGTCGTTTGATATTCCGAATCAGAAGACCGATGATATCGAGTTTCGATACACGCTCGATGGCAGCGAACCGACGCTCCAATCGCAGCGCTTCGAGGCGCCGTTTACGCTGACCGAATCAGCGATCATCAAAGTGCGTCCATTTCGCAAGGGACTCAAGGTCACACCTTGGCACTTTACCGGGACTGACTGCGGAAAGACCATCGCGGCGATATTCCGCAAGTCCGCGCCGTGGCCTGCCGTGGCCAGTGACACTGCCCGGCCGGGATTAAGTGTTTCCTACTTTGAAGACGCCTGGCCCAAGCTCTTTGCCTACGCCGGCATCGACGGCGCGCTGGCTCCGAAGGCATCGGGCGATGTGGCAGAGTTGCTGAATCCCCGGGATATTGAAAAGTTACGCGCGACGGACCGCGGGTATGCCGTACGCTATGAGGGGCTGGTGAAGATTCCCAAGACGGGCGTGTACTCCTTCTACGCCCCGGTTCATTTATACACGGCGACGATGGACGCGGGCTACGATCTGCGTGTGTTCATCGATGGGAAGGAATGGTTCCCATCGCCGACCCTTCACGCGGAGAACATCTGGGACGTGGCGTTGCAAGCGGGTCTGCACCGTATCGCGGTGTCCTACGTCGATTACCGCTGGAAGACCTTCCGCAACGAATACTGGATGACGTGGCAGGCAGAAGAGATGTGGCAAGGCACACCCGTGCTCAACGTGAGCGGTCCGGGTTTTGACCAACAGCCGTTACCGAAGGAATGGCTGAGGGTGTCCAAATAACAAGGAGAATGCTAAATGACTATTCAAAATAAAGCGCCTTTGATTACCATCCTGGTCCTGTCCAGTTGTATTCCCCTTGCGCATATCGGAAACGCCGCACCAGAAGATGCCGCCGCATCACCCGTCACGGTGAGTAACCTTGAGGCTGTGACCGCGAAGATAGACCCGTGGATCGCCAAGGGGTATTATCCGGGTGCAGGGCTGATGATTGTCCAGAATGGGAAGACGGTGCTCGAGCGTTACTGGGGCGGCTATGACCAGGACACCGTCGTTTACATCGCCTCGGCCGGCAAATGGCTGGCGGCGGCCACGGTCGCGGCAGTCTGCGACGAGGGCAAACTGAGCTGGGACGATCCGGTTTCCAAGTGGCTTCCCGAGTTCAAGGATGTGAAAGGCAAGGCGACATTGCGGCAGCTTTTCGCCCACACGTCAGGCTTTCCTGCATACCATCAGGCTCCCGAGAAACCGGACGCCTATCAGACTTTGGAGGAGTCTGTCGCGCATATCGCGCCCTTGCCACCCGCCGCCGCCCCCGGCGAGCGGTGGGAATATGGCGGACTGGCCATGCAGGTCGGGGGCCGCATGGCGGAACTTGCTGCGGGTAAGAGTTTCGAGGAGTTATTCCAGGATAAGATCGCCCGTCCGCTGGGCATGACCCATACCCATTTCACGCCGGTCGATCCCGGCCATGGGCACACCCCGATGCTGGGTGGCGGTGCCAGGAGCAGCCTCCACGACTATTCGAGATT
>Ga0247841_10006784_pt1 | contig 17395 bp, 43 predicted proteins | sample LaCruzMarch2015__2_FD_192410 | JGI IMG/M metagenome (GOLD analysis project Ga0247841, IMG submission 192410) | Freshwater microbial communities from meromictic Lake La Cruz, Castile-La Mancha, Spain - LaCruzMarch2015_18m | ecosystem: Environmental > Aquatic > Freshwater > Lake | place: Spain... | reverse complement strand
TCGGAGCACTGAAAATTGACTAGGTGGCGAAATAGGTAACCGCACCGGCCTGTTAAGCCGGCGCCGAAAGGTTTGCTGGTTCAAGTCCAGCCCTGGTCGTAAAGCCTTTACAAAGGCTTTGATTCCAAAGACTAAGTTTTTGGTAAAGTTTTTAATAAAAACTTTGGACTCGTAGCTAAATGGAAAAGCACTTGGCTCTTAACCAAGAAAAACGGGAGTTCGATTCTCTCCGAGTTCGTAATGGATCTGTAGTTCAATGGTAGAATACTGGACTTTTAATCCTGGGATCGGCGTTCAATTCGCTGCGGATTCATAAGCATCTATGAGGTAAAGGACAGCCTATGAGACTTCGGATCTCAGAGTCCGCGTTCGATTCGTGGTAGATGCGTATGGGGTTGTAGTATAGTGATTAGTATCGGTGGTTTGGAACCATCAGACCGCAGTTTGATTCTGCGCAACCCCATAACCTTTTGAAAAAAGGTTTAATCCAAAAAATGCGCGTATAGTATAGTGGATAGTATAACAGACTTCTAAGCTGAAGAGCTCAGTTCAATTCTGAGTACGCGCGTTGGAGAAATAGCTTAGTTAGGTAAAGCAGCGGGCTGAAGACCTGCGATCATGGGTGCATCTCCCATTTTCTCCACAGCGGCATTGAGGTCAAAGGTTAGCCTGGTCGCCTTCCGAGCGATTAGTCGGGGTTCGAATCCCTGATGCCGCATAAGCTTTTTAAGAAAAAGCTTGACCAAAAATTAGTAGAAAGGTTTAAATAAAGGGCATAATATATAATATATAGCATGGATATTAAAATGAATAAAAATAAAGCATCTAGACAAGAATATTATAAAAAGAACTCAACTAAACTTAAAAAAAATTTATATGAAAAAAGAAGAAAAAATAGAAAATGGTTAGATAATTATAAAAAGTTAAAAGTATGCGGGTTTTGCGGAGAAAAGGAAACATATTGTTTAGATTTTCATCATGTTAATCCAGATGAAAAAGAAAGCGACATAATGTCAATGGTTAGAAACTGTTATTCAATAGAAAGAATGCAACGCGAAATAGATAAATGCGTTCTTGTGTGTGCAAATTGCCATAGAAAAGTACATCATGGATTGTTAAACATAAAAGATTTTAAATATTAAATTTATCATAGGAGGTTTTAATATGATAACATTAGCAGTACCAGCGTCGAAATCGCATTTCGACATAGATGGAGAGGTAGCGGAAGCAAGAAACATTAAAGATAAGTTTACGCGCGAAAGTACTTTGTGCGGTTTAAATAAAATTAGGTTGTATATTTAGTAATAACTCTATTTCTGGTAAGGCGTTTTATTGGAATGATGTCGACCTTAAGATTGACGTATATAATAATGACAGGTTCATATATTCTTGTGGTAACAAACTGCTTAATATAAAGGAAAAACGGCCATTACATACACTATTCTTATTCGATTTAAAGGAATTGACTGTCGCAGAAATTTATGACGATAAATCGTTTAACATTCTATGTTGCAAAAACGCAGGAGTTGGAAATAAGCATCGTCAAGGAGGGCAATCATCTCAGCGTTTCGAAAGAGAACGACGTAATCAAATAGTTGCTTGGTTTAAACGATTAGATTCTGTGATGACAAATATCGACGGCAGTATTATTGTCGGCTCTCATGAGTTCTATAAACGCCAATTCTTTGAAACATTGACTAGTAACAATGTTAGTAAAGTGCTATCATTCTTTAATAGCGAATATTGTAATGAAAGTGGCGTGTATCAATACGTTTCAGGGCTTAGCTAATCTTCGCTCTAACGATTTTAATCTAGTCTGAGCGAAATGCGTCACAACTGTGAGGATTATACCTATACCTGCTAAGGCATATATTATTGTAAATATTTTGCCAATGTCAGTTTTAGGAGTAAAGTCGCCTAAACCAATTGTTGTTAATACAATAGTGCTGAAATATAATGAGTCAATGTATCTCCATCCCTCGAAATAATGATAAAACAACGTACCTATCGCTAGTACAACTATAACTGAAATTGCTAGTACGCCAGTATAGTGATCGTCGAAATATCTAAATAATCCTTTTATCATCTGTGTAAAAACTCAACATGAACACCTTCTTTTTTTAACTCAATTTCTTTTTCTTTCGTTTTATCGTGTATCTCTATTACTACTGGGTCTTTCTCGCCTTTAAATATTGTTGCCATCGCAATTAATATAAGTATCAATTCTAACGCTAACATTATGTTGTATCCAACAACTTCATTGACTGAATGAGCTAATATTTGAGACTCTGTCATTTGACAATTACTATCCCAATGAGTTGACATGAATGCTGTGTTTTCTCCAGCTTGTAATTCTGTTATTGTTGTATTCACATCTAAAAAATCCCATTGAATGTCTCCTTTACACCCATAATAACTTCCTATTTGTTTATGAGTTACTTCGTGTATTTGCGAAAACATAAAAACGACTACTATAGAGAAAAGCGCGATTGCAACACACTTTTTTATCCAATATGTATCCATTATTTTTTCGCCTTTTTAGGGTTTAACGCCCAATACTCATCTAATACTTCCATTAAACTTACTGGATAAAAATTCCAAACATCTACGCCCACATTTATTACTGTGTAACCTCGTCGTTTCTGCGATTTCCATAATTTATGTATATGCCCGCAAATATTTAACTTGTAAATTGGGTGACATTCTGCAGGATTATGCGTAACGTATACTTCCATTCCCCCGAACTCCATAATCATTGCTTTTATTTTTGAATTAATGCCGTTATTGCCATCATGATTGCCTTCAATGAACACTTTTTTGCCATTCAATTTCGCGTCATAGCTCCAAGCATTGACTGGAATCCCATTACCTCTTACTGATGATGTTAGAGAAGCTTTGAAACAAAAATCTCCAACTATTATTACGGTATCTTCGGGTTTTACTCTTTCATTCCATCGTCTAATTATCTCTTCATTCATGTGCTCAGCACTTTTAAAGGGACGCTGAGTATATTCAATGATATTAAAGTGGCCGAAATGTGTGTCCGCTGTGAACCAAATATTGGGCATAGTGATTTACTCCTTTTTTACCCAAGGTTGTTCAGTATCTTTTACGCGTTTTGTCGACATCCAAGATTGATTATATACATCTACGCTTCTATTTTCTGCTATCCAATTTTGTTTAAATGGGTTCATTTAGATTCCTCCAGGGCTTCTAATAAATCTTCAAAATAACTATTTAACATTGTTGCTACAACATCCATTGCGCTTTCTCCGTCAAGAGAAGGATAATGTAATTTTGCGTACGTCTTTGTAATATTCAATTCTTTTATTAAGTCAATTCTTTCAAATGGGTCTGCGTCCTTCCATTTAATCCAAAATTTTACAGGTACATCTCGCATCAGCATCACTTTCTTTTATTTAGTTCTTTAATCATTAAATTTAATAATTTTGTTTCTTTCTTTTCTTTGTCGCGAGCTTTTATGTGTTTTATAATGTTTTTTAAGTGAGATTTAGTCAATTTGCTTATTGGTACTATTCGTCCGTCTAAACTTCTCCATAATAGTTCATTGACTTTCCCGCCCATTTTACATTCTGGACATTTTTTTGTTGGACAACCGTCGCTGTAATCCATTAAGCCCATAGGACTTGGGTCCCCAACAGCCCAAAGACCATATCCGTTACAAGTTTTGCATTTCTTTTCTTTTACCATCTTCATCACTCCTTATATTTTTTATTAGTTTCGTGTCTAAAAAGTTTTAGTTTCTTTCTTTGTCGTAATAAATACCCGGGTTTCATTCTTTCTTTAAAATGTCGCTCGCATAATACAACATACCAACCAGAGTCATTGCGCATTTTGCCTTTTTTACCACATTCTTCGCATAAACTAAAGCTCTTTTTCTCAGCAGCATTGACTAATTTACTTATTTCATCAGCAACTTTTTTTGTTTTTGTTCTTCCACCATAATAGAATCTTAATCCGCCAAATTTTTCTTTAACTTGTACTGCTTGTACAGTCCCTTCAGTATCTAATTTTGTTATTCTTCTGCTTAAACCGTCTATTAGTTTAAACCAACCATCTTTTATATCAAAACCCCAACACATACAAGTTTGTTGTTTATCCCAATAGTATTGCGCATATAGCTTTGGGTATTTTTTCAACAAATAGTCTGTATTTTTTTCATTCATTTTATCACATCTCTATTATTTCTGCAATTGTTTTCTGCTTTTTTGGTGCATCATAACAGTCTCTACATTCAAATGTTGGAGATCCGCTTCTTTCGTTGTTAAAAATTATTACTTCGTTATTGTATATTTTCTTTTTGCAATTGCTACAAATAAATATCATTTCTTATCACGTTTAAAAATAAACTTTTCTGCACACTTGTCACAAATATGTGTATGCCCAGGATAGTCGCCGTCAAAAGAAGAACCATATCCGAAATTGAATGAAACTTCTCCACCCTCGTAAATATACCAAACACCATATTCTTTATCATCAGACTCTATATGTCCTTTTATGATTTTGTTGCAAAAATTGCACCTAATTTTTGTAGCTATGTTCTCTACAACTTTCTTTGTTACTCGTTTAAAGTCAATTGTTGTCATACTAATCATACCAAAAAATTCTATCTCTACTACCTTTCTTACTTTTTTCTCTTACACCTTTCTTTTTGTTCCATCGCAATTTTGTGCGTTTTAAACCTGCGTGATAGCTAGGGTCTTTACTTTTCTTATGCTGATTTTCTTTAAATTCTGCGCCTTTTCTAGTGCTATTCCATTCTCTAGTATTAATCTTACCGATTTGTGGACTAACTTCAACTTTGTGTATTGACTCAGATCTTGGAATTTTCTTTCCATTCAATGTTCCGTGTTTTACTATTTCGCCTACTTCTTTTAAAGTCAATCTCGGAACTCCGTCAATGTAATGTGTTTTAAATTCTTCTACGTCCCAACTAAAATATCCTTCTGTTCCATCACTCATTACTGGAACGCCTTGTCCGCGCATCCATTTGCTAAATTTTGTCCAATTCTTTTTTCCTATAAGTTTAATGACGTCGCGTTTATATAGGCAATTGACATCGTCAACTTCTTGTTCCCCAACGAATTCACCTTTTTTATCTTGAATCCCTTGCATCACTTTGCCCATATAAATCGACCTTTGAGTAGCTTTTACTCTTTTACTACTTCCATTTTTCCGCCCTTTCCAGCAGATAATTGAAGCTTTCCTTTAAATTCTGAGACCCAACCGTTTGTGATTTTAACGATATCGTCTACTCTGAATTTACTTATATCATCGTTCCAGAGAGTCAATGTTATCTCTGTGTCGTCTTCATCTTTCGCTAACGCGTTACAAACTTGTCCTTGACCTCTTGGTCCAGCAAAAGCCCGTGGCTCTTCCTTTGACACTATTTGTACTGTTATTTCATCTACACTACTTTTCGCTTTTAGTCCTTTTACTTTCATATTCATTCCTCCGGAGTACTTATAATATTATTACGTAAAAAGGTTTATAAACCTATTTCTTTCTTTCCCATATTCGTTCATGAATATAGTATACTAGTGACCCACCAACGATTTCAGCAATTCCTGTTCCTGCGCTTGCAAATAAGTTCCCAGTAAAAACAAACACAACAACCATTGTGAAGGTCATTGATAGTAATCTATAAGTTATAGTTTTTAGAATTGATTTATCTATTTTCATTTTTCATCTCATCCTGCAACTCGTCTCGCATTTCTCGTATCAAAGATTGAATATCCTTGCGCTTATTTTTTGCATCTTTTTTTCTATTGTATTCAATCACTTTAGGAGTTACGCAATTTAAACACATGCAACCTTTTGGGTGTTTAACTGTTATACCATATCCAACAAACGCACCACCGATTGCACCAATACAGAAAGCTAGTATTCCATTTGTAGCCACGAGACTAAGGCCAACAAGAACTAATATCATCCCTACGCCTTGCTGCCAACTTTGTAAACTCATATCAATTCACCAACGTTATATTATTATCCCAGTAATGATACCAACTTGGCCCAAATTTACCGTGAAGAAAATTCGAGCATACTGTGCTTTGTGTCCAACCGTCTTTATCATAGTCAACTTCACAAAACATGCAATGATTGCTATCTCTCACAGGATAACCGTCTGCAGTCATTCTATCGCAAGCCATCTCATTATTCATTTTATCGATATAATCATTTTGCGCACAACTTATTATCGTAACGCCCAATACACCAATCAATGCAACTATACTAATTGATATAAACAATCGATTTATTTCCATACAAACGCCTTATCTAATCTTTTTTCTTCTACAACCCGTGAACAATTACTACAACGCCAAGAGTCAATTTTAACCCTATAAGTAGAATTATACGCATTGTTTTCATACGGTATCATCAATCCAGCGCACTCTTTGCAATAAATATTCGGGTCTGTCATTTGTAATTAACACCTAGAGGATTTCGCATCTCATCTATTGTTCGTCCACATCTACACATAAAAAAATCTTTCTTTACGACATTAATACTATTGTACATTTCGCTTGCTTTCTCGCAGTGGCGAAATGGAGTATTACACTCTTTACAATAGGTTTCACTCATATCTAATCATGTATTATAATTGGTTTCTTTAAATCTTCGCCAATCTTATTGACTAGCAAAGTACTTTTATTTGTCTTCTGAGCTATCTGTTGTGCCCACTTCTGGTATGTTCTACCAATGTGTGTCACATCATTTTTACCATAATATGCTTCAAGAGTCATTAGTCTTAGTGGAGTAATCAATCCATTATACCTATTACCTCTTCCAGTCATACCAGCATCGCCTTGTTCAAGACTAGTTCCAGTCAATGTATTAAAGAACGCTGCTTCAGTATCCGCGCAGTTTACTCTCGGAACTAACTTAAACTTTTTAAACAAAAGTTCTTTTAGCATTATCTTTGCATCATCATAATCTACAATGTCATGACATTCTTTAAACGCAAATGCAATTGTTATGTCGCCATCAATATACATTATTTTGTTGTCTGTACCTGCCCATAAATACTTTTTATGCAAATTATCTAAATATTTACCAAGTTCTAATACTAACTTTTCAGCTTTAGTATAGGGGTTTCCTACTCCAAATGATGTATCATTACACTTTCTTCTTGAAAAATTGTCTGACAAATCAGGTGAACCTTCAGCAAGCATATTGTAAATTTTGTAATTCAATCCACTTCTAATAGGCTCTTCCATTACGCGTTCTACTGCGCTTTTCATAAGATCTAAAATATCAGCGTCTTTTAACGGAGTGTATTGACCCGCAAAAACAACATTGACTGGCTTAGTCATAGTTCCTTTGTTATAATTTATTTTTCCTGAACCAACTAACACTTTATCAACATTGTAGTGCATTACTTTGCCATACTCTTTTGTGTATGCTGCTTTTAATTCATTAGCTAGTTCTTCTCCTATATTATCTGCTATTGTATCGGGGTGTCCGATTCCTTTTCTTTCAATTACTTCATGCTTCATGTGTCTCACTCCTTTAAGTCACGATTTCTTTTAAAGTCTGCATCCATCATCATCTTAACTAGCTCTTTGAATGTAGTTTTCGGTTTCCATCCCAGCTTTTTTCTAGCTTTAGAAGCATCTCCGTGTAAATATACAACGTCATTAGGTCTATTGAATTGCGCATCTAACTTTACGTAAGGTGTCCAATCTTTTATTCCAATAACTGCAAATGCTTCATCTAAGAAGTCTCTTATACTATGACTTTCGCCACTAGCAATACAAAAATCTTCGGGCTCTTTTTGTTGTAACATTAACCACATAGCTTCAACATAATCGCCGCTAAAACCCCAGTCTCTTGTTGAGTCAATGTTTCCTAAGAATAATTCTTTTTGTTTGCCTAACTCAATTCTTGTTACTGCGTCTGTTATTTTTCTTGTTACAAATTCTTTTCCTCGTAAAGGAGATTCATGATTCCATAAAATTCCACTACAACAAAATAGTCCAAAGCTTTCTCTATAACAAACAGTCATCCAATGTGCGTATAATTTAGCAATTGCATATGGCGACTTTGGGTGGAAAGGCGTTTGTTCATTTTGTGCCTCGTTTTTTCTACCAGTTCCAACCATTTCGCTTGTACTAGCTTGATAAAAATGCGCTTTTGGCGCATGATGTCTCATAGCTTCAAGCAAATACAACGTTCCAACAGCATTAATCTCTGTAGTAGATTCAGGATAATCCCAAGACCCACCCACAAAAGACTGTGACGCTAAATTGTATATTTCATCAGGCTTAGTCAATCTCACGATATGATTAAGCGATGCTTGGTCTGTCATATCACCTTGAATAAACTCTATCTTTTTTGTTATTCCTAAATAATCTAAGTTTTCAAAACTTGGTCTTGTAGTTCTTCTGTATAAACCCACAACGTGGTAGCCCTTATTCAATAAAAATTGACTAAGATACGCCGCATCTTGACCTAATATACCTGTTATTAACGCTACTTTTTTCATTTTAAACCCTCACGAATGTTCTCTGCATCTACTTTTCGTTTAATTTCCCGTATAAGTTGTTTGATATTATCCATACAGCCACTTATCTTTTCGTTCTAATGTCCAGTTTATTGTTTTGTTTAATGATGTAGTAAAATCTAATGGAGGTTTCCATCCGAGTTTAGCTAATTTTGTTCCGTCAAGACTATATCTCAAATCGTGTCCGGGTCTTTGTGAATGAAAGTCAACCATTTCGTATTTCAGCGGCTTTCCAATTACTTTTGCAATCATTTGAGCTAGCTGTAAATTGTCTAATTCAATTTCTCCGACGATATTAAACTTTCCAATACTTGCATCGATGTTATTTAGTTTCTCGTTTGAGTTCTTCAAAATAAATACTATAGCATCTGCAACATTTCTAGCATGAATATAATGTCGTTTTCCAGCTTGTGTCTTAGTTGCGTCTGCGTGTATAGTCAATGCTTTACCTTCTAATACGCATTTGATTACTTTTGGCACATATTTTTCTGGGTGTTGTCTTTCACCAATTACATTCATTGTGTTAGTAATAATTATTGGTAGTTTATATGTATTGGCATAGGCATAACATATGCATTCTGCTGCTGCTTTGCTTGCTGAATAAGGATTCCCGGGATTAAATCTGTCTCCTTCTTTAAAGTCTGTTCCTTCAGGAGCAGTTCCGTAAACTTCATCTGTAGAAAAGTAAATAAATTTCTTTAGTCCTTTTCTAGTCCTTGCAAATTCAAGCATATTAATTGTGTTGGTTACATTATTTAAGATAAACTCTTTAGGTGAAGTTATTGAATTATCAACGTGACTTCCTGCTGCTGCATGAACGATGTAGTCAATGTTTCCAATTTCTTGGTCTAGTCCTTCTAATATTGGTTGTTGTAAATCGCATGTAAAAACTTTAACTCTTTTTGTGTCAAATACTTCTATATCTCGTAATCTGTCATAGCCGTTTGATGCATAATCTAATCTATCTAGTACTACAACTTCCCAATCTGTTTTTTTCAAGAAATGCTCAACAATGTGATGTCCAACAAATCCTGCTGCTCCTGTAATTAATACCTTTTCCATTTAAACACCTCTGTTTATCTAAACATCTCAATAACTTCTTGCGACATATTTGGTCTTGAATTGTTGCCATCTGTCTTGTGAAATATCTTAAAGTTCGAACAATCGCAAACTAATTTTACATTTGCGGGACCTTCTTGTCTAAAAGTTCCATTCCAACCTTTCGGACAAAACCAAAACTTATGCCAAGCATTATAATCATAACCAGCACTATCTGTGTATATTTCGCTTAAATTTTGTATATCTGCTTGCAAACAATCTGCTCCACTAAGAGCTCCATAAGGCAATTGACTACTAAAAGTAATTTCCCAAGGGTCTTGTATTATTTTTGTTATATCAAATGGTATGTTTACTTGTGTATTTTCTATAGAACAAGCAATTGATGGTGTTAAACATTGTGGATTATCGTAATAACAAAGTGGATTACATGCTTCGCCACCATTATTAGTGTCTTTTACATAGCCCGTAGGACAATCGCAAAAAGGTTTTTGACATCTTGGTGGTGATTGACAACCGTATGAATCAAATCCCCCGCTTATAATATTACCATCTAAACAAAATGTTGGCGACGGTGCAACATATTGAGGACAAGTATGAGAAGGACAAACATTAAAGTCGCAGTTATTTCCTGCTCGCCCAACTAAATTACCGTCAGGACACATTCTTACTTCGCCATTACAATCTTTTTGTTTTCCAGTACAACCGAAAGACAAAAATAGTACTGCTAATAGCGCCAATACTACAACTAGTTTCTTTACATCTGTCATCAAATCTCCCCCTAATCTCCTTTTATAATCCTATAACTATCATCTTCAAAGTGTTGAGTAGATATTTCAATCATATCAGCGTCAGTCAATCCTTTCATTGAGTGAATCATTCTTGGCATTACATGAAATGTATCGCCTTCTTTTAAAGTTTTTTGAACTAAATGAGACCCTTCCATTATTGATAACGCGATTTTTCCTTTTAAAATATAGAATGTTTCATCTTTAATTTTATGATAATGCAAACTACATTGCTTTCCTTTGTTAAAGTGAAGTATTTTTCCACAGTATAACGGGCAATTGACTAACCAGTTTTCGTAACCCCAACCCTTTTTATGTATTTCTGTCATAAAGTGTCGCCTTTTTCTTCTATACGTTTAATGTCTTCAGCTTGAATTTCGCCACTAATTTTTTTAGTCAATGCTAATGCGTCTGCCATTCCTATCATTCTTTTAGCTTTAACCATTTCGTCTATTTGTTTTTTTACTTCAACTTCTATTCGCGCGTAGTACTTATCATAACAATCTCTACAATATTTTAATTTATGTCCTTTACCGCTCATGTTTTTGTAAATCATTTTTTCTTCAGAGCATATACTACATTTTTCGGGTTTTTTCTGTAAAAATTTTACCATTGTCTCACCTTAGCGTTTATTTAAATCTCTATATATTATTATAGTATAATAAGGTTTATAAACATAACCCCGTTTGCTTTTGTGTGACAGACTTTGCAGCCATCTCATTTGCAAAATTTGCTGCAACATCTAACTTCTTAGTTTCTAAATATTTTGCAACAAATGCAGCCATTGTCACATCACCTGCGCCAGTTACATCGACGCAATTGACTTTAATTCCCTTGATTTCGCTAAAATTTCTTCCGTCAGAATAAACGATCCCATTCTGTCCCATTGTTATAAGTAGTAAAGTATCTAACTTACTAGCAATGTCACACGCGACAGATTTGATTGAATCAATGATATAATTAGCATTGTTATATTTGTAACTATTAGCAATGTCGACGAATTCTCTTCTATTCGGCTTAATCATAAAACAACTTTTGTACCAGTCAATGTTTTTAGGTTTAGTGTCTACAAACATTGGTATTTTTAATTCTTTAAGTTTTGCAACTAGCTCTTTTGATAGTGTTTCTTTAGCGTAATCAGATACTACAATTGCATCGAAATTACCTTGTTTTATTGACTGTATAAATGCTCTCTCATCAGCGTCAATTAGTACATAACCACAATCAGTATCAACTCTAAATAAATATTTATCACCATTTCTAAATCTTTCTTTTACAATAGTTGGTGTTATTGAATTTAATAATAAATTTGGTATTTCAGCTCTTAAAAGAAGTCCTCTAATTATTTCAGCATTATCATCGTGACCCACACAACCAAACAGCTTTACTTTTACTCCAAATTGAGCTAGCATCATCGCTGTATTTCCTGCTCCACCTAATTGATGCGATACATCTTCTATAGTATATGCGGGTGCGGTGTTTTCCGGGTTAGGTCTACTCGTTACTTCGTTATACTTGTCTAGCATTACATCTCCAATTACAGCTACATTCATTTTTTCACGTCCCGTTTTAAAAGTATTGACACATAACAACTCTTATTTATATCATTATAAGAAACTTCAGTAGCATTCCAATATGCGTTACAATCTAAGTAATGAGAAAGATTCTTTTTACAAATATCCATTACATCGAATCTTGCTAGTTCAGTGCAATCCCTAGCTGAGCCAACATTCTCTTTTACAAACGTTTCATAATAAACTTCTTGTTTGGGAGTCAATTTCGTACAACCAAAAAGCATTAGCGCTACTAAAATAACTAAAAAACTTGTCAAAATAATTGTTTTCATTGCGGTCCCCTCTGTATTGCTTTTATAATAAAAAATGTACTAACTAAAACTGTCCATTCAAGCGAGTGTATTGAACTCTCTATTGGGTCTTTTGTTATTGTGCTTATTCCTGCTACTACAACGCCAACAATTATTAACCAAATAATATAATCCCAAGCGATATCTTTTTTCTCATCTCGTCTCATCTTAAATCAACTCGTTCACTAATTTTTCTAAATTATCTAACTTTGCTTCTATTGCAATTATGTGTTGTAATATAAACTCTTCGCGTTTACTTGTTTTTGTTTTATACATATTTTCACCGTTTCATTTCATCTATCATTCTAAAAACCATAGCATACGACACTATTATTCCAACAAGCAACGACGCAACTCTTTCAAAAATGTCGCTATTAGATTTTAACGCAATTACCTCAATCATTAATACGAAAAAAAGCCATACAACTAATTTAACTTTATGTTGCATTAAAAATTGAAACCATTTCTTTATTTCATTACTCATCTACTCCACTCTTGCCAATCAATTTCAACGCTTCTGCAATAGCCGCTTTTTCTTCTTCGCCCATAAACACAAGATTACCTTCTGTACCAGTTAAATACTCTTCGAAATAATCCCAGCAAAACAAATCATTAGAATCAGATAAAGAACGTTGTCTATTCGACATCAATTTAAGAACTGCTCGTAAACGAACAACTTCAGCACTAGTCAATGCAATTCGTCCGACATATTCAGAACAATTAGGAATTAATTTGCGTTTACCTGCTTTTTTCTCTTGTTCTTCTAGCCATTCTTCGTAGTAGTATGTTCCGCCGCCATCATGACCCATTATTTCTTCGCCTATCAATTCACTAACTTCTTTTAGAATTGGATAATATTCAGTATCGTGATCGCCGCACATAATTACATCACTATTAGCTAAATCGTCTTGTTCTATAAATCTAATCTTTTCACCACTTGGAGTCGTTAAATATAAGTCGCTATTCCAAGAATCTTTTAAATCTTTCTTTCCGACTATAAGATATCCATTTTTCTTTAATAAACACAATTGACTAACATCAATTCTGCATACCATTTCGCTGCAATTTGGTATTAATTCTATTTTGCTTTCTAATATTTTCTGTTTATCTTGTAAACGTTCGTATATTCTTAGTAATATATCAGCATGATTTTCTACAGTTTGATAAATATCTTCGCAGCATTCAACTCCATTGATTTTAAATAGCATCATGAGAGAGTCAATCTCACGTTTTTGCATGATGCGTCGCTCATGATCTTTTACTATTCGCAGCATTTCTAATTGGTCACTCATCACGACTCGAAACAATTGACTTGGTCTCAAGTATGGAAATTCTTCGCTAATTTTATCTACAAGTTCTTTATTATCACTCATTGTTTCACAACCTTTAAAATCAATGCTTTTATTTGTTCTTCTCCGAGACAAGCCAGCGCGTCCAAAAAATCTTGTACTTGAGCGTCATCTTTATTTTGTTTAGCTATTCTTTTTAATTCTCTAATAGTTGGGTGAGTCATACCACAATACGCGCCCGTCATATAACTATCATAATTTTCAAAAAACCATTTTCCGCCGCGATGCCAAAAAAATTCTCCGAGTTCTTTGCGGTCGATAACATCTGAATCTGGAACAATTTTAGATGGATTGTCTATAGCATAATTTGAATCCATAAAAAAGTTTGTCCAAACTATGTCACCGTACTCTTCTTCTCGTTTCTTAAAAAACGCTTTTAAATCATTCATTATTATCACCACATTCATGATTATCGTTTTCTTCTACTATGTAACTTTCTCCACAAGCTTCACAAATAGCAACATCTCTTAACGCGTCTTTTGCTCTCTTTCGACATTCTTTAGCATACGCATCTAAAAACTTTTCTTTATTTTTAGCTTTAATTGTTATGCTATGGCCATCTCCACCAACATCATATCGGGTATAGAAATAGCCGTCTTCAGCTAGTCCGTCTAAATCTAAAAATAATTCTTTTTGTTTAGTTTTCATTTTTATCATCTCGCGCGTTCTTATATTTCTTTTCTTCCATTCTTTTATCCCAATCTGAAGGGCAATCATTCCATTCTTTTTTTACATGTCCTCTCTTTTGATGATTAATATGTTTTTTCATGTTTACGCCAACATCATTTGCATTCCTTTAGGAGTGCATTCGCATCTCCAAATAAACCCGCTAATGCGGTGTTGCATTGAATCATAACAAGCCATCATTATTTTTCCACAATTAAGACATTTCGGCGGATTTAACAAATGATTGACTTCTACTGAACTGTTTTTACAATATTCACACATTTTGAGTCGCCCCAGTTAATGCAATTCTTCTTTTTTCTATATGATTTTTTAAATTTTCGAATGCTACAACTTCTATTGTAATGTTATAAGCGTCATTAGTAATTCTGTCTACTTTCTTTTCGTTAATTAATTTTTCTAATAAATCAAGTTCTATAAGAGCCGGGTCAACCATAGTATAATTATACGTAGAAACGTTTATAAACCAATCTTTTTCTACTAAAAAGATTTATCAAAAACAAAGGTTTTATCCAAAAAATATAGGCCTTTTTGATCAAACTTTTTCGCGAAAAAGTTTAGGGCAGTAAATCTAATAAATCGTATCCAAGTGCTTTTAACACTGTGTATATCGCAAATATCGTTATTACAAATATTACAAGTCCTGTGCCCATATCTTTTACCCGCTAATTTTATCTTCTAGACCCTTTTCTGTTATAGCGTACAAAAAATTCCAATGCAATTTTAGCGATTTTTTGTCTATATTGTTATTTTTTACAAACTCGCCAAGAGTCTCTAATGTCACACTTCGTATAACTTCATCTTTATCATTTTTATACGCGAAAAATGCATACACTTCGTCTGAATATTCAGTCAATGTTTCGCCTTCAATAATTCATATATTAGTTTGTCTTGATCTGCGTCATTATTTATTAACACCAATGTGATCGCTGTTGTCAGTGCAGTGAGTTCTTGTCCTTTATACAAAACTTTTATATCTTTTGACACATTATCTGTAGCTTTTAACGTAACTTTTATCATTTTATTCATTAGACATCACATCGCGTCCATCTATAGAAAAATAATACGCAGCAATTAATAGCAAAAAACTGTATGCCATTATGCATGTCATCAAAAAATAATTATACTTTCTAATTTCATCACCAAAAAATAATGATTGCACGACTATAGAACCCCAAAATACTATATTACATAACACGAATGTCACAACTCTTTCGTTCATCGCATAATTTTTATTAAAAAACTTGCGTTTAAGAAGTACATATATGCCAAGTGGAATAATAGAAATCACTAATACCATTGGAATTGACATTATCGCTATTACAATTATCCATATCCATAGAAAATCTGGAAAAATTTTAGCTGTTATCACTAATCCAATAAGTAAAAGTATCGATGGAATTGCAGAATCAACTATTAACGTTTGTCCTTTATTATTCATCTATTATCGCCATTTCCCTTAATAGCATTTCTTTTCATTCTATCTTCTAGCTTATCAAGGTTTAGTTGCGCCACTTTGTCTAGTTTTAAATCCAATTTTGTGCAAATTTGACTAATATACCAGATAACATCTCCCAATTCCTTTGCGATTTCTTTCTTATACTCTTCAGTCAATTTTCCATCGTGGTCTCTGTACAGTTTTTTCACTTTTCCAGCAACTTCCCCAGCTTCATCTACTAAACCTAAAGCGTAGTACGCTATTTTACTGTCGTTTATCACAGTATGTGTATCGCTAGCGATAGACTTTTTCTGATATTCCCTAAACTTCATTCCATCGCCTCAATCTTCGTGTCTTCAAGCAATTGTACTACTGCTTTTGCACCAAGAGTATAGAACTTTTTAGTCAAGTAATTAATGTATGGCCATTCTTTTGTAAAGTCTCTATGAACTTTGTTGAATGTACTATTAGATTTCATTACTACTGCGTAGTCCTTTGAGTCTAACCCGCAACTTTTACATTGAAAAACGAAATAAGTATCGTATATTTTAGCTAAGCCCATGCTGTCGCGATGACAATTTGGACAAACCCACGATGCTTTATCCCATTCGAACTTATCATACTTTCCATGTTTACTTTCTTCTTTCATATTATCACCATTCCACTAAGTCTCCTTCGTTTAAATCTTTAAATGCGCCAACCTCGCCTTCAACAACATTGACTGTTTCGCTATGGCAATTGTACATTTTCCAAGGAGTCATATGTAATTTCTGTAATACTCTTCCATACGGACTTATACAAATTGCGTCCATATCAGTAAAGCAAAAGAATGTATGAAGAGATTTATCTATTGCTCCCAATCGAAACTCATACAAACCATTGATTTTTGTTTTGAACATAAGCCCAATTACTCCGTAACCGTGCTTAACTTTTAATAATTTTTTATCCATAACTTGTCCCATAGGACTGGGCGGAGTCGAACCGCCACGACGACCTTGTAAGGGTCGCAGGCTAACCGCTACCTCACAATCCCGTTAATATATTATATACCAAAACGTTTATAAATCTTATTTGATAAGATCTTCGATGATAGCTCTAAATTCATTCTCCTCGGCATTTAAGTCTTTTGTTTGTTCATAACCATTACCAAGTCTATAATAACTACAACCAAAAAGGAATGCTGGCACATTGCCATTTGGAGACATCGCACTAAAAATTGCTTGTTCGTTCTCTGGAACTGAAGTCTCAACTTGTGCAGTCAATGTATTATCTCCAGTGTCCATTTCCCAATGGTATGCGATTATCTTTCCTTGAGCTACGTATTCTTGCACAACTCGATCGAACGTTGGTTTTATCCAAACGCAATGAGGACACCAAGTAGTTGAGTAAAGTCTTACAATGGGTTTGCCGTCTATGGCACACATGTCTACTGGTCCATCAGTCACTGTGATTTTTGTAAATGTCGTATCTGCAGGTGTTGGTGTTGGAGTCGGTTCAGTGCAGCCAAGTAGCATTGTTCCAGCCAAGATTAATATTACTAAGATTATGAGTTTTTGCATTAGTTCGCCCCCTTACACCATCGCTACATCGTCTTCTGTTATACGTTGAACTGCTACAGGCATTGGTCTTTTAAATTGTTGTTGCTTACCTCTTGCTACAAGCGTACGTTGTTCTGCTATCCTTATAACT
>Ga0247841_10006783_pt1 | contig 17396 bp, 16 predicted proteins | sample LaCruzMarch2015__2_FD_192410 | JGI IMG/M metagenome (GOLD analysis project Ga0247841, IMG submission 192410) | Freshwater microbial communities from meromictic Lake La Cruz, Castile-La Mancha, Spain - LaCruzMarch2015_18m | ecosystem: Environmental > Aquatic > Freshwater > Lake | place: Spain... | reverse complement strand
TCGAGCGCTCGCTCGCCCAACTCGACCTGTTGAATCTGGAATCCCATGTCTGCCTTTTGCACCCCCCGATCCGCCCATTATGCCGTGACCGACATTCCGTGACACATCGCGAGAGCGGACTTGCGCGCGCCGATGCCACGCGGTATTCCTTTCCGTATGTCTGACACGCGTGCGCACGACGAGATGAAGCTCTTCCGCTTCCTCCAGATGCAGGCCGGTGTGTCTCGCCGGAAGGCCTTGGACCTCGTCCTCGCAGGCGAGGTCACCGTGAACGGCGAACCGGTGCTGGACCCGTTTCTCCTCCTCACGCGCTGCGCGGTCCTCCGCCTCGCGCTGCGCGGTCACCCTCTCTCCATCGAACCGCGCGAGGCGCGCGTCTATCGGCTGTACAAGCCGGCCGCCATGCTCTGCAGCCACGACGATCCGTTCTCCGGTAACACCGTGGGCCGGCTGCTCCGCGCGGACGGCTTCCTCGGCTACACGTGGGTTGGACGCCTTGACCAGGACGCCGAAGGCCTGCTCCTCGTCTCGAATGATGGAGACGTGATCCAAGCGTTCACGCATCCGCGGTACGAAGTGCACAAGGTCTACCGAGTGTGGCTTGCGGAGGCGCCTCCGGAGCGGCAACTCGAACGGGCCCTGCGTTCGATGGAGCGCGGCATCGAGGATGAGGGCGAGGTGTTGCGCATTCTCGATGGACGAATTGAAGGGCGCCCGCGGCACGCGGTGATTACCCTGGCGGAGGGAAGGAAGCACGAAATCAAACGTCTGTTCGCCCGGTTCGGCTACTCCGTGAGCCGCTTGCTACGAGTTGCCGTGGGGCCCGTTCAGCTTGGCGACCTTGCCCCAGGCGCGTGGGATCGTCTGCCACTTCCCGAGGAGGCGTCTCTCGTCGACCTGGCGCGGACGCTTCTCGCTCAGGCTGGAGAAACGTCAGACAGGGACCTACTTGCTGACGACCTCCCAGCCTGTCGCAAGCAGGTGACCGACCTGACACACATCCGCTCGACGACATCCGCAAGGCCCGTCGGCGAGCCTGGTGACGCAACAAGCGCGAACCTACTCGACGACACTCACCAAGTCGGTCGGCGAGCAGGGTGACGGCGCTAGCCAAACCGACAAACCTGGTGGCCAAAGCGACGTCAACCTATACTTCCTGCCATGCGGGTCGGCATCGGGCAGATGAATGCGCACGTCGGCGCGATCGAGCGAAACGCGCAGGCCGTCATGATCCTAATCGACGAGGCGAAGGCGGCCGGCTGCGATGTCGTGGTGTTCCCCGAGCTCGCCATCCCCGGGTACATTCCTCACGACCTCCTGTGGCGTCCGGGCTTCGTGCCCGCCTGCGAGGAGGCCGTGGCGGCGCTCCGCGACCGCGGTGGCCCGATGGCGGTCATCGTCGGATCGGTCGCCGCGGAGCCCACGAGAAGTGCCGCCAATCGCAGCGATCCCTCCTCGACGTGCGACGGAGCGGGCACCGATATCAGCAACGTCGCGCATCTCCTCGCGGGCGGCCGAGAGATCGCGCGCGTCGCCAAGATGCACCTGCCGACGTTCGACGTCTACAGCGAGAAGCGCTACTTCACGCCGGGCGAAGGGGTCGAGACGCACGACATCGCGGGGACGAGAATCGGCGTCAACCTCTGCGAAGACCTCTGGATCGACGAGGGCCCGACGGACCTCCAGGCAAGCCTCGGCGCCAAGCTCATCTTCAACCTCTCGGCGTCTCCGTTCTTCGTCGGCAAGCTTGGCATTCGCCGCCGGCTCGCCCGCCGACGCGCCCAGGAAAACGGCGTGGCTATCGTCTACGTCAATCTCGTCGGCGGCCAGGACGACATCGTCTTCGACGGCGGCAGTTTCGTCACCAACGAGGAGGGAGACATCGTCTTTGCGGCTCCCCGGTTCGCGGAAGGTCTCTATGTGGTCGACCTCCCCCGCGGCGCCATCCGCGTCCCGCTCGACGATCCGATGCTAGAGACTCGGTGTGCCCTCGTCCTCGGAATCCGCGACTACGTCCGCAAGAATGGCTTCAGCGGATGCCTGCTCGGGCTTTCCGGGGGCATCGACTCCGCCGTCGTCGCGGCTCTCGCCACCGAGGCCGTGGGCGCTGAGAACGTCGTGTCGGTCTACATGCCAAGCGTGTTCTCCGCCCAAGAGAGTGGAGAGGACGCGGCCGCGATCGCCGCGGCGCTCGGCATTCGCCATCTTGAGATCTCGATCGCCGAGATCCACGAGCGCTTCCGCAACGCCCTTCCCAACGCCGCGATGGGCCTCGTTGACGAGAACCTTCAACCACGGATTCGCGGGACGCTCCTCATGGCCCTGTCGAATCAGGAGGGAAGGCTTGTGCTGTGCCCGGCGAACAAGTCGGAGATCGCGATGGGCTACAACACGCTCTACGGAGACACGGTGGGAGCTCTCGCGCCAATAGCCGATCTCTACAAGGACGACGTCTATCGCCTCGCGGCGACGTACGGCGACGCGATCCCGCAACGCGTCGTCGACAGGGCGCCCTCGGCGGAACTGCGTCCGAACCAGAGGGACGACGACGATCTCCCGCCCTACGCGGACCTCGATCCCGCTCTACGCGCCCTGATCGAAGGGAACGCCTCCCGCGACGACCTTCTCGCCGCCGGTTTCGCGACCCCACTGGTCGACGAGGTGCTACGTCGCTTCTATCTGCACGAGCACAAGCGACGCCAGCTGCCGCCCGGGATCAAGGTGACGCCCAAGGCGTTCGGAAGCGGGCGGCGGGTTCCAATCACGAACGCCTACCGGCGCTAAGAATAGTGGACCCGGGATCGCCCGGGTCCACCGACCCCCTGCTCTCGTACGGTCTCTACTCGACCTTGATCTCGACGGCCTTCTCGCGCTCTTTGATTGACTCGCGCAGCGGCGCGGACACCCGAAGAATTCCATCCTCAAACCGCGCGGCAACCTTCTCCTTGTCGATGAGCGTCGCTGGCAGCGGGAACAACCGCTGGAAGCGCCCGACCTGTCGACCGATACGGAAGTACTGGTCGCGTTCGACGTCTTCCCGGCGCTTCACCTCGCCCGAGACGACGAGTTGATCGTCCTCGACGCGCACCTGGACATCCTCTTTTCGCACGCCAGGCAGCTCTGTCTCGAAAACGATGTGCTTGTCCTTCTCGTAGACGTCCGTACGTCCGAAACTCGCGGCCACATCGAATCCAGCTCCGTCGAGGCCGCTCGACAACTCATCGATCAGGTGCGACAGACTCGACTCAAGCAGGAAGGTCCCACGCCTCGCCTCGGGGAGGCGCCTCAGGGTGCAGCTTTCGCTGCCACTTCTGTTCTGTAGTACGAATCTCATGTCTCGCTCCTTGGCAGACGTGCCATCTATTTGCTAATTGGCAGTCTACCATCGCTCTTGCTAGTTGTCAAGAGGGACGGATTCCCCTAGTATCGGACCATGTTCCGCCGAGTCCTCACAGCGCCGATTCGCGTCTACCGGCGGTTCCTGTCGCCGGCTTTGCCTCATCATTGCCGGTTCTACCCGTCGTGCTCGCAGTACGCGATCGAGGCGGTGGAAACGCACGGCGCTCTGCGCGGCGGGTGGCTCGCCGTGCGCAGACTCCTCAAGTGCCAGCCGCTCCACCCGGGCGGCTATGATCCCGTGCCAGGGAGGAAGACAAGGGATGAGCATGACGACTGAGACCGAACGTCCGGCGGACGAGGACATCGTCGATGTTCTCGTGATTGGCGGAGGTCCCGCTGGAGCCACGGCCGCGCTCTACGCCGCGAGGGCGGGTCGAACGTGCCGCGTCGTCGACAAGGGCATCGCGTCGGGCGCTCTCGGCATGAGCCGCGAGATCGGCAACTTCCCCGGACTCATCGACCCAGTACCCGGCGTCCGCATTGTTGCAGGCATTCGGACTCAAGCGGAGCGGTACGGCGCCGTCTTCGTCGCCGACCGCGTGACGGCCGCGACTCTCGACGGCCCGGTGAAGACGGCGTGGGGCGCGAAGGGTCCGTACCGGGGACGCGCGATGATCGTCGCCACCGGATCGATGGGGCGTGCGGCGGCCCTTCCGGGCGAAGAACGACTCATCGGCCGGGGGGTGTCGTATTGCGCGACGTGTGACGGCTACTTCTTCCGCGATCAGGCGGTGGCCGTGGTGGGGGCGACGGACGAGGCGGGCGAAGAGGCGCTTCTCCTCGCGCGGCTCGCTCGTCGCGTGCATCTGCTCATGCCCGCGGAATCGCTGCGAGCGCCTGGCGCACTGACAGCGGAACTGGAGGCCAACCCCGCGATCGAGGTGCATCGGTCCACCCTCGTCGACGAAATCCTCGGCCAAGATCGGGTGGAGGGGCTGCGCATTCGAGTCCGCGGCGCGGCCGCCTCCGTGCTCGAAGTGCGCGGGGTGTTCCTCTACCTGCAGGGAGCGCGGCCGATCGTCGACTTCCTTGGCGGCCAGGCGTCGCTGTCGGCGGAGGGATGTCTCGTCGTCGACTCCCTTCTCCACACGTCGATTCCCGGAGTGTTCGCCGCCGGCGACGTTCTGTGCAAGCACCTCAAGCAGGCCGTCATCGCCGCCGCGGAAGGAGCGACGGCCGCCGTTGCCGCAGACCGCTACCTGTCCGGACACGCGAAGCTCCGGCCTGACTGGTCCTAGGTCGCGCCGCAGGCGGAGGCCCGTCTACGGCCGCCTGTGGAATTCCGACCAGGCGTCGCGGACAAGATCGGGAGACAGGAACGCGTCGACGGCCGTCATCGCCATCGACTTCGCCGCGACGATCATGGCCGCGTGGCCTCGCTCGGATCGCGACGCTTCGGCAAACGGACTGGAGTGACCCGCTACATTCTCATCGCAGATCGCCACGTAGGGATGGAGCGAAGGAACGACCTGGCTCACATCCCCCATGTCGGTGGACCCGTAAGGGAGCGGGCCGCCGCGCGGCGCATCGAGAGCCCAGCCGAGTCGCTCGAGGTTGCGGGCAAAGGCGGCATCGAGGGTCGCATTCAGCTTCATCGCCTTGTACGGGACCGAGATCGTCTTCCACTCAAGCGTCGCCCCCGTGGAGAGCGCCGCCCCCTCGGCGCAGCGGCGCAGCTTCCCGAGCAACTCGTCGCGATAGGCCGTGTCCGCCGCGCGCACGTAGAACTCGGCCGCCGCGTAGTCGGGGACGATGTTCGGCTTGACGCCGCCGTGGGTGATGATCCCGTGGATGCGCGCGCCGTCCTTGATGTGCTGGCGCAAGGCGTTCAGGCCGTTGTACGTCTGGATCACCGCGTCGAGCGCGTTCACGCCGCGTTCCGGCCAGGCGGACGCATGAGCCGCAACGCCGCGGAACTCGACGCGCACCTCGGTGATCGCCAGGCTCCCGTGTCCGACCGTCGTGAACGGCGAGGGGTGGAACATCATCGCCACGTCTACGCCGTCGAACAGGCCAGCTTCGACCATCAGCACCTTCCCGCCGCCGCCCTCTTCCGCCGGCGTCCCCAGCACCACGAGGCGACCCGGCAGCTCAGACTTGATCCGCCCGAGCGCCAGCGCAGCGCCGAGTGCTCCGGCGGCGATCAGGTTGTGGCCGCAGGCGTGGCCCAGGTCGGGCAGCGCGTCGTACTCGGCGATCACGGCGACCGTCGGGCCGTCGGAGACCGACGGGTGCTCGGCACGCAACGCGGTGGGGAGACCGGCCACCCCGGTCTCGACCCCGAAGCCGTCGGCCTCGAGCTCCTCCGCGAGGCGTCGCGAGGCGAGGACCTCCTCGAACTTGAGTTCGGGGTGAGCGAAAACGTACTCGCTCACGCTTTGCAGCCGCGCGTCGAGATCGTCGACGCCTCCGATCACGCGCTCCTTCATGTCTCTGCTCATCATGCTCCTCCTGCGCGCGCCTCGCGCACGGTCGCCTCGACAAGGCAGTCGAGGGCGTCGATCACCGGCAGCGTCTCTCCCTCGTCGCGGAGGAGCGAGATCTCCGTGCAACCGACGAGGAGTCCGCTCGCGCCCTCATCCCGCAAGTGAGCGGTGACTCGATGCAGTCGCTCCCGAAGCTCCTCCAGAGCCCGCCCGGCTTTCACCGCCGCGATGAGGCGCGTAATCTCCGTTTGGTCGGCCGCCCGCGGAACGACCACGGCAATCCGGCGCGACCCGAGCGCCCTCGGGTACAGGTCGGTGCGAATCGCGGCTTCGGTGGCCAAGAGTCCTACGCAGTCGACGTTCACATGATCGGCCGTCTCCGCGATCATGTCGAGCACCGGGATCGACACCGCCTCTCGCACGGACTCAAGATACGCGTGGGCGGTGTTGCACGGCATGGTGAGAACCTCTGCGCCCGCGCGCTCCAAGCCCCACGCGATCGCGCGCAGCCGCGGAGCGGGGTCGGGACCCCCGTGCAGAATCGCGTCGGTTCGGCTAGGGATCGACGGATCGCTGTCGACGAGCACGCGCAGGTGGTCGCTGTCGCGCTCTGCGGGAGTCGCACGAACCAGCCGCGCGAGATACTCGACCGTCGCCGCCGGCCCCATGCCCCCGATCACGCCGACCACCTTCGACATCGCTTCGCCTCCTTGCCCGCCACGAACGGCGGGAAGCGTACGGAAAGACGGACCCCGCCGCAACGGAACGCCTACTGCGTGGAGCTATTGGCTGAACCGCACGAGGGCCGACGCGACGCAGCACGGCGGCGGGACGTCGAGAATCGGCGCGTAGTCGGAGAGCGAGAAGTGGAGAAGCCGACAGCTGCCTCCAGGACCCACCAGGCCTGCAAGGACAGGGAGCATCTCCCGCTGGTCGTTGCGCAAGCGTTCCGCGGAGGTTCTGTAGGCCAGATCAAGATCCCCGCGGAGCGCCGCCGCAAGCGCGCTCTCCACCTCGCGTCGCAGCACGGGCTCTGCGTCGGCAGCGTCGCGACAGCCGAAGGCCGAGAGCGGCGATCCGTAGTGGGTCCCGCAGTGGACGAGATCGCCGGTCGCGACGATGGCGGCGCCGGAACCCGCCGCATCGTGCAGCCACCGGGCAAGACGCTCGGCGACGCCGAACGTCCCCGTTTCGGGGTCGCGAGTGACGCCGATGTAGAGGGGAAGAACTGGGATCGCGTTTCGCCCGCGGCGCGCGGCGAACGCCGCGGACAGCGCGAGGAACGAATCGAGCGAGAACTCGTCGCGCAGCACTCTGTCGACGTCGTGGCGCACGAGGCGGGGCTCCTCCGGCACCGTCCACAGGGGCGACCGCCCGAGCGGCGTGTCTGCGGCGCTCGGGGATGTGAGAAACCCGCCGGACGCCGCGTCGAACGCCTCTCGCCGTTCGGCCGGAGACGCCGCGGTGTCCTGGGCGACGCGCACTGCTGCGACGACGACGCCATGGACGACGCCCAATGCCAGGACGCGTCGGACGCCGGCGCCGTACAGCGCCCGAAGGACGGACGCCTGGAGTGCTCCTGCGTAGCGGAGGGCCGTGTGCGGGAACGAGACGATGGCGCCGCGGGCCACCGCGTCAACGAGCGCCTCATCGGGCCGCTTGGCGGCCCATGCTGCCACCTGGTCCGCCGCCCCAGGCGCCGCCCATTCCCTCGCGTAGTAGGCTTTCCAGTCCACCTCGACCTCCCTCTGCAGGAAGCAGGGCGTCGCGCTTCCTCAGAAAGGAACGAGCGAAGCGGCTTTCGCCCCTCCGCTCGCTCCGGCACCGGGTGGTGCTAGCTGTCTGTACCGGGATCATGCCATCGGTCCCCTATCAGACTTAGGGAGTACGTCTCCTTTCCCGGGGACAGCGGTCACTGACGGAAAGGGACGCGGAGCTAGCGAGGGTCGCACAGAAACGCGTTGATGGCGCTGGCGGCGCGCTTTCCAGCTCCCATCGCTTCAATCACCGTGGCCGCCCCCGTCACGATGTCCCCGCCGGCGTACACGCCGGGGAGGCTGGTCGCGCCCGTCTTCGGATCGGCCGCGATGTTGCCCCTTCGATTGAGTTCGAGCCCCGGCGTCGTCTGGAGAATGAGCGGATGAGGTCCGTTCCCCACGGCAATCACGACGGTGTCCGCCTCGATCTCGAACTCGGACGAAGGCACGGGCACTGGCCGGCGGCGTCCGCTCTCGTCGGGTTCCCCGAGCTTCATGCGGAGGCAGCGCACGGCCGAGACGCGTCCCCGCTCCCCGAGAAGGGTGACGGGATTCGTGAGGAAGCGGAACTGGACTCCCTCCTCCTTCGCGTGGTGGACCTCTTCGCGCCGTGCAGGGAGCTCGTCCTCGCTCCGCCTGTAAACGATGATGGACTCCTCCGCGCCGAGCCGCAGGGCCGTTCGTGCAGAGTCCATGGCAACGTTCCCGCCGCCCACGGTCACCACGCGGCGGCCTAGCCGGAGCGGGGTGTCGTACTCCGGGAAGCGGTACGCGCGCATGAGATTCGTGCGCGTCAGAAACTCATTCGCGGAGTAGACCCCGTTCAGGCTCTCTCCCGGAACGCCGAGGAACTGCGGCAATCCCGCGCCCGTGCCGATGAAGACCGCATCGAACTCCTTTGCCAACATCTCGCCAATCGTGGCCACGCGGCCAATGACCTCGTTCACCCGGACGCGAACCCCCATCCGGCACAGGCCGTCGATCTCGCGCTTCACAATAGCCTTGGGAAGACGAAATTCCGGGATGCCGTACATGAGCACGCCTCCGGCAATGTGCAGGAGTTCAAAGACCGTCACGTCGTGACCGCACTTTCGCAGTTCGCCGGCCGCCGTCAGCCCAGCCGGGCCGGCGCCGATCACGGCCACCCTCTTGCCCGTGTGCGGCGCGATCGCCGTGCAGCACGTCTCGTGCTCACTCTCCCAGTCGGCGCAGAATCGCTCGAGACGTCCGATGCTGACAGGCTCGAACCGCTTTCCTAGGGTGCATACGCCTTGACACTGCGTCTCCTGCGGGCAGACGCGTCCGCACACTGCCGGCAGGGCGTTGGACGCCTTGATCACAGAAACGGCCCGCGCGACGTCGCGCACGGCCACGGCTTGAATGAAGGCAGGGATGTCGATTCCCACCGGACACCCCTGCACGCATGGCGCGTTGCGGCATTGGAGGCAACGAGCCGCCTCCTCGACCGCCTCCTCCTCGCTATAGCCGAGCGCCACCTCCTCGAAGTTGCCAATCCGAACAGATGGCGGCTGCTCGCGCATCGGAACCTGTTTCTCTCGAATCATGACGTCGTCGCATCCTTTCGCGTCGCGAGGTACCGCTCGAGGGAGCACGCCTCCTCTTCGGCGTAGAACTTCTGCCTCGACATCAAGAGGTCGAAATCCACGCCGTGGCCGTCGAACTCAGGCCCGTCGACGCAGGCGAACTTGGTGGCCCCGCCGACCTCGACGCGACATCCGCCGCACATCCCGGTCCCGTCGATCATGACCGAATTGAGACTGACGATCGTCGGCACATCGAACTCCTTCGTCACCGCAACGCAGACTTTCATCATGATTGCTGGCCCGATCGCCCAAACGCGAGCCACGTCGCGGCGCGTCGACAGCACGTCGCGCAGCGCGTCGCTCACGTAGCCCTTGCGGCCGTGGGAGCCGTCGTCGGTCATGATGCGAAGCTCGTCGCAGACGGCGGCCATGCGGTCCTCGTAGAACAGAAGGGCGCGACTCCGCGCGCCCACGATGCCGATGACCGTGTTCCCCGCCTTCTTCAGATCGCGCGCGATGGGATAGAGAGGCGCAATGCCGAGGCCCCCTCCAATGCACACCACCGTTCCGAACCGCTCGATGTCCGAGGGAAGTCCGAGAGGACCCGCGAGATCGAGCACGCTGTCGCCCTTATGGAAGCGTTCGCCCATCTCGCGCGTGCTCTTCCCAACCTCCTGCACGACGAGCGTCACTCCGCCGAGGGTTGGGTCGCAGTCGACGATGGTCAACGGGATCCGCTCTCCGCGCTCGTGAAGCCGCAACACGACGAATTGCCCCGCCTTGCCGACTCGCGCGATGTCGGGAGCCAGAAGGACGTACTCCTGGATGCCAGGCCCGAGCGGCCGCTTGTCGAGGATCTCGTACATGCTCGTCTCCTCCTTCGCGCGCTCGCCGCGCTCCGAGGATTCTCCTCGCGCTCTATCAGAGACGCAACCCGCGACAAGGTCCCGCGGCAGGCATACAATGGCGCCGGTGACGCTATGCGATACTACGTGGAATCGGACGGTCGCATCTTTCTGGTTCGCAAGGACGGAGCGCTCGATCTCCCGACGCCAAGCGAGGTTCCGTTTCCGATCGAACGCATTGCCCCGCTCGCGGCAGGCGAGGACGTGTGGTTCTGCGTCCCTCGTCTTGCGGAACATCCGAGTCACTGGCCGAGCAAGGACGATGTCGCGCGGCTCCCGGGCGTCGTCCCGGCCGTTCGCGAGGCCGTCCACGCCACCATGCCGCGCGTCGTCGTTGAGGGCATCTGCATCGAGGGCGACCGCGTGCTGCTCGTCAAGGGCAGCCGCGGGCTGAACGACGGGCGGTGGTCGTTGCCCGGAGGGTTCCTCCGCTTCGGCGAGACGCCCGAAGATGGCGTCTTGCGGGAGATCCGCGAGGAGGTGGGGGCGGAGGCGAAGATCCTGCGCTTCGTCGGCGTGCACGGGAGGCTCGGCCAGAAGACGGGGTTGCACTGGATCATGCTCTTCTACCGCACCGCCCTGTGCGGAGAGCCGCGGCCCGATCCGGACGAGATCGCAGAAGCGCGCTACGTTCCCCTCGACGAAGCCCCGGCCATGCTCCACGACTCCGCGATGGCGGAGGCCATCCGCCGCGAGGCGTCGGCGCCTTGTTAGAGCAGCTGGATGCTCAAGCCAAAGCGGACATCGGCGCTCCACTCGAGGTAGTAGGGACGGTGCTCGAGGGACACCGCCAGGGTGACGTCCGCGGTGTCGAGCGGCGTGAGAACGACGCTCAGCTCGATGTGGTGGACGTCGGTGGGCTTTTTCGCCCACGTCTCGCGCGAGAACGCATAGGTCGCCTTCACGTTCACGAATTCTGAGACGATGTAGTCAATCTCGGCACCCAGATCGATGCGATTCGTCGTGAAGATCGCCGGGGGTCCGGAAATGCTGCCGTCTATCAGGAGCTGGGCGTTCGGCGCGGTGGTGAATGCGTAGTTGAAGGCGGCCGTGACCAGGAGGTCGTTCGTTCCGCCGGACGGGTCGAGGATCTCGTACCCCACTCCGATCTTGCCATCCCAGCCGCAGTACCTCGAGAAGCCCTTGTCGCTGAGCAGGTCTGTGATCTTCGAGAGGTCCAGAGCATCCAGCCCTCCCGGTCGCACGTAGCCCGAGCTCTCGATGATCTCCTGAATGACAGAGAGAAGGTCGGCGATCGACTTGTACGTCTCCTTACTTCCGATTTCGTACGCAAGGATCTCCAGATCGGCGGATCGCAAGTGACCGGTCAGCGTGCTGCGCCCGACGAGGGTCTCGTCGATGCGCGTGGCGATCGCCAGCGGCGTCACGTCCGAGAATCGCCCGAGCCCAAGGCCGAGGTTCACGGAGACGCCCAACGAGGCGAAGGACGAGGAACTCCGCGCGCTCGCGCCGGCGAACGCGAAGGCGTCGCCTTCGTAGCGTTTGATGTTGCCATCGGCGATCGTGGAGTAGCTCGAGACATCGAGAAGTGAGATCTCGAACTTGTTTGCCAATCCAATGTCGAAGCCGTACTCCGCGGTGTCGTAGAGCCGCTTGTAGTCCACGATGAACTGGCCGGCGTTCTCGTCCCGACTCTTCGACCCGTACGGGTCGTTGACGTACTGGTATGAGAACGACATGACCAAGTCCGAGAGGTCGGTCAGAGGAGAACGGTAACTGCACAACGGCATCGCCTGCGCCACGAGACAAGCCCCGAGAAGCCCAACCAACAACGCCACTGCGCCCCTCATCCGCATCACCTCACCCGCAACTCTAGGCTGGAGATTGGTCCCTGCCCATCGAATCCTTCCCCATCACAGGTGCCCACTGTCCCTGTTCCGGCACGCACGTCGGGACGCTGTCGAAGAGTGACAGTTGTCGAGCCACGGCAGCTCCGAGTCCGGAAACTCCCACGCCGAGGAGACGAACTCCACGTTCGTCGAGTTCGGCACGCTGGCGCAGGAGGTGCACCGCCAGCGTCTCGATTAGGCCCCCCGAGTCCGTGGCCACGGGCACCTTCACCTGCCGCGTGATCGTCCGGAAGTCGGGGTAGCGAATCTTGATGCGGACCGTGCGGCACAGCATCGACGCCGCCCGCAACTGCCCCGCAACATGGCGTGCCAGCCGCCGCACTTCGTCCTCGATCTCCTCGGCACGAAAGAGGTCCACGGCATACGTCACCTCGCGCGACATGGACACCGACTCGGACTCCCCGGCGATCGGCGTGTCGTCCTCGCCGCGGGCCAGCTCGTGTAATCGTACGCCCATGCGTCCGAATTCACGCTCCAGCAGCTCCACGGGCGCCGTGCGCACGTCGGCGATACGGAGCAGTCCGAGCCCGCGCAGTCGCCGCTCCGTGACGTCGCCGACGCCCCACATCTTGCCGATGGGGAGGGGGTCGAGGATCTCGCGCACTCGCTCCGGACGGATCACAAGGAACCCGTCGGGCTTGGAGAGGTCCGACCCCATCTTCGCCAAGAAGCGGTTCGGCGCAACCCCCACCGAGCAGGTGAGCCCAGTCTCCCGCTGGACCTCCTGCTTTGCGGCCAACGCAACCGTCACCGCGGCCGCGCCGTGCTCCGACACGTCGAAGAACGCCTCGTCAAGCGACACCGTTTCGAGCATCGGCGATACGTGGAGCAGGATCTCCCGGACGCGCGCCGAGATTTCGCAGTACCGCTCGAAGCGGGGCGGGACGAAGACGCCGTCCGGACACCGCTTGCGCGCCACAGCCATCGGCATCGCGCTGTGCACCCCAAACCGGCGCGCCTCGTAGGATGCCGTAGCGACGACGCCGCGAGGGCCGAGTCCACCGACAATCACGGGTTTCCCACGGTACTTCGGCTCGTCGAGCTGTTCGACCGCAGCGAAGAAGGCATCCATGTCGAGATGACCGATCCACCGCTCGCTGGATGCCTCCACAGTGCCTCCTCGGCCACACGGCAGGTCTCTCGCCGCACTCGCTCGCAAACGAGACCCCGCACCGCGTCGCACGCCCGCTTCGCTCGCGGGAAAGAGGGTAGAATCGCGCCCCATGGCGATCAAGGGGCGCGTAGCGATCACGGGACGGCCGGGCGTGGGGAAAACCACGCTCATCGAGCGCGTTCTTCCCCTCGTCCCCGCGACCTACGGCGGCTTTCTCACCAAGGAGGTCCGCAAGTGCGGACACCGCGTGGGGTTCGCGCTCGTCGATCTCGGGACCGGAGAAGAGTGCCTCTTCGCTCGCGTCCAATCCTCCGGCGGGACGAAGTTCGGGCGCTATGCGGTCGATGTCGGCGCGGTCGAGCGGGTAGGCGTTCCGGCGATTCTTCGCGCCATCGAAACGAAAGAGCTCGTCGTGGTCGACGAGATCGCGCCGATGGAGCTCTCCGCTCTCGGCTTCATCGCCGCCGTCGAGCAGGCGTTGGCGAGCGACAAGGCCCTTCTCATCGCGACGCACGCCCATGCCACACACCCAGTCGCCGACCGCGCGAGGCAGGAGCTGCAACTCGTCCGAGTCCGCATGGGAAATCGAGACGCCCTCGTCGACACCGTGGTCGCCCTGTTGTCAGGCACTACGCTCGCGCCGCCTGCCAATCCTTGAGGAAACGCTCGACGCCGACGTCCGTCAAGGGGTGCCGGAAGAGCTGCTTCAGCACCGCATGCGGCACGGTGGCGATGTCCGCGCCGAGAGACGCCGCCTCGGATACGTGCCTGGGGTGACGCACGCTAGCGACGATGATCTCGGTCGGGAACACGTAGTTCTGGAAGACATCGAGGATGTCCGAGATCAGGTCCATCCCCCCGCCGCCCACGTCGTCGACGCGGCCGACGAACGGTGACACGTAGGATGCGCCGCACTTCGCCGCCACCAGCGCCTGGTTTGCCGAGAAGACGAGGGTGACGTTCGTCCGAATCCCCTCCGCGGACAACGCTCGCACGGCCTTCATCCCCTCTTCGGTCATCGGGACCTTGATCACCACGTTCTTGTGAATGCGTGCGAGCGGCCGCGCCTCGCGCACCATCTCGTCGGCCACGAGCGACATCACCTCCGCGCTCACCGGCCCGTCGACCAGCTCGCAGAGGCATGCGATCGTTTCCTCGAACGGAACCTTCTCCCGCGCCACGAGACTTGGGTTTGTCGTCACCCCGTCGACCAACCACGCCAACTCGCGCACCTCGTCGAGATTCGCAGAATCGATGAACAGCTTCATGATGCCTCCCTGTCCGCAGTACCCTGACACTCAAGTGTATCGACTCCCGCGTCTCCCTCCCATGCGCGCCGTTCCGCCGCAGCCTTCCTTGAAGGGCTCCCCGGCGGAAGCTACGGTATGACTGGAGAGGAGAAACATGGCATACGACGTACTCATCATCGGAGGCGGGCCGGGGGGCTATGTCTGCGCCCTCCGTTCGGCGCACCTCGGGCTCCGCGTCGCGCTCGTCGAGGAGAAGAAACTGGGCGGAGTCTGCCTCCATTGGGGCTGCATCCCGACCAAGGCGCTCTACGCCGCGACGCGCCTCCTGTGGCAGGCATCCACCGCAACGGAGATGGGAATCGAGTTCGGCGTCCCCCGGATTGACGTCGTTCGTCTCGCCGCGTGGAAGGACGGCGTCGTCGCGCGCCTTGCCGGAGGCATCGCCGACCTCGTCAAGGCGGCCGGCGTTGACGTCGTCGCCGACCGCGCCCACTTGGCCGGTCCGCGCGCCGTGCATCTCTCGCGCGGCGAGATTCTGGAAGCCGCCAACATCGTCCTCGCGACGGGATCGAGGCCCATGGAGATCCCCGGCTTCCCGTTCAGCCATCCGCGCATCTGGTCGTCGGACGACGCGCTCGCGCTCGACGAGGTACCGGCGCGTCTTGCCATCGTTGGCGGCGGTGTCATCGGCCTAGAACTCGGCACGATCTACCGCCGTCTTGGAAGCGACGTCACGATCATCGAACTCATGCCCGACGTCCTGCCCACGCTGGACGTCGACCGCCGTGCGGTGGCCGCCGTCAAGCGAGGCCTGGGTGCGGTCGGCATCCGCATTCTCACGGGATTGAGCGCCACATCGTGCGAGGATCGAGAAGACGGCCTGACGATTACGCTGAGCGACGGGGCTGCGCTGGACGTCGAGCGAGTCCTGATTGCGGTCGGGCGGCGGCCGAATTCGGCCGATCTCGGACTCGAGACGGTCGGCCTCGAGGCCGATCGCCGCGGCACGCTCGCCGTCGGCAAGGGGCAGGCGACCGCGGCTCCCGGCATCTACGCGATCGGCGACCTCGCGCCAGGACCGATGCTGGCACACAAAGCCTCGGCGGAAGGCATCGCCGTGGCGCACGTTCTCGCAGGAAGTGCACCTCACCCCGTTCCGACGGAGGCGATCCCGCAGGTGGTGTTCACGGATCCCGAGATAGCCAGCGTCGGATTGTCCGAGACCACGGCCCGTGCGACGCACCGGGCGGTTGTCGTGGGAAGGTTCCCTTACGCTGGGCTGGGCAAGGCGCTCGGCATGCGGGAGCCTGAGGGTTTCTTCCAGGTCGTGGCCGACGCCGCCGACCATCGAATCCTCGGCGTCACGGTGGTGGGGGCCGAGGCGTCCGACCTTCTCGCCGAGGGCGCCCTTGCAGTCGAGAACGGCCTCACCCTCGAGAACGTCGTCAAGACCGTACACGCTCACCCGACGCTGCCCGAGGGCTTTCTCGAGGCGGCCGAGAACGCGCTCGGGTGCGGGATTCACACCGTCAAGCGGTAGGCACAGCACCTTCCGGGGCCAGAAGGAGCCTGCGAACTCCTCTGGTCTCCGTCAGGACAGTCACAGAGACCATGAAAAAGAGCCTCCGATCCTTCAAAGTCGGAGGCTCTTCTTCCTCGCTGTCCCGCGTCCGAGGACAAGGAGAAAGCCATCGGTCCGTAGAACCGATGGCCTTCTCCCTAGCCGCCGGTCCTTCGGACCGGCGGCCACTTACTCTGTCTTTGTTTGCTTGTCGACCTTGGCGCCCGCGTGCACCTCGATCGTTTCGCTGTACTCGACCGTGCCGATGCGGCACCCCGGGCCAAGCTTTATCCGCTTGCCGCGGACAGCGTCGGCCGTTGTCTCCTCGATCTCGACATCGTCCCCTTCGATCGACGACGCCTTGAGCTCGGCCGTGCCGCTGCCCGAGAACATTCGGACCAGCCCATCGAGAAGGATCCCACGCTCGCGGAAGCCGCCTCGCAGGATCTCGATCTTCTCCCCGCCGATCTCGCGCGCAGAGCACTTGCCGCCAAGACGGACTTCAACCTTGTCGGCCGAGAGGAGGCCTTCGATCGTGAATCCGCCCGAGGCCTTGAAGATCTCCGCTTCGAGGTCCCCGCCGACGTGGATGTGCCCGCTGACCTTGACGTACTCGGCCGCGACACTTCCCGTCACGCGGAATGTCCCCGAACACTTGAGCTCCTTGACCTTCGCGTCCCCGCCGATGCGCGCCGCGCCGCTCACCGACATCTCGTCGGCCAGAACAGAACCCGCAAACGAGGCGCCCCCGGAAACCGAGACCTGCGTCGCCTCCACGTTTCCTTCCACCTTGCCCGCGCCGGAAATGCGGAGCTCCTCGGCCTTGAGATCACCGGTTATCTTGCCGGCCCCGGAGATCGAGACGCGAGCGTAGTCGCCGCCACTCAACTTGCCGGCTCCTGAAAGGCTGGCCGACCGTCGATCCTCGCTCATCGCTCCTCCTCTCTCTTGCCCGATGCCGCACCCCCGTGCGACCCTCCGGTTCCCTGCGCCAAGTCCAGCTTGATGCGCTCCAACGTATTCCGCAGATCGACCGTCCCGATTCGTTGCACATCCGGATCGAACAGCGCGTCAAGCGGCGCCATGGCGACCAGACTGATCTCGGCCGAGATGCCACCCGCGGACAGCTTCTTCCGCAACACGTGAACGTGCAGACTCGACTCCGCGGCGTGCTCGAGGAACGCCTCGCCGAGGTTCTGCCGCAGCGTTCGCTGTACGAGAGCCTGCTCTTCTGGCCTCGCCACGCCGTGGAAGCGACTCGCCACCGCGACGCACAGGGCATCCCCCAACGACAGGGACTTCGCCCCCACGGAATCGATGCCGCACTCCTTGAGCGCCGCCTCATCGAACCACGTCGCGCCACGCAGATGATCGAGCGTCACACGGACCTTCGCGTTGACCTGCTGCGTAATCACGTCGGCCAGATCGTCGAGCGGGTGCGTGTCCTTCATCGACTTGACCCGTTCGATGCGCTCCAGAATCTTGTCGCGCGGGAAGAACGTCTCCTGTCCGGTGAACGTCGAGCGCCGCACGAACCACGCCTCGGGGATGAGGCCCTTCCTCTTCCAC
>Ga0247841_10006781_pt1 | contig 17399 bp, 19 predicted proteins | sample LaCruzMarch2015__2_FD_192410 | JGI IMG/M metagenome (GOLD analysis project Ga0247841, IMG submission 192410) | Freshwater microbial communities from meromictic Lake La Cruz, Castile-La Mancha, Spain - LaCruzMarch2015_18m | ecosystem: Environmental > Aquatic > Freshwater > Lake | place: Spain... | reverse complement strand
CAACCCTGGAAAGTCCGATACGCACTTGATTTTGCACTAATTCGCCGACGCTTTTTACGCGGCGGTTTCCTAAATGGTCAATATCATCAATTTTGCCTGTACCGGCATTTAACTTGATTAAATATTCGATTACCTTAATTACGGTATCAGAGTCAAGTATCCTTTTTTCTAAAGATACATTCATATCTAATTTACGGTTCAGGATAAAGCGGCCCGCACGCTCTAAGTCATATCTGGCAGGGTCAAAAAATAATCTATAGAACAGGCCTTCCGCCGCTTCTTTAGTAACCGGTTCAGTAGGCCGCATCTTGCGATAGAAATCAAGATATGCCTCTTCTTTATTTTTAGTATAATCTTTTTTTAAGGTATTGATAATCTCCGGATGTTCCTTGCCAAAAGCAGCAAAAATCTGGCTGTCTTCTGAAAAACCCAGGATTCTTAGAATTTGCGTTGCGGGAAAATTTCTGCGGCGGTCAACATAAGCTGTAATTGTCTCGGTAAGGTCATATTTAAATTCAAGCCATGCGCCGCGATAAGGGATAACGCGGCCATAGAAAATCTTCTTACCTGTAGGATGCAGCTCCTCTTCAAAAGATACACCAGGAGAACGCTGCAACTGACTGACTACTACACGCTCGTCGCCATTTATAATAAATGTACCAGTCTCAGTCATTAAGGGGATTTCGCCAAAATAAGCATCCTGCTCTTTTGTTTCTCTGGGAGTAGTCAGGCGAAACTTTACCTTTAACGGAGAAGCATAACTTAATGAACGATTCTTAGATTCACTTATCGTATACTTAGGCTTTCCTAAAGAATAGCTGATAAAATCTAATTTTACCGAGCGGTCAGGGCTTTCAATGGGAAAGATCTCTCCAAAAACCTCCTGTAGCCCCTGATTCTTCTTTTGATCTGCCGGCACATCCATCTGCAGAAATTCACGATAAGTATCAAGCTGTACATCCAAAAGATTAGGCAAATCGTAAACTTCTTTTATCTTAGCAAAGCTTTTACGTTTATTCATAATCCCTTATGGCTAGACTCAGCCTAGTTTTAATTACTTATGTTTACTTAAACTTACTTATACTTACCCTAAGTTACTTTAACTCTACGGTTGCGCCAGCTGCTTCTAGTTTCTTTTTCATCTCAGCAGCTTCATCTTTAGTAGCGCCTTCCTTTATTGACTTAGGAGCAGCGTCTACTAAATCCTTGGCTTCTTTTAAACCCAGGCTAGTAATGGTACGTACCTCTTTAATTACCGCAATTTTATTTGCACCGGCACTAGTCAATACTACGCTAAATACGCTCTTTTCTTCAGCAGCGGCAGCGGGTGCTGCGGCGCCGGCAGCGGGTGCTGCGGCCATCGGCATATTCGCGCTTACGCCAAATTTCTCTTCCAAAGCCTTAACTAAGTCGGAGAGCTCTAAAACGCTCATCGTTTCAATCGACTTGATTAATTCTTCCAATTTTTCAGTTGCCATTTCTTCCTCCCTTTTTAGCTTGTCTTTTCCTTGCTCACTTTCGTTCGCAAGGATTTTTCTGGATCATTGATTAATGTTTATTCTGTCTGATCTGATCTAAGCAGTAAACAAATTTCTTTAAAGTTTGATTTAAGACGACGACTACCTTGACAATCGGACCATTCAAAGCACAAACTACCTGAGCCCTGAGCACATCCTTAGATGGAAGTTTGCTCATGGTTTCTATATCTTTTGAAGTTAATAGTTTCTCCTGCAGCAGCCCACCTTCTAATATAAGTTTTTCATGATCTTTACGGAAGGCACATAAAATCTTAGAAGTATCTACCGGTTCATCTTTGAAAAAAATCAATCCGCAAGGCGACTCAATAGACTTAATCAGGTCATTTAAACCTAATTCTTTCATTGCCCTTCTGGCTACGCTATTCTTAACTACAAAAAGGTCTGAACCGGTTGCCTTAAGCGTCTTTCTTAACCCGCTCATATCAGGGCTGGCTACTCCGGAGTATTTTACAATAATCAGCCCCTTGGATAATTTAAGGCTGTTCTTTATGCGATTCTCTGATGTTTCTTTTACTAATAATCCGATTTTTTTCATATTATAAACTCACTTTACGCACTGCTTTTTTAGCAGGCCAAATGTAATCCCGGGTTCATAGAAGCAGCGATACTTAAGCCCTTCACAAATTTACCTTTTACAGAAGCGGGCCTGGACTCATTAACCGCCTCTATAACCTTAGAGGCATTATCATTTAGCTGCTCCTCGCTAAATGAAATTTTACCCACAGACAAATGCATCCCACCCTGTTTATCGACGCGGAACTCAACCTTGCCCTTCCTTACATCTTCGATAGCTTTTGATATATCATTGGTAACTGTGCCGGTTTTAGGGGATGGCATCAAACCGCGCGGCCCCAGAACTTTACCCAATTTGCTTAAATCTTTCATCATCTCAGGAGTAGCTATAGCGCAATCAAAATCGAGAAATCCGGCGCCAACTTTATCAATTAACTCCGTTCCTCCGACATAATCCGCTTTGGCTTCCCTGGCCTGTCTTTCATGTTCGCCCTTACAAAACACTGCCACACGTACCTTTTTTCCGGTTCCATGAGGAAGCACTACAGTTCCACGGACCATCTGGTCACTCTTTTTAGTATCTACGCTCAAATTAAAATGCAGGTCAACTGAGCCGTCAAACTTTGGTTTAGGCAGCTTCTTCAATAAAATGATTGCTTCCTTTAACTGATAAAGTTTGTCCTGCTCAACCTGCTTAACCGATTCCTTATATCTTTTGCTTTGAACTTTCATTTTTTACATATCTCCCGAACTACATTCTTCTTGTCGCGGGACAGTCCCCTATGGGGACAGTCCCTGCTGGCAATGCTATTCTAGCTAACCTTCAACTGCAATGCCCATACTCCTGGCAGTGCCTTCAATAATCTTAATCGCCTGCTCCATGCTGGCGGTATTTAAATCCGAAAGTTTAAGCTTGGCGATCTCTTCAACCTGTTTCTTGGTTACCTTACCAATGATTTCCTTACCACTAGTACCGGACGCCTTAGCCAGGTTCGCAGCCCTTTTTAATAAAATTGATGATGGCGGGCTCTTTATAATAAAGGTAAAGGTTCTATCCTCATAAACACTAATCACAACCGGCAGGATCAAGCCATCTCTGCCCTTAGTCTGATCATTAAACTGTTTACAAAACTGCATGATATTCACGCCATGCTGGCCTAAAGCCGGGCCTACCGGAGGAGCAGGGTTTGCCTGCGCTGCCGGAACGTGTAACTTAATCTGAGCCTTAATTGCCTTTGCCATAGTTATACCCTCTCCACCTGCCAGTATTCTAACTCCACCGGCGTAGAGCGTCCAAATATAGAAACACTTACCTTAACTTTGCCTTTTTCAGGATAAACCTCTTCGATTACCCCGTTGAAATTTAAAAATGGCCCTTCATTTACCCTTACCTGCTCGCCTTTCTCAAAGACTATTTTAGGCGAAGGTTTAGCCGCAGTTTCCTTGGTACGCTTAAGAATGCTATCTACCTCTTCCTGAGGAAGCGGTACAGGTTTACGGCCTAAACCGATAAAACCCGTAACTCCAGGAGAATTTTTAATAAAAAGATAGGTCCCTTCGCTCAAATCCATTTCTACCAGCAAATACCCCGGAAAGAATTTCCTTTGAGTAATCTTTTTTTTACCGGCCCGTACCTCAGAAACCTGTTCCGTAGGAATAACCACACTGGAAATCAAATCACTAAGGCCGCTGGAAACAATCTTTTTCTCCAGAGATGTCTTAACTTTTTCCTCTATCCCGGTCTGGGTGTGCACAACATACCATTTTTTCATTTAAAAATCACACTTAGAAATCTGGATAATCCCAGATCTACTATCCCAATAAAAATTGTCATTATCCCCGTAACGGTAATTACCAAAACCGTAGAAGCCAAAAGTTCTTTTCTGGTTGACCATGAAACCCTGCTTAACTCAGCCTTAACTTCTTTTAAAAAATTTACCGGTTTTGCTATAATATTCATATTTAAGAACTTTTCCCCTTAACCTGTAACTACAGGAGCGGCAGGACTTGAACCTGCAGTCACGGTTTTGGAGACCGTTGGTTTGCCATTAACCGACGCCCCTAAGTTTAATCTTTGTTATCAATATCCCGGCTCAAATTCTGCCTAAAAATTTGGTAAATTTTAGGCATTCGCCAGGATAAATTCGCGCATTAATTTACTCGCACTCTCGTGCTCGTAAATTAAGCGCTTATTTAATTTCCTTATGCGGGGTATGTTTATGACAGGAATTGCAGAACTTACTAAGCTCAAGCCTATCCTGATGCAACTTTTTATTCTTGCTCGTCGTATAATTTCGATTTTTGCAAACCGTACATTCTAAAGTTATAGTTTCACGCATATTTTTTTAGTAAGCTGGAGACGAGAATCGGACTCGTGACCCCGTCCTTACCAAGGACGTGCTCTACCAACTGAGCTACTCCAGCAAAAATGGATTCGCTCCGTCGAATAAGCTTTTAAACAAAAAAAAACCACAGACCAAGAAATTATTCAATTATCTCTTTTAAAATTAAAATATTACCGAACTAAAGTGATTTTATAATAGATATTTACGTAAAAAAAGAGTTTATACTAAGATAGCAGGTTTGTCAAGACCTTTTTTGACTTTTTTTAGGCGCCTCTAAGTTCTTAGCAGAATCTATTGCATTGCTCAAGCGGGCGAATTTATCCAGTGTAAGATCCTCCGGCCGGACATTTCTATCAAGTCCTTCTCCATCAAGAAACGTCTCAAGCGAACCTAAAGTTATAAAGCCTGCCAAACTGTTTCTTAAGGTCTTCCTTCTTTGATTAAAAGCGCTGCGTATTAATTTGAAAAATAATTCCTCATCCCTAAGTTCAACAGGAGGCTTCTGCCTAAACTTCAAACTTAAGAAACAAGAGTCTACTTTTGGGCTAGGCCTAAAACTTCCTTTTTTAATATTAAAAACAATTTTGCTTTGAGCATAATATTGCACAAAACAGCTGAAAGACCCGTATTCTTTTGAACCGGCAGTTGCGTTAATCCTGCGTCCAAATTCTTTTTGCACAGTGATAAAGACTGTATCTATATTAGCGCGGTATTGAATAAGATGTTCGATAATCGGGCTAGAGATATAATAAGGTATATTGCCAACCACCTTTATTTTTTGCTTCACTAGATTATTTTGCAGGAATTTGTTAATATCAAATTCCAATATGCCCTCTTTTACTAGTTGACAATTTATATGGGCGCTTAATTTTTGCTCAAGGAACGGAAAGAGCCGCCGGTCAACTTCTAAAGCATAAACTCTCTTTGCAGCGGTTACTAGCTGTTCTGTCAAATCACCCATCCCGGCGCCAATCTCTAAAACAATGTCTTCTTTAGATAAATCGCAGGCAGAGGTTATTTTCTTCTGGATACTCTTATCAATAAGAAAATTCTGGCCTAGGCTTTTTTTCGGTTTAACGTACATTTTATAGCAAGTTTTACGGCTGCAATAAGAGAATTCGGATTAGCTAAGATAGGTTTTGTGGCCAAATCAAAAGCAGTCCCATGTAAAGGGGAAGTCCGTATAAAAGGCAGGCCAAGAGTAAAGTTTATCCCGCTATCAAAATCCGTCAATTTCAGGGGGATAAGCGCCTGATCATGATATGGCACAATTACACAATCAAAATTCCCCTTAGCCGCCCCTGATATCGCTACATCCGCAGAAAGCGGCCCCGTTATAGACGCTCCCTTACACTTCTTTCTTAAGGCCGCAATTGCCGGTTTAATTACCCGCAACTCCTCTGTGCCGATTACTCCATTATCAGAAGCATGAGGATTAACTCCGCAAACAACAATTCTAGGTTTACGAATTAAAAATAAACACTTCAAACCCTGGATCGTACTTAAAATGTTATTTTCTAGATTATTACGGGTAATCCTTCTGCAAACATCTTTAAGCGGTATATGCCTGGTAACTAAACTAAACCTGAATCTGTTATTAATAAGCATCATGGTTAAATCTTTACAATTAAATTTATCCGCCAGGTACTCTGTGTGCCCGGAAAATTTTGATCCTGCCAGGTTAATCGCTTCTTTTGAAATCGGACAAGTAACTAAACAGTCAATTTTTTTATTTTTAAGCAACTCCACGGCTTTATCAAGATACTCCAAAGAGGCTTTACCGTTTGCCGCGCTTATCCTGCCAAAAATAAAATCATTTTTCTTTACGTTATTTAAATCTATTAATTCCGTAGACAAAGGCCCGATCTTTAAGGCCTTAGCTGCCTTAGCCAACACAAAACTATCGCCGATAATTGTAAAATGAGCTTTACCTTTTAACGCCTTAAGCGCCTTTAAGGCAATAGACGGCCCAATACCGGCGGGATCTCCTATTGTAAGGCCTACTCTAATTGTCGAGGATTTTAATGTAGGATTGTTTTTTGAGCTCATCTAACCACTTCTTTAGCCCTTCCTGTAGTTTTTTATCAAATAAATATACCTGGATCTTATCCTGGGACTGGGCCAGGTCTAACTGACGGCTCCCAAGGATATCATTTAATCTAAATATATAATATTGCCCATCGATCTTTACCGGATCAGATACCTCAGATATACCCAACTTAAATACTGTCCCTTCGATTTCATTACGCAAATCTTGCCCCTGGGAAACAGAAAGGCTATCAACTGTAAAAGCATACCTGGTAGCCAAATCTTCCAGTTTTTCTCCCAGGCGTAAATAGTAACTCAAAGATTTTGCAGTGCTTTCATCCTGCAAAACAATAACCGTCAAAAGCCGTTCCTCCGGTTTTAAGAACTTGCGCTTATTCTGATTATAAAAATCAGTAACCTCCTCAGGCCGGATCACTACCTTGCTGCGCACCTTCTGCTCAACAACACTATACGTAAGCATCTGTTCGCGAATCTTATTTTCTAGATCCGCCTGCACCAGCCCCTGCTTAGCAAGATCACGCTCAAAATCAGATTCTAGCGCATAACGCTTCTTGATTTCATTAATTTTTGCTTTTATCCTGGCTGGCTCAATAGTTATCTTCTCGTTTTTTGCCTGCTGGAGTATAATCCTGTCCTCGATCAAGCGCTGCAACAGATCCTGCTTAGCGGAATTTATCTTTTCCTCCAGGGCCTTTCCGTTTAACTCCCGGGAATACTGCATACGTATAAAATTTAAAAAATCATTAAGATCCTTTTGCGTGATAATTTCATTATTTACCACTGCGGCCACCTTATCCTGCGCGTAAAGATAATAAAACGGGCAAAGAAATAAGAATATCAGCGCAACAGAACTAATTATGCGTCTCATTGAAAACACCTGCTTTCTTAAAATTGACGATTGCTTCTTTTAATAAACGGCAATAGAGGTCAAACCCCACAGCTACAATAAAACCATGCTGCTCCTGGCCAAGGAGATTTCCCGCACCCCGGATCTCAAGATCCTCCATGGCGATATTAAAACCAGAACCCAAATCACTATTGCTCTCTATTGCCTGGAGCCTTTTTCTTGCAACCGCGTCTATTAGTTCATTGCGGCCAATCATAAAATAAGCGTATGCCGAGCGGTTAAACCTGCCCACCCTTCCACGCAGCTGATGCAAATCCGCCAACCCGAAACAATGCGCATTATTTATGATAATAGTATTGGCATTCGGGATATCAATCCCGGATTCAATAATCATTGTAGAAACTAAAACATCGATATTGCCATTTATAAAATCCGACATCACCTGCTCTAATTGTTTCGCCGGCATCTGGCCGTGGGCTATCGATATACGCACATTACCACCCAGGCTTCTGGCAACTTTATCCCTGACTTTTTCCAAATCAAGGATGCGGTTATGTAAAAAGAACACCTGTCCCCGACGATCAAGCTCACGCTTAATTGCCTGGGCGATCAGGTCTGTGTCATATTCTACCACAACCGTCTTAATAGGCAACCTATTTTGAGGAGGGGTGTTGATTACGGAGAAGTCTTTTGCGCCCATAAGGCTCATATACAAAGTACGCGGTATTGGTGTTGCGGTTAAAACCAGGACATCTATGGAAGTTTTGATTTTCTTTAGTTGTTCCTTGGCCTTAACACCAAAGCGCTGCTCTTCATCAACGATAACTAAACCTAAATTCTTAAAACTCACATCAGGCGAAAGCAGCCTGTGCGTACCGATAACGATATCCACGCTGCCGCCAGCTAAACCCTTAATAATCTCATTTTGTTCTGCGCTAGTCTTAAAACGGGAAAGCATCTCCACCTTAACCGGAAAATTTTTCAGACGCTGAATAAAATTCTTATAATGCTGTTCAGCTAAAATAGTAGTGGGCACAAGATAGGCAACCTGTTTATTATCCATTACTGCCTTAAAAGCCGCGCGCATGGCCACCTCAGTCTTACCATATCCCACATCTCCGCAAAGCAGCCTATCCATAGGCTTAAGCGACTCCATATCCTGTTTAACCTCGGCCATTGCCTTGACCTGATCAGGGGTCTCCTGATACGGGAATGTTTTTTCAAAATCAGCCTGCCAATCCGTATCCTTGGAAAATTTAAATCCTTCACCCGCTATGCGGATTGCCTGTAAACTTAACAATTCCCAGGCTAATTTTGCGATACCCTTACGCGTACGCTCCTTAACCCTCTGCCATTCCTTATTCCCCAGCCGGTAAAGCTTTGGTTTACGGGTTTGAAAAGCAATATACTTCTGCACCAAATGCATAGAATCAATGGGAACAAAAAGTTTCTCATTACGATCATATTCAATCACCAGATGATCTTTAGAAACCCCCTTGACTTGAACCTTCTGCATGCCTAAAAACCTTCCAATGCCATGCTGATTATGTACAACAAAATCGCCAACATTCAAATCCACAAAATTTTTTAGAGGAAAATCTTCGCTAAATACCGCGCTCCTGGTACTTGCAGATTTATGCGGAAGGATAATTACGATATTATGCCCCCAAAGCGCCTCACCGCTTTCAGGATTAAAGGTTTTAATAGAAACTATATTCTGATCATCCAGTTCAATCCGGACGGGTAATTCAAAAGAAACGGGGAATATATCAATGATGCCGCCGCGGCGGCTAAAATCACCCTCGCCGGAAACCTGCTCAAACCTTTTATAATCAAAATCAACTAAGGCCTTGGTCAGGTATTCCAAATCTATACTTTGATTAATATATAGTTTAAGAGATTTAAACATTGTTCTCAATTAACCAGAAATTAAAAAGGGCGTTCCCTTTTTTAGGGAACGCCCTTTTTCCACACCACATTCTATTTGGCTCCCTTGCGGCTCCAGGCAAGCACTAAAGGTGAAGCAATAAAAATCGTGGAATAAACCCCAGAGATAAAACCCACAAATAAAGCAAAAGCAAAATTACTGAGGACTTCACCGCCGTAAAACAAAAACGCGATTACCACCAAAAGCGTCACCCCGGAAGTAAGCAAAGTCCGGCCGAGGGTCTGATTTACGCTTAAATTAATCAACTCTTTTAAGGAAAGCTTGCGGTAAAGACGGATATTTTCGCGCACCCGGTCATAGATAACGATAGTGTCATTAATCGAATAGCCGGCAATAGTCAGGAAGGCAGTAATACTTAAAAGGTCTATCTGACGGTTGGTAATTACCAAAAATCCCAAAGCTACCAGGACATCATGTAAGAGCGCGACTACACCGGCCGCCGCAAAGTTAATATGCTTAAACCTGAAACTCACATAAATCAAAATGCCCGCAAGAGACCAAATCAATGCAAGAATAGCTTTATGCTTAAGAGTCTTTCCGGCAACCGGACCCACGCGTTCAATCTTTAGGATCTGGATATCTTCATTAGGAAAAACCTCTTTTAATTTATTGGTTAAAATCTGATTTTTATCTTCAGAGGTCCGGATTAAAACTACCTTAGGATTATCCTTAAACTGCTGGATAGTAGCATCCGCTAAATTTATATCCTTAAGTACCTCTCTAACCTTATCTATGGAAGGAATATTCTTAAAGCTGTACTCCTGGAGCTGCCCACCGGCAAAATCAATTCCATATACTGCCGGCCCCTTCTTAACATATGAGAAGATTCCTACCGTAATTACAATGATCGACAAGGCATAAAATATCTTTCTTTTACTGATAAAATCAAGCTTAGTTTCTCCGATCAACTGCAACATCGGTAAACCCTTAATCCATCCTAAATTAAGCAAGATCTCAAATATCACCCTGGTAACCACAATAGCTGTAAACATACTTGCCAATAAACCAATGGTTAAGGTAACCGCGAAACCGCGGATCGGACCAGTGCCAAATTGAAACAACATAAATGCCGCAATTAAGGTAGTAAGGTTAGAATCAAATATAGCACTGAAGGCGCGCGAATAACCATTACCTATGGCAGTTCGCAGGTTCCTACCCAACGCCAACTCTTCCCTGATACGCTCATTAATCAAAACGTTGGCATCTACTGCCATACCTAAAGATAAGGCGATACCAGCAATACCGGGCAAGGTCAAGGTTGCCGAAACCCCCGGGAATAACACTGGCAGTAAACCTAAACCTCCGAGAATCATTATAAGGTTCAAGAAAAGTGCGATATCACTTATAAATCCGGCAAGAAGATAATAACCTAACATGAAAATAAAAACCAACGCGCATCCAACTAAACAGGCCTTAACTCCTTTATTAATAGAATCCTGACCCAGCAATGGTCCAACTGTCCTTTCCTCTTCAATATGCATAGGAGCAGGCAAAGCGCCTACTCTTAAAATCAACGCCAAATCTTGCGCTGCCTGCGCATCAAACCTGCCGGTAATTACTGCCTCACCCGAGGGAATAGCCTCTCTTATCCGGGGAGCTGACTGTACCTTGCCGTCCAAAACTATTGCCAGGCTCCTACCCACATTAGCCGCGGTTACTTCCGCAAACTTTTTTGTGCCTACGGCATTAAACTTCAAAGAAACAATCGGTTCGTTAAACTGGCTCTGATCAAAACGCACTTCTGCGTTTGTCAATGTATCACCTACCAATGCCGCCTTTTTCTCAAGCAAAAGCGGCATATTCTCATCTAAAGTATATTTTAATTCATACCCATCAGGAATAGTCCCTGCTAAAGCATCCCTAAGCTTAGCCGGATCATCGGAAACAATCTTGAACTCAAGCATCGCGGTCTTACCGATAATATCAATGGCGCGCTCGCGGTCAGTGACCCCGGGTAACTGCACAACAATCTCATCCTCGCCTTGTTTTTGAATGGAAGTTTCCCTGACCCCAAACTCATCTATGCGGTTGCGGATTACCTCTACTGCCCGGTCACAAGCATCAAGTTTGGCCTGGCCTTCAAGATGGCTGGTGTCAACCTTAAGCAAAAGGTGCATCCCGCCTTGTAAATCAAGCCCCAGATTAATACGCTTATCCAAAGGAAAGGCGTAATAGGAAAACAACCCTACAACTCCAAGGATAAGCAATATTTTATAGATCAGTTTTCTTTCCATGACTTTAGAACTCCTGTTTTTTAATTATGCTTAAGGTTTTTTAATATAGGCAACGCTGTTTTTTTCAATCTCCATTTTTACATTATCATCAATGCGCAAAGTTAAAGTCTTCTCTTTCACATTAACGATTGTGCCATGTATCCCGCCTAAAGTAACAACCTCATCATTTTTATTGATCCCCGCGAGCATCTTTTGATGCTCTTTTTCTTTTTGTTTTTGCGGGCGGATAAGCAAAAAGTAGAAGATAACAAAAATCAGAACTAACGGGAAAAGCTGAATTAACGGACTTGCTGCACTCGACTGTGGCATATTAGGCTCCTTTATCTTTCTTCAATAAACTTTTTACGGTCACTGATAACTGCGCGCCGTTTTTTACCCAGGCGGCAATACGCTCTTTCTTGAGCACTGCTACACCGGTTGTCGGCTTATAATAACCCAACTCCTCAATTATCCGGCTATCCCGGCCCTTACGCTCATCAAAAACTGTAACCCGAAAATGCGGTTTGCCTTTAGGGTTTTTACCAATCCTTCTTAAACGAATATGAACTGCCATTTGTTACTCCTTTCTTATACTCCGATTGCTTCCATCATAGCCTTAGCTTTATTCACTGATTCCTGATATTCTTTCTGCGGAACAGAGTCAGCGACAATCCCTCCTCCGGCCTGCACATAAGCAAAACCATCCTTAAGTACGATTGTACGGATGGCAATGCAAGTATCTAAATTATGCGAAAAACTAAAATAACCGATTGAACCGGCGTATAAAGCACGCCTCAAATTCTCCAGCCCGTCAATAATCTCCATCGCCCGAATCTTGGGACTGCCGGAAACTGTGCCTGCCGGAAAAGCGGCTTTTAACACATCATAGATATCAAATCTTTTTTTGTCAAGTACCGCGCTGACTCCACTAACCAGATGCATTACGTGAGAATATTTTTCCACACGCATGAAATCATCGACCTTGACCTTACCGAGTTTGCTTATACGGCCTAAATCATTCCTGCCCAAATCTACCAGCATTAAATGCTCCGCCCTCTCCTTCTCGTCAGCCAGAAGCTCTTTTTCTAAGCGCGTATCTTCCTGGATATTCCTGCCGCGCCTGCGCGTTCCGGCAATAGGACGGGTCTGCACCAGGCCATTCTCACAACGCACAAGCATTTCAGGGCTTGAGCCAACAATAGAAAAATCCTTCAACTTCAAATAATACATATAAGGAGAAGGATTAAGGTTGCGCAGAGCACGGTAAACCTCAAAAGGGTCTCTTTGCGTCTTAACCTTAAATCTCTGCGATAAAACTACCTGGATAATATCGCCTTTCTTAATATATTCTTTACCCTTCTTTACCATATCAATAAATTCTGATCTTTTAAGATTACTGCTTACAAGTAGCTTGCCAGGGCACTTTACTGGCTTAGCCTGAATAACAAAACGGTTAAAATCATCATGAATAAAATTTATTTTTTTAATTGCCTGCTGATAAAGCTCTCTTTTCTTTAAAACCCCCGCTTTCTTCGGTAAGATAACATTACTCACAATTTTTAAAGAATGATTAAGCCGGTCAAAAATTAAAATTGTATCCGTTAAAATAAAAAGTGTATCCGGAATCTTCAGGGTATCTTTATTTTTGTCCGGGATTTTCTCAAAGAACCTCACCGTATCATATCCCATATAACCTACAAGGCCGCCGTAAAAAAGCGGTAAACCAGCCAGCTCTACGCTGCGAAAATCCCGCATTATCTTCTTAATCTCATCAAGAGGGGTTTCTTTAGTAATAAAACTCCTGCTTTTCTTACTTGCGACATCAATAATCTCAATCTTCTTACCCTTGCTTTTAAAAATCAGGCTGGGATTAGTCCCTAAAAAGGAGTATCGCGCGATCTTCTCCTGGCCTTCGACTGATTCCAGGAGAAAAGAATAATCACCCTGTTTAATTTTCAAAAAAGCGGAAACCGGAGTATCCAGATCTGCGTTGACCTCCATATAAACCGGGATCACATTACCCTTTTTACTTAATTTTAGAAATTCTTTTAAATCTGGTTTATACATGAATGCTACTTTAATCTCCTGTAAAAACATGACCTATTGCCCGTATGACACGCCTTACCCACTTGGCGTACCTTGATTAAAAGCGCGTCCATATCGCAATCATAAGCGATAGACTTAACAAATTGAAAATGCCCGCTGGTTAAACCTTTAACCCAATACTCTTTTCTTGAGCGCGACCAAAAACAAGTCTTACCTAATTTTAAAGTTCTGCGCAGCGACTCCCGGTTCATATAACCCACCATCAAAACCTGGCTATTCTTATAATCCTGGATTATCGCCGGTATCAATCCATTCCCATCAAACTTCAAACTCCCTAATTTAAATTTTATATTTTTCATAATCTTACATTTATCCCTCTTTTATTTAAATACTCCTTTACCTGTTTTACGGATAACTTGCCATAATGAAAAAGCGAGGCGGCCAAAGCAGCATCCGCCCCGGCTTGCGTAAAGACATTGTAAAAATCATCTAATTTTCCCGCGCCGCCGGAAGCAATCACCGGAATATTCACCTTATCAGTAATTGCCTTAGTCAGCTTCAGGTCATAACCGTTTTTGGTTCCATCACAATCCATGCTGGTCAAAAGGATCTCTCCTGCCCCAAGCCTGGCAGCTTTCTCCGCCCAAATCAAAGCATCAATACCAGTAGGGGTCCTGCCACCGTTAATAAACACCTCCCAGAAATCCTCCTGTTTTTTTGCGTCAATAGCTACCACAATACACTGACTGCCGAATCTTTTCGCGGCGCTGCTGATTAACTCAGGAAATTTCACTGCCTGGGTATTAAGAGAAACCTTTTCCGCTCCGGCATTTAGAATATTACGAATATCATCAATCTCACTTATCCCCCCGCCAACCGTAAACGGCATAAAGATATTGCGGGCGATCTTTTCAACCAGAGCCAGCAGAATTTTTCTATTCTCAATGCTGGCAGTAATATCTAAAAAAATCAGTTCATCCGCGCCCTGGGCATCATATGCCTTAGCCACGCTAACCGGATCCCCGGCATCGCGCAACCCAAGGAACTTTACGCCCTTAACCACGCGGCCGGCCTTAATATCCAAACAGGGAATAATGCGTTTACTGAGCATTTATTACAATAACCTCGCTTACTTATTTTTTTTCTGCAAATATTCCCTTAAGGCTGACCAGGTCTTTTTGCCTACCTTGCCGTCCACTGAAAGATTATTTGCTTTTTGAAAATCTTTTATTGCCTGACGGCTCTGCTTGCCAATTTTACCGTCAATAACCCCCTGGTAATACCCCGCATTTTTTAAAGCCGCCTGAATCTGCCTTGCGCTCGGCCGTTCCTTAGTCTCTCCAGTTTTAGCTAAACTCTCTGCGGAAACAGCTGCTGATTGCTCTGCGCTGCTTACCTCTTCCGTTTTTGCGAGTGCCTGTGATTCAAGTGCAGTAACCTGATTTCTTAAACCCTGAATCTCCAAATCTTTATTTCTGCCCGTGGAACATCCACTTAAAGAAAAAATAAATGCCGCTGCCGCGCCTAACAACAATACTCTCTTTCCCATGTTTCCTCCTTTATTTCAGTTTTAAGGCCTCAACAAGGGTAAATTTCCCTTCATACAAAGCCTTACCCACAATCACCCCTGATATACCTTTTTTCTGCAAGCTCTTAAGCTTAATCAAATCTTTTAAATCCGCCACCCCACCGGAAGCAATAACATCCAACCCGGTTTTACGAATCAATTCCTTAATCCCTAAAATATTCGGGCCGACTAAAGCGCCATCCTTGGAAATATCCGTATAGATTATCTGTTTAAACCCCACCTCCTTTAATTCTTTGGCAAAATCCAATACCGTTTTAGAAGCTGAGCTGCTCCACCCCTGCGTCAGGACCTTTGCGCCTTTAGCGTCAATACTCACAATAATCTTTTCGCCAAATTTCTTAAAGGCCTTTTTCAAAAATTGCGCGTCATTAGCCGCCCGCGTACCCAAAACCACCCTTTGCACCCCTAAGTTAAGCAGTTCAGAGATTGTTTCCATGCTCCTAACTCCGCCGCCAAATTCAAGCGGCACACACACCTGAGTTATGATTTTTTTTAAAACCTCCAAATTTTTAAGAGAACCGCTTGAAGCCCCATCCAGATCCACAATATGCAGAAACTTCGCCCCCTGCTTAGCCCAATGCTTAGCCACCTTAACCGGATCGTTGGAATAAACCTTCTCCCGGTCAAATTTCCCCTGAAAAAGCCTAACCACTTTCCCGCCCCTCAAATCTATCGCCGGAATGATTAACATAATTCTACAAAGTTTTTGATTATCTTAAGACCTGCTGTCTGGCTTTTCTCCGGATGAAACTGTACCCCGTAAATATTATCCCTGGCCAAAACACAAGCAAACTTTACGCCATAATCACAGCTGGCCGCGACAATATCTTTATCAACAGGCTCGGGATAATATGAGTGACAAAAGTAAACCTGCTCCTTTACGTTTATCCCTTTTAATAAAGAACAGATAGAAGATACATCCTCCAAATTATTCCAACCCATATGCGGAATTTTTTGCCCAAGCTTAACGCTGAATTTAACTACCTGCCCTTTTAATACCCCTAAACCTTCTTTACTCTTAGCCTCCTGGCTTGTTTCAAACAAAAGTTGCATACCCAAACAAATCCCCAAAAACGGTTTTTTGTTTTTAATCTCCTCTTTAAGCACGGAAATTAACCCCAGTTTTTCCAGCTCCGCAACCGCATCATCAAACGCGCCTACTCCCGGCAAGACTATTTTCTTACAAGAATTTAGCTGGCCTGCTTTGTTGGTTACTATTGGCTTTGCCCCACAAAGCTCAATCGCCTTGGACACGCTATGAATATTGCCCATGCCATAGTCAATAATCGCTATCTTCATTAGTCAATAACACCTTTGGTAGAAGGAATGCCTTTCCTGCGCGGATCAATTCCTACAGCTTCAGATAGAGCCTTTCCTAACGCCTTAAAAACCGGCTCCAAAGAGGTATGTAAATCATTACTCGCATTTTCGATTTTAATATTCAAATTCATCCCAAGCTGTTTGGCAAAAGCGTCAAAAAAATGTTCGGCATATTCAAGCCTATAGTTCTCCTGCATAGGTTTAACAGCATCCGCAGGATCTACTTTTCTGATTCTATCATATAACTTTCCAAAATCTACATAATCGGATTGTTCTTTCGCAATGCCCTTAATAGCGCCGCTAATTTTAAAAGAACCCCTACCGCTAATATCAAGACTTACGGTGACAGTTACCTCCTCCATCGGAACTGAAGCATCTCCAATTCTATTGATCCCCTTTTTATCACCTAAGGCCAATTTAAAAACTTGCCCCAAAACAATCCCCAGATCTTCATTGGCATGATGAATATCAACCTTAAAATCTGCTTCCTTAGTAGTAATCTCTAAGTCAAAATGTCCCCAGAATGCGAAGAGCTCCAGCATATGATCCAAGAAACCTATCCCGGAATTAATCCTTGATTCTCCTGATCCGTCAATATTCAGCTTAACCGTTATATTGGTCTCTTTACTTTCCCGGGTTTTGCTCGCTTCTCTCATTTTTCTCCTTACCTACATTCTACCTACCCTATTCTCGAAAATTATACGAACCTTGCCTTTACCGAATCCACATGCTTTTGCAATCCCTCAATCCCAGCAATCTTCTCCAGCGGCTCGCGCATTTTCTCAAGCGCCTTTTTGGAATAGCTGATAATATGGCTGCTCTTCATAAAATCACACACGCTTAAACCGGAAAAGAACCTGGCTGTGCCGCTGGTTGGCAATACATGGCTTGGACCGGCAACATAATCTCCCACAGCAGTCGGGCTATAAGGCCCTAGAAATATTGCCCCGGCATTTTTTATTTTCCTTGCCAACCCCTTGGGATTCTGCACT
>Ga0247841_10006780_pt1 | contig 17414 bp, 17 predicted proteins | sample LaCruzMarch2015__2_FD_192410 | JGI IMG/M metagenome (GOLD analysis project Ga0247841, IMG submission 192410) | Freshwater microbial communities from meromictic Lake La Cruz, Castile-La Mancha, Spain - LaCruzMarch2015_18m | ecosystem: Environmental > Aquatic > Freshwater > Lake | place: Spain... | reverse complement strand
ATTTTAAATACACGTTCTCGCTGTAACAAATGCAAACAGGTTATTAAATGGTATGATTTGGTGCCACTTTTGAGCTTTGTATTACTTAAGGGGTCGTGCCGAAATTGTAATTCAAAGTTGTCTTGGCAGTACCCCATAGTTGAAGCTTCAGTAGCGTTACTTTTTCTCTTTCTGACTTATTGCTTCGGAGTTAGCTATAATCTGTTGTTTTATGCAGTGTTTTTCTCGATTATGGTAGTAATCTTTGTTTACGATTTAAAAACTCAGTTTGTACCGGAATATTTTGCCTGGGCTGGTTTAGTTTTGGCGGTCTTGGGCGGGTGGTTTTTTGGACATAATGCATCTTTTCTAAATATGCTTTTTGGATTGATTATCGGCGGAGGTTTCATTGGACTTATGGTTTTAGTTTCCAAAGAGAAGTGGATGGGAGCAGGGGATATTAAAATTGCTGCTGCACTTGGGGCTTTAGTTGGTTATCCGAATGTAATTTTGTTTATATTCCTATCTTTTGTTCTTGGTTCTTTAGTAGGATTGGCCATAATTTTGATGAAACGAAAAACGATTAAGGACAGTATCCCGTTTGCTCCATTTCTCATTTTGTCATCTTTAATAACGATAGTTTGGGGTACAACCATAATCAATTGGTACTTAGGTTTGGTAAGTTTTTAACATGAAAAAAAATGGTTACACTTTAGTTGAGATTGTCATAGTTTTGGCAATTATCATTTTAATGGCATTAGTTTCAATGCCGGCTTTTGGAAAATACAATCTTTCTAATAATTTTGATACAAAAGCCGAAGAGGTTGTCTCTTTATTTAATAAAGCATATTTACTGTCTAAGAGTCCGCCCAGGGTAATGGATGTTACTGGCACAAAAGAGTTTGTTTGTGATACAGCAGATGTGAGAAGAACTGGTTCTCAGCTTATAATATATTTGAAACGTACTTTGGCTAACGGCGCAGTGGTGGATTGCAAAACCGGCAATGCTCCTGATGATTCTATGTTCCAATTAGTTGAAGTAAATGATAATCCATCTTTAGATGTGTTAAGTATTTCTAATCTAGCTCCCAATTATAAGTGGAGGTTTTCGACTGATTCTGTAAACTTAGGACCAGGTGATGGTCGTATTGAGATCGCGTCCACAAAATTAGGTAAAAGCGTAAATATTGTTTTGGAAGCCAATCAAAATACATTTACCATAAAACGGAATTAATGAATAAGATGAAATTAAAATCTGCTTTTGGTTTAGTTGAGGTAATCATCTCCTCAACGATTATTATGATTATTTTGGGTTCAATTATTTTCTTATCGCGCAATATTATTTCAAACGCGCAATTTTCGGCAGAGAGATTTCAAGCTTTGCAGATTGCGCAGAGAGATATTGAAAAAATTCGTCAAAGAAGAGATTCAAACTATATTGATGAGAATCCAGGTTCGAAATGGAATAGTTTTTCTAGTATTGCTGATGGTTTTGCCCCTCCTCTTACGGGGACGAACAACTTTTATGTTTTGGTTACGGATGGTGATATTAATTATATTGATCCTATTAGTAGTGCAAACAATGATAATGTTGAGAAGTGGTCGAAAGCCGCCAAGACGTACAACAACCAAACGTATTTTAGAAGAGTTAGTTTTAAAAGCATAAGTGGTGTTGCTAACACTTTATTGGGTAAGCCTCAAATTCAATTTTCTGGAGCTGTCCATGACCCTTTTCCTGCTTATGTCGTGACGGTAGAAGTTTTATGGTTTGACAGACAAGGATTTAAATATGATCCGGTGACCGGTAAGCCAATTTATGATAAGGATGTGGCTCCAGGTGAGCAGGCGTATGATTTTGATAAGTTAAAAAAGGTGACGATAGCTGAAATCATAACTGACAATAGGTCGGGTTATTAATGCAATTTCATGAGAAACAAAAAAAAGGTTTTACTTTAATAGAATTGCTTATTGCAACGTCGATTTTCGCTATTGTTATGGTTCTGGCGTTGGGAACTTTTTCTTGGGCTGCCAGTTACAATACTAAACTTAAAGAGATTCGCAATGTAACAAATGATGGCAAATACATTATTTCGGAAATTGCTAAAGATGTGCGCTTAGCGAATGGATCTGCAAATGGTGGCGCTGAGGGAGAAGTTTCGTTTGTAAAGTGTAAGAGTAATGCGGACAGCACTATAAGCTGTGACAAAGTGGCTTACAATATTGAAACTATAGAGCAGCCAAAGGATGATGAAGATCCAACTGGGGATTATGATTATGATCACGCAACATGTAGAGATGCGGATTGTTGGAATGGATTGTACATATTGCAAAAAAATCAGGGCAAGGCGATTATCTATTTCAGGGAATCTGATGGTAATAATTATAATCTAAAAAAAGCCTCCTTGGACTTACCGGTTGCGACGTTGTCTAGTTTGCCGGCGGGTATATTTAGCTCGATTAATCAAGAGAATCGAGTTTCCGTAAAGGTTGATTTTTACGGTAAGAGTGGTGGCAAGAGCAGAAAGTTTCAACCGTTTTTTAGCATTGAAGTAAACTCTAGGAGCTGGAATTTTGATCAGTTAGAGAGTCGTAGTAGATTTGAATTTCAATTTGAGACCGAAGTCGAAACACGAGACTATAATCTCATTTAAGGAGAGGTGAAATGAAAAAAGCATTTACGTTAATTGAGTTGTTGGTAACTATTGCCATAATTGGGATTTTAGCGACGATTTTGTTGGTTTCTTTTACAAATTCGAAAGCGAAATCACGAGACTCTCAGAGAAAAGCAGACGTACAAGCAATTGCAGCTGCGCTTGATCTATATAACGCTGATCATAACACTTATCGGGCTGGACATGCGTCATCATATAACGAGGTTAAATGGAGCGCGTTGGCAACAAAATTAAAGGATTATATAGACCCACTGCCTAAGGATCCTATAAATGATATGGTGGGAGATGGGACACTGAAGCCGTTCTGGTATGGGACTGATCATGAGAATCAGTACTCTTATGCCGTTTTTAATTTTCCGACCTGTCCTTGTTGTAACGGAATGACTGTAACTACGAGTAATTTCCCGAATGTTGGCGGTTATTGTATAACTGCAAATTTGGAAACAGGAGTTGGTAATGGCAATGATTACATAGGTAAACAGTGCGGTATATTTATGTCGGCAGGTAGCACTCGTCATGATCGAATATTCATAGCCGAACGACATTACTATATTCCAGATACTTGTCCTGCAGCTGCGTCTATTGATTGCTCCAATCCGAATAATAGCTGTAGCGTAACAGGAGGAGAATGAAAAAGAAAGGTTTTACATTAATTGAGTTGATTGTGGTGATTGCGATCATTGCTATTTTGTCGGCGGTGGTTTTAATTAGTTATGCTGGAGCACAAAAAAGATCGCATGATGCAACGAGAAAGTCTGACTTGAATGCTATTGCTACAGCGGTAATGTCATATTATAGTAGTCATAAGAGAATGCTTGATTATGGCGGCGCTCTTGACAGTTCTAATGTTGACTACGGTGCTCTTGAGGATAAATTGAAAGGTGAGGGTTTTTTAACAAGTATACCCGTTGATCCGTTGGAGAGTAATTTAAGTTATTATTTGTATTTATCTTTAGCGGATAAAGCCGGAGCAGTTTATGCTAAGATGGAGACGAATGATAGGGCTGGAAATCAGTGCGCTGTGGATACTAATTGCTTAGGTGCACCTCCGGCTGGTTACAATTATGGTATTATGATTAAGCCGTAATTATTATTTAATAAGAACTGAAATATGAAAACAATTTTTTCTGGAATTCAACCAAGTGGCGTTTTGCACATCGGGAATTACTTGGGTGCTATTAAACAGTGGGTACAGCTTCAAGATACTGTGGATCTGTCTATTTTTTGCATTGTTGATTTACATGCAATAACTGTTCCACAGAATCCCAAAGAGCTGAGCCAAAATATTTTATCTGTAGCTGCATGGTATTTGGCTTCCGGCGTTGATCTTAAAAAGTCGGTGATATTTGTTCAATCAGATCGACAGGAGCACGCAGAGCTCAGCTGGGTTTTAAATTGTGTTACCTCTATGGGCGAACTTTCAAGAATGACTCAATTTAAGGAGAAATCTGAAGACAAAAAGGATTTGGTTTCGGCTGGACTTTTTGACTACCCGGTTTTGATGGCAGCAGATATTTTATTATACGATGCAACTCATGTGCCGGTTGGCGAAGATCAGAAGCAGCATGTTGAATTGGCTCGAAATCTAGCGCAGAGGTTCAATACTCGTTATGGTGAGGCCTTTGTCTTGCCTGAACCAGTCATCAAATCTTCTTCTGCTAGAATTATGGGGTTGGATAATCCGTTAAAAAAGATGTCTAAATCTGCAGATAGCGAATACAATTATATCGCTTTGACTGATGACGCTGAAATCATTAGAAGAAAAATTGCTAGAGCCGTGACTGACTCCGGTAGCGAGGTTAAGCGGGGAGCAGATAAGCCAGCATTGAACAATTTGATTAATATTTATTGTGAATTTTCTGGTATGACAGCAAATGAAGTCGAAATAAAATTTAATGGTGTGGGATATGGTGATTTCAAAAAGGAGTTAGCGGAAGTTATTATTTCATACTTAGCGCCGATACAGGAGAAGTACAAATCGATTATGAGCGACACCAAGGGCTTGAAAGCAATTTTAGTTAATGGAAGCGAAAAATTAGAAGAACGTGCTAAAAAGAAAATGGGTTTAATTAAAGAGAAAATTGGTTTAGGAATACAATAAATGAATGAACTATATATAAATACCGATGGGGGATCGCGCGGCAACCCTGGTCTTGGGGGCGTTGGGGTTGTTTTTTATAGTGATAAAGGCGAAGTTATTCACACTTATAAAGAATACATCGGTGAATGCACTAACAATCAGGCCGAGTATAAAGCTGTAATTAAGGCTTTTGAAATTTTATTAAAAAGCAGGTGGCTAAAAGATAATAACGGCTCGAGTGGGGCGAAGGTAATTGTTAGAATTGATAGTCAGTTGGTGGTTGAGCAGATTAATGGTAATTATAAAGTTAAAAATGAAGGTATAATTCAGCTTTTGGCGGAGCTAAACACGCTTTTGGACCAGGTCGAAGTAGAACTTGAGTTTATACAAATACCCAGAGAACAGAATAAACTTGCAGATAAGTTGGTAAATAATGCTATTGATGAGAAATTGAAGGCTTGATGATTATTGAAGTACGAGCTTATGCTGGTTCAAAACAGAAGAAAGTAGAGATAGTCAATTCGTCATATCGCGTTTATGTTCATGAAAAAGCGGCAGATGGTAAGGCAAATGAGGCAATTATTGCTCTGCTTAGCGAGTACTTTGGTACGGCTAAGTCCAACATTTTGCTTAAAAGAGGTGAAAAAGGTAGAACCAAAACCTTTGAAATTGTCAATTAATTTGCTATAATGTAGCTAATATTAAATGCGTTAGACACAGCTATCACTGTGAAACCTATAAGGTGCGCAGAGGAAAGAAATCTTTTTGAGATTAGAATCCTTCGGAATTGCTCCGTAATGCAATAAGTTAAGAATAATTTTGCTGGTACCTCGTTCGCCATAGGCGGACGGCGAAATAACCAGCTTTTTTTATTGCCACATATGGATAACGAATTAGACTAATGGCTAATAACGAATGGGTAATCATACGGATATCGAATAAAACTAATAGCTAATAACCAATGGGGGGTATGGTGGATTTAATTTATAAGGATTTATCATACAAAATAACAGGTTTGATATTTGAGATTGACAATATTGTGGGATACGGACACAGTGAAAAAACATATGGCGATGCATTTGAGAAGTTGCTCAAAAGAGATAGTATAAAGTACGTAAGGGAGATATATTTTCCGCTTAAGTTGGAAAATGAAATAATTAAAAAATATTATTTTGACTTTTTGATTGAGGATAAAATAGTTGTTGAATTAAAAGCTAACGATCATAATTATAAAGAAGTTTGCTTTCAAGTATATGCTTATTTACGGACATCAGATAAAAAGTTGGGGATAGTATATAGATTTACAAGAAATGGAGTGAAACATAAAAGAATAGTAAACTTTGATTAGTTAATTCGGGTATTAGTAAATTAGTTATCCGTATCGAAAAGGAATGATATGAAGAAAGTTGATTCCAGCATGGATTTACCAAAAGTTGAAGAAGGAGTTCTAAAATTTTGGGATGAAAATAAGATATTTGAAAAATCGATTAAGAATCGGGAAGGTTGTCCCGAGTATTCTTTTTACGATGGACCTCCTTTTGCCACGGGAACTCCCCATAACGGTCATATTGTTGCCAGCACGATGAAAGATGTGGTGCCACGTTTTTGGGCAATGAAAGGCAAGAAAGTTGAGAGAAAATGGGGTTGGGATTGTCATGGCCTGCCGATAGAAAATATTGCCGAAAAAGCTCTTGGAATTACTTCAAAAAAACAGATAGAGGAGATCGGTGTAGAAAAATTCAATGATGCTTGTCGTTCTAAGGTTTTGGAATATGTGGGGGAGTGGAAAAGTGTAATTCACAGATTGGGTAGATGGGCAGATATGGAAAATAGTTACAAGACTATGGATCTTTCATATATGGAAAGTGTTTGGTGGACATTTAAGCAGCTATGGGATAAAGGTCTGATTTATGAGGGATATCGTTCGATGCATATCTGTCCTCGTTGTGAAACCACCTTATCGCAATCAGAGGTTGCTGAAGGTTATAAGGACATTAAAGATTTATCAGTTATTGCTAAATTTGAATTATTGGACGGCCCTTCGACAGGCTCAGGGCAAGCTCGGACATACATCCTCGCTTGGACGACAACTCCGTGGACTCTGCTTGGCAATGTTGCTTTGGCCGTAGGATCGAAAGTTAAATACGTAACGATAGAAAAAAAGGATGAAGAAAGTGGAAAATTGGTCCGTTTTATTCTTGCAAAAGATAGGGTCAAAGAGGTTTTTAAAGAAGATCAATTTTCGGTAGTTAATGAATCAGATGGAGATTCACTAGTTGGCAAGAAATACGCTCCAATTTTCGACCACACAGAAGATATCCCGAATATTGAAAATGGCTGGCAGGTTGTGACGGCTGATTTCGTGACAACAGAAGAGGGGACAGGGGTAGTGCACATTGCACCGGCCTTTGGCGAAGATGACATGAATTTAGGTAAGGAGAAAGATCTGCCTTTTATTCAACACATCGGTATGGATGGAATTATTAAACCCGGTTACGGTGATCTTTCTGGGTTAAATGTAAAACCAGCTGAAGACGTTCAAAAAACTGATGTAGAAATTATCAAGTATTTGGCAGCTAAGGGTTTATTGTTTTTTAAGGAAAAGTATGAGCATTCATATCCACATTGTTGGCGTTGCGACACGCCACTTTTAAACTATGCTACATCATCGTGGTTTGTATCGGTTGAGAAGATTAAGGACAAGGCCTTAGAATTGGCAAAAGATATTAATTGGTCGCCAAATCATGTGAAAAGTGGACGATTTGGAAAGTGGTTAGAGGGTGCGCGCGACTGGTCTATTTCCCGTCAGCGTTATTGGGCATCATGTATGCCGATTTGGAAGTGTGAGTGCGGAGAAATCAAAGTGGTGGGTTCTGTCAAAGAGCTTGAAGATTTATCCGGTGAAAAGATAGTCGATATTCACAAACATGTAGTTGATAATGTAACTTTTAAATGTGAGAAGTGTAATGGTGAGATGAAGCGAGTTCCTGATGTGCTTGATACTTGGTTTGATTCTGGTTCCATGCCATATGCGCAAAATCATTATCCGTTTGAAGGCAAGGAAAAGTTTGAATCAACTTTCCCCGCAGAATTTATTGCTGAAGGTGTTGATCAAACTAGAGCCTGGTTTTACTATTTGCATGTAATTTCCACCGCCATTTTTGAGAAGCCTGCTTATAAAAATGTTATTGTTAATGGAATCGTTTTGGCGGAAGATGGCAAAAAGATGTCGAAGCGATTGCAGAACTATCCTGATCCTATGGAGATGTTCCATAAATATGGTGCTGATGTTGTCCGCTATTATCTTATGTCATCGCCGGTTGTTGCTGCTGAGAATATGAATTTTGCAGAAAAGGAGTTGAACGAGATTTCCAGAGGGCTTTTCCGAATGTTGTGGAACTCGTACTCATTTTTTGTCCTTTACGCAGATATTGACGGTTACCAGGGTAGCCCAAGTAAAGAATTCGCTTCTGAGAATATTCTGGACAAATGGATTGTATCTGAACTGGAGATGCTGGTAGAAGAAGTTGACGGATCGATGGAAAAGTATAATTTGTTAAAAGCTACTAGATCTTTTCAGGGTTTTGTTGATAACTTGTCTAACTGGTATATTCGTAGGTCTAGGAAAAGATTTTGGAAATCTGAAAATGATGATGACAAAAATAATGCTTATGATACTTTGTATTACATTCTCATAAAGTTATCTAAACTAATGGCCCCTTTTGCGCCATTTATTTCAGAGGAGATATTTAAGAATTTAACCGACGAAGAATCCGTTCATTTAACAGATTTTCCACATACCGAGAAAGAGCTGATTGATAAAAAACTGAATAATGCAATGCAGGACGTTAGAAAGATAGTAGAAATTGGGCTGTCGGCACGATCTGAAAATGGTATAAAAGTTCGTCAACCACTCGCTGGAATTAAGTACAGTGGTTCAAAGTTGAATGATGCACTCGAGGAGATAATCGCTGAAGAGGTAAATATAAAACAAGTAGATTTTGCAGGAGAGTCAGATAAAATTAGTGTTCAACTTGATACTGTAATTTCAGAGGAGCTAAAACAAGAAGGGTCAGCCAGAGAGATTATTCGACAACTTCAAGTTATGAGAAAGAAAGCAGGTTTTGAAGTTAGCGATCGAATCAAGATGCGTTATGGGAGCGATAGCTCATATCTTAATGATGTTGTAAGTCGATATAAAGAGAGTATCGCAAAAGAGATTTTGGCCATAGACATACAAGAGGGTCGCACAGAGATCGAATATTCGGAGGAATTTAGTGTGGAAAAAGAAAATATTTGGTTGGGGATAAGTAAAGAGGTTAATGTTTAAAAAACTTTATTCAATCGATTTTAGTCTGTATTTAATCCCGATTATTCTATCGGCTCTTAGTGTGGCCTTGATATATTCTTTAGTTTTTTCAACTGAAGATGCGGAATTAGCTCTGAAGCAGGGCATGTTTGCATTGCTTGGAATTGGATCGATGATAGTTTTTTCCCTTATAGATTATAGAAGCTTAAGAAGTATCTGGTGGGTTTTTTACTCTATATCAATAGTACTTTTGGGAATAGTCGACCTTTTTGGTATGGCGGCTGGCGGAGCGATGCGTTGGATTGATCTTGGGTTTTTTCAGTTACAGCCGTCAGAGATTGCAAAACTTGGAGTGATTATCTCTTTGGCTTTTTTCTTTTCTACTCGAATAGGTAGATTGTCGCTAAAAGATTACATCTGGTCATTCCTTATGGTGGTCTTGCCGCTTGTGCTCATAATGAAGGAGCCGGATTTGGGCACCGCTTTGGTTGTAATATTCATTTACTTGGCATCGCTTGTTGTCTCTAAGCCATCAACTAAACAGATAGTCATAATCAGTTTAACTTTGGCGATGATTTTTTCAATATTTATGCTTTCGGTTTACAAGATTGGTCCGTTTCAGGGTTTGCTTAAGGATTATCAAAGAAAAAGGATCTTTATTTTTGTTGATCCAAATTTAGATCCGCTTAAAGACGGTTATAACGTTAGGCAAGCGCAAATCGCAATTGGTTCAGGTGGACTTTTAGGTAAAGGTTTGGGGAGAGGATCACAAAGTCAGTCAAAGTTTCTTCCAAAGGCGCATACAGATTTTATTTTTGCTGGTGCAGGGGAAGCTTTGGGATTCGTTGGCTCAGGAATTCTGGTTCTTATGTATATTTATTTGGTAACAAAGTTATACTCCGTGGCGAAAGTGGCACGCGATTCATTCGGCATGCTTTTGGCGATAGGTGTTGGCGCGATGATTTTCTTTCAAGCGGTAATAAATATTGGAATGAACTTGGGGCTGGCACCTGCTACCGGTATTCCGTTGCCTTTTTTAAGTAATGGCGGCACGGCGATGATCATTTACTTTGCACTTATTGGTATAGTCCAAAGTATATATATGCGTCATAAAAGATTAAGACTGTAAGACCGACCGGATTACTTGACAGCCAATAGTGAATTATGGTACATTTAGATTAAGTTAGACCGCGGGTCTTTTTTTAAATAGGGACGAAAAATGTTTGCAATCATTGATTTTAACAACATTCAGTACAAAGTTGAAGCTGGTAAGGAGTATGATTTACCTCTTTTCGAGTATGATGAGAAAAAGCTTACAATCATCTTCGATAAGGTTTTGCTGGTAAGCAACGAAAAAGATGTATTAGTGGGAACCCCAAATGTTGCTGGTGCAAAAGTTAGTGCGACAATAGTTGGGCCGACAAGAGGAGAAAAAGTTAGAGTGTTTAAGTTTCGCGCTAAGAAAAGATATAAAAGAACCGGTGGTCAGGTCCAAGATCTAATTAAGATTAAGATAGACAAGATTACAACTAATGAAAAATAAGATTTTTGATTATTTTCGTGGTGTTTGGCGAGAGCTTACAAAAGTTACTTGGCCAGACAAAAAAGATGTGCTAAATCATACTATTATTGTAGTTATTGCTTGTGTTATTGCAATTGGTGTCATATCTGCTATGGATTATGGTTTGAGCAAAGCAGTTGAGTATTTAATTTCTTCAAGGTAAGGGAATTATGACAAAGGGCGACAAAAAAGACATGAAAAATATTGAACTGGCTCCACTTGAGAGCGATGTAGTTTTGGATACAGAAGAAGCTGAAATTTTAATGCCAGAGAGCGAAGCTGAATTGGTGTCAGAAGATACTGCGCTAAAAGAGGAATCTGCAGTTGAAGCTGATTTAGCTCCGGAAGCGGTCGAAAAACAGAGCGAAGAGATTGCTGAGAATCCTGATCTTATTGTTGGTGAAGACAAAGAAGACTCCGAACCAAAAATTAAAAGAAAATTTTTGACCCTCAAACAAACCGGAGAAAGAAACTGGTACGTTATTCACACTTATTCCGGTTACGAAGATCAAGTTGCTAGCTCTTTGAATCAAAGAATTGAATCCCTAGAAATGCAGGACAAAGTTTTTGATGTGATTGTTCCGAAAGAAAAAACAATTGAAATCAAAAATGGTAAAAGAAAGATAGTCGAAAAAAGAATATTTCCAGGTTATGTTTTAGTTGATATGATCGTTACCGACGATTCCTGGTATGTTGTACGAAATACTCCAAATGTAACCGGTTTCATCGGTTTCGGTGTCAGACCAACTCCTATGACCAGAGAAGAGATACAGCGAATTAAGAAACGAATGGGTGTTGAGGAGCCAAAATATAAAGTTGATTTCAAAGAGGGAGATTTGGTTCGAATTATGGATGGAGCGCTTAAGAATTTTGAAGGTAAGGTTGAAGATATTAATGAAGACAAAGGAACAATTAAGGTTCTTGTTAATATGTTCGGTCGCGAAACTCCTGTCAATCTGGATTTCTTACAGGTTAAAAAAATATAATAACATTAAGTATATAGTATAAAGTATAAGGTATATAGGAAATAGGAAAAATATGGCTAAAGCAATTAAAACAATTATCAAACTACAGTGCCCTGCTGGCAAGGCTAATCCAGCTCCTCCTGTCGGACCAGCGCTTGGTCAACACGGTGTTAATATTATGGAGTTCTGCCAATCTTTTAATGAACAGACGAAAGATAAAGGCGATACCATCATTCCAGTCGAGATTACGGTATATGAAGATAGAACTTTTGCCTTCATTATGAAATCTCCTCCTGCTGCGATTCTGATTAAAAAGGCCCTAAGCATACCTTCCGGTTCTGCTAGCCCTAAAAAAGATAAAGTTGGAAAACTTACTGATGCTCAGTTGACTGAAATAGCTGAGATTAAAATGGCTGATCTAAATGCTGCAAGTATTGAATCTGCAAAAAGAGTAATCGCAGGCACTGCCAGAAGCATGGGCGTTGAGGTAGAAAAAAAGTAAGAAAATTGGGAAATTACAACACTGACTTATCTACACTGACTATTCACTGACAAAATATTGTATTAAAAAATATGCCCGAAGTGGCATATTTTTTAATATTGTGGTACTATATTTTGATATTATCGACTAAGTGCTATCTGCGCCCTGCTAACAATCTGTGTGTCAGCAGAGTGGAGCCAAAGGAGGGGCAAAAGGCTTTTGTTTGCAGATAGCACATAACCGACAAACTTAATTTATTTATATCATATATCATCATACTTATCAAATTATGAAACAGCTTAAGTTCAAACAGAATAATAAATATGATTTGGCCAATTTGTATAAACAATTGGATCGTTTTGGTTATGAAAGGGTGGGTGGTGATTTGAATGTAAATGAATATTCTGTAAATGGCAGCCTTATTGCTATAAAAGATTCTGAGGACAACTATTATCTGTTAGATTTTTTTGGTTCTGTTTTGGAGTCAATTTGGTCTGTGGATAAAAAAGGTTTAAGGAACGCAATCTCTGAGTTTGAAATAAGCAGTAATATGCTCAAGCTTGACGATGGTTCCTATCTTCGTCCTGGTAGCTACGTCGTACATTTGGATAGCGGAATTGGCATATATCATGGCTTAGGCCATAAGGTGGTTGAGGGAGAGCGTAAACCGTACATATTTATTGAATACTTAAATAACTCATTTCTATATGTACCGCTTGCGCTTAAGGAAAGGTTAGCTCTGTATGTCGGCGCGGGTAATAGAAAACCGAGACTTTCAAGTTTAGGGACTCAAACTTGGGCCAAGACAAAACAGAAAGCGTATGAAAGCGTAATTCTTATGGCAAAAGAGTTGCTCAATATTTATGCTAAAAGAGAGATTATAACCAGGGAAAGCTATAAGATAAGCCATGAGTGGGATAAAGAGCTCAAAAAAAGTTTTGGTTTCCTGGAAACTATCGATCAAGCGAAAGCGATTAGTGCAGTTTATGATGATCTTGAAAAAAATAAGCCGATGGACAGATTAATATGTGGCGATGTCGGATTTGGCAAAACCGAAGTTGCGATTAGAGCTGGGGGACAGGCTATTGCAAATGGTTATCAGGTTTTACTTCTATGTCCAACAACGATACTGGCTATGCAACATTATAAAATGTTGTCTAGCAGATTTTCTGAGATGCCGATAAATTTTGCGTTACTTTCGAGATTCCAAAACAAGAAAGAGCAAGCTGATGCAGTTCTCAAGCTAAAGAGCGGTGGTATAGATTTTGTGATCGGAACTCATAGATTACTTTCGAACGATATAAAATTCAAGAACCTGGGCCTAGTAATTATCGACGAGGAACAGAGGTTCGGTGTGAAGCAAAAAGAGAAATTCAAAAGGGTTCGAGAGAGCGTAAATGTTTTGTCGCTTTCTGCAACACCAATTCCTAGAACTTTATTTATGGCGCTCTCCGGAATAAGAGATATCTCTGAAATAAATACGCCACCAAAAGGTAGGAAAAGCATTGAAACCGAGGTGGTTGTCCAAAGTGACGAAAAGATTAAAGAATATATTCAGAGAGAACTTTCCAGACAGGGTCAGGTTTATTTTTTGCACAATGAAGTTTCAACTATTCCTGCAGTCGCCGTGAAAATTAAAAAGATGTTTCCAAAAGCAAGGGTTGGCGTAGCACATGGTCAGATGGCTGAAAATTCTTTGGCCAATGCTATGAGTCAATTTTCTGCTGGAGAGATCGATATCTTAATCTGTTCAACGATAATGGAGAATGGATTAGACATCAGTAATGTAAATACTTTAATAGTTCATGAGGCTGATCGTTTTGGTTTATCGCAGCTTTATCAAATTAGAGGTAGGATCGGAAGAAGCGACCGAGAGGCTTATTGTTTGTTAACTCATAAAAATAAGAAGATAACAGAAGATGCTATTAAGCGTCTTCGAACATTGACGGAAAATGTTGAATTGGGTAGTGGCTATAATATCGCTTTGTCAGACCTAGAAATTCGCGGTGGTGGGAATGTTCTTGGGCGCGAACAGCATGGTACAATGGAAGCAATCGGATTGATTCTTTACTCTAGCATGTTGAAGCAAGCGGTAAATAAGTTAAAAAAGAATTGAGAAGATAGAATTAAGAATTTAGAATTAGGGCTCAATTGAATTGTATTTTTACTTCTTAATTCATAATTCTTAATTCTAAAGTGAGGGCGTGTGCTTGAACCGTATATTTTATCTTTAAATGCTCATCCGAAAATTGGTAGTCAAACGATTGCCAAGATTTGTCATGCTTTTAATAATGATTTAAAAAAAGCATGGTCGGCTAGTGAATCCGTGATTCATAAAAAATTGGATGATAAAATCTCGGGATTATTTTTAGAGGCCAGAGAAAAATATAGTCCAGAGGATGAACTAAATAAAATGCGTGATTGTGGTGCGGGCTACATTACTTTCTGGGATAAGCAATATCCAAAATTGCTAAAGGAGATTCCAAATGCACCAGCCATACTATATGTAAGGGGCGATGTTGAGGTTTTAAGCCAATCTTCGTTAGCGATTGTTGGAAGCCGCAAATACACAAGTTACGGGATTCGGTCAGCACAGAAGTTGTCCCATGAAATTTCTGAAGCGGGACTTGTGGTAGTTTCTGGATTGGCTTTAGGGATTGACTCAGTTGTCCACAGGGCAAACGTAGATGTTCATGGTAAAACTATTGGGGTTTTGGCGTGTGGGGTAGATACAGTGTATCCGAGCTCTAACAGACAGCTTGCGGAACAAATTCTCGAAATGGGTGGTGCAATAATTTCTGAATATCCGTGTGGTTACCCGCCTCTTAAACAAAATTTCCCGCAAAGAAACAGAATCATTGCAGGTTTGTCGCTCGGAACTCTTGTTGTAGAGGCGGCTGAAAAATCAGGAGCATTAATAACTGCATTTTTAGCTCTTGAGGCAAATCGGGAAGTTTTTGCGGTCCCTGGGAACATAGATTGCGAAAATTCTGCAGGCTCTAACTACTTAATCCAAAAAGGTGCAAAGTTGGTCAGAAATGCAGAAGATGTGTTTGAGGAGCTAAACATTTTAATTAAACTAAAAAAATCAGAGGAGTATCAACCGGAGACGGAGGATGAAAGTATGGTAATTCAATATTTAAGCGAACCGGATGGTTTAACCATCGACGAATTGATCAGGGTTAGCGGTTTAAATATTGTTTCGATAAATATGACCTTGACGATTCTTGAGATGAAAGGTATTGTTTCAAATGTTGGAGGACGATTTACGTTAAGTTAAAAATGATAAGCCATGCCTGCCGGCAGGCAGGTAAAAAGTAAAAATCTAGGCGCTCGGTGAATCGGGGTGGCTATTAAAATAAAACTAGTGATAAAAAAGGAGAAAAGTTGAACTTAGTCATTGTAGAGTCGCCGGCGAAAGCCAAAACTATTGAAAAATACCTGGGTAAGGATTTTAAGGTTATTGCTTCTTATGGCCACGTTAGGGATCTGCCCACAAAAGTACTCGGGGTAGATGTTGCAAATAATTATGAGCCGACTTATGAAATTCCAACTAAAGCTAAAAAGGCTGTTTCTGAGATAAAACGTCTTGGCCAAAATTCTGATATCATTTATCTCGCAACTGACTTGGATCGAGAAGGAGAAGCCATTTCTTGGCATGTGGCAAAAGCGATCGGTTTGCTCGATAAAGACAACAAAGCAAAATCAAAGAACTTTTACAGAATCACTTTTAATGAAATTACTAAGAATGCTTTAGAGAGTGCGGTAAAACATCCAAGAAGTATAGATATGAATTTAGTAGACGCACAACAGGCCAGGAGAGTCTTGGATCGACTTGTTGGCTATAAGCTTTCGCCGATGCTATGGAAGAAGGTTAAAAGTGGTTTGTCCGCAGGTAGAGTTCAATCTGTTGCGGTAAGGTTAGTAGTGGAACGGGAGCGTGAGATAGATGCTTTCAAGCCGATTGAGTACTGGGTTTTGGGTGCATTGTTATCTAAGCAAAGTGATGATTTTGTTTTTAAGGCAATACTTACCGAAACGCCAGATGGAGCAGTTGCGAAGATGGGTATTAAAACTGCCAAAGAGGCAGAAAAAGTTGTAAAAGATTTGGATGGTGCTAACTATATAGTAAAGAGTGTTGAGAAAAAAGATTCTCTACGAAATCCTTCCGCGCCTTTTACTACTTCAACTTTGCAGATGGAAGCTTCGAGAAAACTTGGTTTTTCTGCCAAACAGACCATGGCGGTAGCGCAGAAACTTTATGAGGCTGGTCACATTACTTATATGAGAACTGATTCGGTTAATCTTTCTGGCGACGCTGTTAAAGAGATTCGTAGTCAAATTGTGAAATTATATGGTGAAAAGTATCTACCAGAGAAAAGTAATGTTTATGTAACAAAGACCAAGCGAGCCCAGGAAGCCCACGAAGCCATAAGACCGACTCATTTTGAGCTTGGTAATGTATCTGATGAGAATAGGGAACAAAGGCTTTACGAACTGATTTGGAAGAGAACAATGGCATCACAGATGTCGCCAGCAAAGTTTGAATTGATTGAAGCAAAAATTGAAGCCAACAAATACATTTTGTCAGCAAAGGGCGAGACTTTGAAGTTTGATGGTTTTATAAAAGTTTACACTGAGGGTAAGGATGAAGAGAGCGAAGAGGAAGTCTCGACTATTCCGAAGCTTGAGGTAAAAGAAAAATTAGACTTTAAAGATTTAATAAAAGATCAAAAATTTACTGAACCACCGAACCGATATACTGAGGCGATGTTGGTAAAGAAGTTAGAGAGTTTAGGCATTGGTCGTCCTTCAACTTACGCACCGACAATGAGTACCATTCAAGATAGGGGCTATGTCCTGCTTGAAGAAAAATTGTTTCATCCTACCGAGATTGCTTTGATTGTGAATGATCTTTTGGTGGAGCACTTTCCACAGGTAGTGGATTACAAATTTACAGCAGACATGGAAGATGAATTTGATGATGTTGCAGAGGGCAAAACGAATTGGGTTAAGGCTATCGATGATTTTTATAAACCTTTTGCAGAGAATTTAAAGCTTAAGAGCAAAGAACTTGAAAAGAAAGACTTCATTGAACCTGAGATGACGGATGAGAAGTGCCCGGATTGCGGTAAGCCAATGATGATTCGCCTTGGTAGATTCGGCAAGTTTATGGCTTGTAGTGGCTATCCTGAATGTAAATATTCTAGACCGCTCGAAACTAAAGCAGACAAAAAGGCTGAGGTAATGGGCGCAGATGGTGAAATGGAGAAGTTATCTGATGCTGAGGGTGAAAAATGCGAGAAGTGTGGTAGTAAAATGATTCTGAAAGAGGGACGTTTTGGCAAGTTCTTAGCATGCGAAAAT
>Ga0247841_10006779_pt1 | contig 17414 bp, 21 predicted proteins | sample LaCruzMarch2015__2_FD_192410 | JGI IMG/M metagenome (GOLD analysis project Ga0247841, IMG submission 192410) | Freshwater microbial communities from meromictic Lake La Cruz, Castile-La Mancha, Spain - LaCruzMarch2015_18m | ecosystem: Environmental > Aquatic > Freshwater > Lake | place: Spain... | reverse complement strand
GATCTCTGGATTGACGCCTCAGCAGGTCGTCGACGAACTCGACAAGTACATCGTGGGACAGACGAACGCCAAGCGTGCCGTGGCGATCGCCCTGCGCAATCGGCTGCGATGTCAGTACGTTGACGAGGAGATGCGCCTCGAGATCAAGCCGAAGAACATCTTGATGATCGGCCCGACGGGCGTCGGGAAGACGGAGATCTCGCGACGCTTGGCCCGCCTGACGACGTGCCCCTTCGTCAAGGTGGAGGCGACGAAGTTCACCGAGGTCGGCTACGTCGGGAGAGACGTCGAGACGATGGTTCGCGATCTCGTGGATACCGCGATCGACATGATTCGCGAGGACGAGATCGTCCGCGTAGAAGATGAAGCGGAGCGCATGGTGATCGAGGAGATCCTCGACGCCCTGCTCCCTCCGGCCACCGCCACGGACGAAGAGGCGGGGAAGGAGAAAGAGGAGGGCGCTGCGAGGACGCGCGAGAAGTTGCGGGAGAAGCTCGCTGCCGGGGAACTCGATGAGCGGTTCATCGAGATCACCGTGGAGGAGCCCGTGATGCCTCAAATCGAGGTCTTCTCCCAAGACGGGATGGACCAAATGGGCATCGACATGGGCGATGTCCTGTCCGGCCTTCTGCCGCCGTCGCGCAAGAAGAAGAAGATCCGCATCCGCGAGGCGCGCAACGTCCTGTTCGAGCAGGTTGTGGATCGCCTGGTCAACATGGATGAGGTTCGCCAGGAAGGCCTTCGGCTCGCCGAGGAGATGGGCATCATCTTCATCGACGAGATCGACAAGATCGCCGCCGGGGGACGCGAGGAATTGGGCGGGCCCGGTGTGTCGCGGCAGGGCGTCCAGCGGGACCTGTTGCCGTTCCTCGAAGGGACGACGGTCCGCACGCGCTATGGCGCCGTGAGCACGGAGAACATCCTGTTCATCGCGGCGGGTGCGTTCAACATGTCGAAGCCGTCTGACCTCATCCCCGAATTGCAGGGGCGCCTTCCGATTCGCGTCGAGCTCGACAGCCTCACGGCGTCCGAGTTTCGCCGCATTCTGACCGAGCCGAAGGACGCGCTGATCGCCCAGTACAAGGCACTCCTGGGGACGGAGGGACTGTCCGTCGAGTTCGAGCCCCAGGCGATCGATGCCATCGCGTCCATTGCCTACGAACTGAACCAGACGACCGAGAACATCGGAGCGCGAAGGCTGACGACGGTCATGGAAAAACTCATGGAAGAGATCTCGTTCGACGCAGACAGGAAGCGAGGAGAGATGGTGTTGATCGACAAGGCGTACGTCGACGCGCGGCTCGCGGGAATCGCCACCGATCCCGATCTCGCGCGATACATTCTGTAGGCAGCTGCGCCGCGTTCGCGCGGCGGTGGCACCACGCTCGACGTGGCATGAACTGCGGTCCCGAGGTTGGCTGCGCTTTGGAAGGAGGCAAGGATGGTTCGGATCACGCTGCCTGACGGCTCCGTGCGTGAGGTGAAGAGAGGCGCCTCCTTTCTCGAGGTGGCCGAGGGCATCGGCCCGAGACTAGCGAAGGCCGCCATCTGCGTCCGCTTCAACGGGGAGCTGCACGACCTACGAGAGGCCGTTCTCGTCGACGGGGACCTTGCGGTCATCGGCCCCGGCGGGCCGGAGGCCCTGCAGACGCTGCGCCACACCGCGTCCCACATCATGGCCCAGGCCGTGAAGCGGAGATTCCCAGGTGTGCGACTCGGCATCGGCCCGGCGATCGAGGAAGGCTTCTACTACGACCTCGACCTCCCGACGCCGCTCGCCGAGGAGGATCTCGCGCAAATCGCCGACGAAATGCGCGGAATCATCGCCGCGGATCTGCCCATTGTCCGACGGGAGATGACCAAGGCCGAGGCGCGATCCTTATTCGAAGGGCGCGGGGAAACGTACAAGCTCGAGCTTCTCGCGGACATCGAGGATGACGTCGTCAGCATCTTTGAGCAGGGCGAGTTCGTCGACCTGTGCCGCGGGCCGCACCTTCGCTCAACCGGCGGGCTGCGGCCCGATGCCGTGAAGCTCCTCTCCGTGGCCGGCGCCTACTGGCGTGGCGACGAGGCTCGCCCGATGCTCCAGCGGATCTACGGCACGGCGTGGGAGAAGGCGAAGGATCTCGAGCAATACCTCTGGCGGCTCGAGGAGGCGGCGAAGCGCGACCATCGCAAGCTTGGCAAGGATCTCGACCTGTTCAGCATCCACGAAGAGGGCGGAGCCGGCCTTATCTGCTGGCACCCGAAGGGCGCACGGCTGCGCCGCACGATCGAGGAATTCTGGTACGCGGAGCATGATCGCCAGGGCTACGACATCGTCGCCACGCCGCACATCGGCAAGTCCCAGTTATGGGCGACGAGCGGCCACCTCGATTTCTACCGCGAGAACATGTACTCGCCGATGGACATCGACGGGGCTGACTACTACGTGAAGCCGATGAACTGCCCGTATCAGATCCTGATCTACAAGACGCGCGGCCACTCCTATCGCGAGCTTCCGATCCGCATGGCCGAGCTCGGCACCGTGTATCGCTACGAGCGGTCGGGCGTCCTGCACGGGCTCCTGCGCGTGCGGGGGTTCACGATCGACGACGGGCACATCATCTGCCGTCCCGACCAGGTTGATGCGGAGATCCGCGGGGTCTACGACTTCAGTGTGAACATGCTTTCGGCCTTCGGGTTCCGCGACTTCGACATCTACCTCGCGACGCGGCCGCACGCCGGCAAGGCCGTCGGCGAGCCGGAGCGTTGGGAGCAAGCGACGTCGGCCCTCAAGGCTGCGCTGGATGCACGAGGACTGCCGTACAAGGTGGACGATGGCGGTGGCGCATTCTACGGGCCGAAGATCGACATCAAGGTGCGCGACACGCTCGGCCGGGCGTGGCAGTGCTCGACGATCCAGTTCGACTTTAACCTGCCCGAGCGCTTCGACATGACGTATATCGGTGAGGATGGCGCCCCGCATCGCCCGTACATGGTGCATCGCGCGCTTCTCGGAAGCCTCGAGCGGTTCATCGGCTGCCTCATCGAGAACTACGGCGGAGCCTTCCCCGTGTGGCTCGCTCCGATTCAGGCCGTCGTGATTCCCATCTCCGACCGCCATAACGTTTACGCGGCCGACGTGGCGCAGCGGCTGCGAAATGCGGGGCTGCGGGCAATCGTAGACGATACCTCGGAACGGATGAACTCGAAGATTCGCGCCGCGCAGCTCGACAAGATTCCGTACATGCTCGTCGTCGGCGACCGCGAAGCTGAGGCGGGGGCGGTCGCACTGCGGCTGCGTAACGGAGAGGATGCCGGCGCGGTTGCGGTGCACACGTTCATCGAGACGGCAAGCGGCATCGTGCGCTCCAGGTCGGCGGAGAACTGGCAGGCGTAAGCCTGGGGCGGGCATAGGCCCGGGACAGGCTAGGCCTGGGACAGCCAAGGCCCGCTTGAACTAGCGAATCGCGCGCGCCAGGCGATCGGCCGCGTCGGTTCGCTCCCACGGCAGATCGAGGTCCGTGCGGCCGAAGTGGCCGTAGGCGGACAACGGCTCGTAGATCGGTCGCAGGAGATCGAACGCGTCGATGATCGCCTTGGGGCGTAGGTCGAAGGTCTTCAGCACGACGTTGCGCAGGCGCTCGTCGGACACCGTTCCGGTTCCGTAGCTCTGCACGTTGACGGCCAGCGGCGCAGCCCGTCCGATGGCGTAGGCAATCTCGACCTCGACCTCGCGCGCGAGCCCCGCGGCCACGAGGTTCTTCGCCACGTAACGAGCCATGTAGGCGCCGGTGCGGTCGACTTTCGTCGGATCCTTGCCGGAGAACGCGCCGCCCCCGTGCGACGAGAACCCGCCATACGTGTCGACAATGATCTTCCGTCCCGTCACGCCCGAGTCGGACGCCGGGCCGCCGATGACGAACTGGCCGGACGTGTTGATGAGCACCAGCGCCTTCTCATCGAGCCAGCGGCCGAGCACGGGTTCCACGACGTGGCGGAGAAGCTCGCGTTCGATCTCCTCGCGCGCGACATCGGGTCCATGCTGCGCCGCGAGGAGCACCGTGTCGACGCGGATCGGCCGATCGCCCTCGTACTCAACCGTCACCTGCGTCTTGCCATCAGGGCGAAGGAAGGGAACGGTCTTGTCCTTCCGCACGGCGGCCATGCGCTGCGCCAAGCGATGGGCGAGGTGGATCGTGAGCGGCATCAGCGTCTCGGTGTCCGACCTCGCGTAGCCGAACACGATGCCCTGGTCGCCGGCTCCAAGTTCGTTGAGCGGATCCTTCGAGCCTTCGCGGGTCTCGGAGGAGGTCCCCACAGCATCCGCGATGTTCTTCGACTGCTCCTTGATGGCCGAGAGGACGGCGCAGTCCTGGAAGTGGAACCCCAGCTCCGGCCGGTCGTAGCCGATGTCGGACAGGACGCGGCGAACGAGCGACGGGATGTCGACGTAGGTCTTGGTCGTGATCTCCCCGCCGACGACGACGAGCCCGGTCGTGAGGAACGTCTCGCAGGCGACGTGGGATGACGGGTCGTCGCGCAGCACCGCGTCCAGAACCGCGTCCGAGATCCTGTCCGCCACCTTGTCCGGGTGGCCTTCCGTGACCGATTCCGACGTTCGGTAGCTCCTCGAGGTCGTCATGTCGCTCCTTTCCTCAAGCGTACCCGTTCCCGGTTTTTTTCCAATCGCCACTCCAGCGCACGTCGGAGGGGCGGGTCAAGAGGATTGGACCGGATTTCGAAGTGAGAGCCATCGTGGCAACAGGTGCGCGCCCGTGTCGACTCCGACTATGTCGGCCCCGACGATGTCGGCCCCGACTATGTCGGTTCCGATGCGAGCTGCTGGAAACGCGGCGCGCTACCCCGTCCGTCGCGTCAGCGTCAGGCGGAACGTCTCGCGTTCTTGCGCCATGGCGGCCACGGTGAAGCCGACGGCCTGTGCCATCTGCGCGATGCTGTCGCCAGACATCTCTCGGCCCTTCCACGGAACGCCGTAGGCCGTCTTGATTGCCCGATCAGGGAGCTGCGCTCGTACAGGAACCACGAACAGCTTGTGGGTTCGTTCGCCACGAGCAGGAATGACCACGTCCCAGACGTGGAATGTCCCTCCGGGGCGAAGCACCCGATGGGCCTCCTTGAGAACCGCCGCGCGATCCGCTGCCGGAACGTACATCAGGAAGAAGAACGCCGTCGCTGCATCGAAGGACCCATCAGGAAACGGCAGCGCTCTAGCGTCTGCCACGACTTTGATCGGTCCTGGCGGCGATTCGTCGAGTTCATCCTGTCGGATATCGACGGCAGTGACCTGCTGCCTGCGCAGCTGACCGATCACGCCCGCGCCACCGCCGCCCAGATCGAGGATCCGATCCTTGTCCCCAAACACATCCTCAATGCGCACCACCTGCTGATGGATGACGTGCATCCGCTTCCCAAGCTTCCCAAAGAGCCACAGAATTCGCCAAGCCGGCATCTGCATCCGAGCCTCCTCTCCCGTGGGTCGTTCCAGCTGCGGCAAAGGTTCAAGATCCGTCGGGCAAGGTGCAATGGGACCCCGGCCGGCGCGCGCCGGTTGTCGCTCGTGGACCCAGGCGCTACGATCCCCGGCACAGGAGTCAGGAACGGGGAGGTGGCCTGTGGCTCGGTTCGATCTCGCCTACGGGCGTGCAACGGTCTCGGTCAACGTCCCGGACGCGAACCTGCTCGGAACGCTCAAGCCGCGCGACATGTCCGCGGTCGATCTCCCGAGTGCTTTCGCCAGCGCATGGAACTCTCCGATCGGGATGGGCGATCCCGCCGCCCTTCTACGCGGCGGGGGAAAGACGGTGTTCGTGATCACCGACCACACGCGCAAGACGCCGACTCGCCTCCTCTTTCCTCTGATCTGGGAACGGATCCGCGACCACGTGTCTGCGAGCGACGTGACCCTCCTCGTCGCGACGGGAACGCACCGTGCGTCGACCGACGACGAACTTGAGAGGATGCTCGGCGAGCTTCGCAGCGAGTTCCGCGTGGCGGTCCACAACTGCGATCGCGATGTCGTCGAGATCGGGAAGAGCTCGCGCGGCACGCCGATCCTCGTCAACCGGCTCGTGGCGGAGGCGGACCACGTCGTCACGATCGGCCACGTCGGGATGCACTACTACGCTGGCTACTCGGGCGGGCGGAAGAACATCCTGCCCGGCGTCGCCGGGCGCGCGACGATCGAGGCGAACCACGCGCAGATGTCGCACCCGCGGAGTCAGGCTTGCATCTACGAGGGGAACCCGATCAGCGAGGAGATGGTCGAGGCCGCTCGACTCGTCGGCGTGGACTTCGTTGTCGATGTCGTGATGAACGCGAAGGGCGAGATCGCGAAGATCGTCATCGGCGACCCGGAGGGGGCGCACGCGGAGGCGCGGCGGTTCTGGGACGAGCATTGCGTCGTGCGCGTGCCCGAGCGAGCCGATGTCGTCATCGCGTCGGCCGGCGGGCACCCGAAGGACATCGACCTCTACCAGGCGTACAAGGCGCAATACACGGCCGTGCGTGCGGTGCGCGACGGCGGGATCATCTATCTCCTCGCCGCTTGCCTGGACGGTATCGGGCATGGCGTCTTCCAAGACTGGATCGAGCGCAGCGCGTGCCCGGCCGACGTGCTCTCGATCTTCGAGTGCGAGGGATTCAAGCTCGGCGGCCACAAGGCCGTGTACCTCGCGCAGGATCTTGCGCGCGTTCTCGTGTACCTGCAGTCCGAACTTTCCGAGGACACGGTTCGCCGCTTCTTCCTTCGGCCGGCGACCGATCCCCGCGCTGCCCTGGCCGAAGCGGAGAAACGCTTCGGGAATACGTATCGCATCCTCGTGATGCCGCACGCCGTGGAAACCTTCCCCATCTCCGATGCTGCGTGACGAGCAGCCGATCGTTCACTCGTTCGACAGCGTCTCGTCAACGCAACGCGCGGCGCGCGATCTCCTCGAGAGCGGACGTGCGCGCGTCGGCCACATCGTCGTGGCGGACCAGCAAACGGCCGGCCGCGGCCGACTCGAACGAGTCTGGACTTCACCGTCCGGTGGCCTCTACGCGACGTTCATCGTGCCAAACGATCGACTTCTTGCCGTGCGTGCCGGCCTAGCGGCGACTCGGGCCCTCGAGGCCCTTGGCGCGGCCGTGCGGCTCAAGTGGCCGAACGACCTCGTCGTCGGCGAACGGAAGCTTGGCGGGATCCTCATTGAGGCGGACGCGGACGTTGCCCGGGTCGGCATCGGGATCAACCTCACGACGAGCCCGCTCGGGGACGCGACGAACCTGCTCGATCTCGGGGTGCGCGTCGATCGCGACGCCCTCGTCCGTGCGATCCACAGTGAACTCGTGGCGCAGGAGTCGGAGGCCGGCATCCTCGAAAGCTACCGCGCGCGGTCGGCTACTCTCGGCCGCCGCGTGCGCATCGATGTCACGGCCGGCCGGACGATCAACGGCCAGGCCATCGGAATCGACGCGCTCGGCCGTCTCCTGATCGAGACGGGAGACGGCGTGGAGGTCGTCTCGTGCGGCGACTGTCTCCACGCCCCTGTCATCGACTGACAGGAATTGGACGAAGAGGGCGCGCCCCTCCTACTCTCTCTGTCGCCGCCACCGCGACGCCACAGCCTGAATCTAGGAAGGGAGGAGAGCCATGGGAGTGATCGACGATGCCGCGTGCCTTGAGGAGAAGGCGGAGAAGAACTACCGGCAGGCCGCAGATCGCGCGCAGAATCCAAGTGCGACGAAGCTCCTCGTCCTGCTCGCCGACGCCGAAGCTGGCCACGCGACGGCGCTTCGGCACCTTGATGTTGCCAAGGAGCTGAAGGGTCCTGATCTCGTGGTCGCGGCGTCAGCTTGGGTTCGCGGCGTTGTGGAAGGAGGCGCGAATACCCTCTCGCGCGACGGGGGTCTTCTCGATCTCCTTCGCCGCGCCATGGACCTCGAACGCCAGACGGAAGCCTTCTACCGCGAGCACGCAGAGGGCGCGGACGACGCTCGAATCGCCCGCCTCCTTCGAGAACTTGCGCGAATCGAGCGCAGCCACTACGCCCTCGTGAGCTCGCTCGTCGAGTACTACAACCGCCCGAACGAGTGGGTCGAGTCGGCCGAGTTCGGCCTCCGCCCCGACTACTAGAGGGCTCGCCCTCGCCGTGCCTACAGGTAGATGGACAGTCCGAGCACGAGGTGGAACAGGGCGAGCACCAGGGCCGCGATGGCCAGCCCGCGGTGCACTCGGACGGAGACGCGCCGCAGCGCGGGGATCTGTTTCTTCAAGCTGGCGATTGACGCGGCCAGAATCAAGAGCACGAGCGTGGCGAACCCGAACCACACGACGACCGGGAACGGCCCGAGCGACGTGCCATAGCCGAACGATCGCAGAGCTTCCATCCTAGACTCCTTCGTCCAACGTGATGGCCGTCGTCGAGCGCGCCGTGTGGCGGCTCGTGAAGCTGTCGGAGTTCGTGTGCAGGGCGAGGATTACGCCAACGGTCTGGCCCGGAACGAGCGCGTTGTCCGCGGGATCGCCCGAGGCGAGGAAGAGGGAGAACTCAACCGTCGTTGCGCCGTCCGCCTCGATTCCCGCCGCCTGGATGACGTTTCCCTGCGAGTCCAGGCGATGCACTGTCTGCGCGACGCCAAACTGGTCCTGGATCGTGAGAACGCCGTCCGAGACTGCGGCGATGAGGATGTCGGCGCCCTGCATCAGGTCGACCGGGCCGAAGCCGATGCCAACCCAGCCCGTGCCCGGAGAGACGAGGCCAATGTGCAGAAGCGTTCCGTCATTCTGCCAGAATACGCTGATCCCGGTCACGGGGTCGGTCATCGTGTGCCGGTACTCGCCCGGGCTGACGACACCATCGATGAACGGCGGCCAATCGATGTCGGTCAGCGTCGCGTCGTGCACGACGTTGATCGCACCGCTCGCCTGTACGTCCGAGAGGAAGAAGCGCCGCGCTTCGTCGGTCGGCGGCGCGTCGTACGCCCCGTTTCCGTTCCCGTCGATGAAGTAGTCGACTTGGTATGATGCCCCGGTCTCGAGTGGCGAGACGTCGATCTGGAACGCGCCGGCTGGGATCTCGGGCACGCGGAGCCGCGCGACCTCGACGAACGTCGCCGCATCCACGACGCGGAGGAACATCGTCTGGCCGGCGTGCGGATCCAAGTCCGTGAACTCGAACGTGAGCGTTACGGCCGCTCCCATCGCGACGACTCCCAGAACCAACGCGCAGGCCGCGGCCAGCGCGCACACGGCGGCGCATGTCTTCTTCTGTACCATGAAGCCTCCCACGAATCCGAACCCCGCGGTCCTACCCCTTCGTCTTCGGATCGTCGAACGCGAAGCGGTTCCAGGCGACGACCGTCTCGAGCGGGCGGCGCACCCTCGGCCCTTGCTCGATCTCGCGATGCTTGTCCGACAGCGTGGCCGGGTCTCCCGGCCGCCCGACGATGACGAGCGTGATGAGGACGTAGTCCTCGGGAATCCTGAGCGCGGCCTTGGCCACCTCCGGCTTGTAGCCGGCGATCGGGTGAGCCACCAAACCAAGCTCGGTCGCCTGGATCATCAGGTTTCCCACCGCCATACCGCAGCCGAAGAGGAAGTAGTCGCGACGATCGCCGAGCGCACAATCGAGGTCCTGGCGCGAAGCCACGGCGATGATGACGGGCGCTTGCTTCGCCCAGTAGTTGCCGCCCGACAGGGCCTCTTTTACTTGCGCCAGAGCCTCGGGCTCGTCGACGACGATCAGACGCCACGGCTGGCTGTTGTTGCACGACGGCGCGAGGTGGGCGGCCTGGAGCAACGTCCCGAGGACCTCGCGCGAGACGGGCTCCGGCGACAGGGCGCGCCGCGCGCGCCGACTCTCGATCGATGAGAGCAGGCTGATCATTCTGCCTCCTGTGTCCTCTTCTACAGCTTAAGGGAACCTTCCCACAGGCCGTGGAGGTTGCAGTACTCGACCGCGACAAGTTCGGAGAGGCCGTCGAGATTCGCGTGCGTGACCGCCTTCGGGATTCCGTACGTGGGCCCGAGGTCGAACGTCGCGATGTGGACGGCAACGCCGTTCTTCACCCCGAAGAGCGCGATCCACTTGATGTGGTGCTCGACCGTGTTCGGGTGAGCGACGTCCTTCCCCACCGTGACTTTCACCCCGCGTCCGCCGCACTCCTTGCACTCGACGAGCTCAATCGTCGGAACGTGCTTCTCCTTCCCCTCTTGCGCCCCGCCCTTAACCAGATCTCCCAGTTTCATCGCTTCCTCCTCTTCTAGAACACCTTGAACGTTAGAAGACTCTGAAGATCAGAAGACCTTGAAGGTCTCGCGTCTAGCGCCGCACACCGGACACAGGTCTGGCGCTGGGCCCTCGACCGTGTAGCCGCAGATCGGGCAGATCGATACCGGCCCGAGCGCCAGATCCTTGCCGTTCGCCACCACGGCCTTGGCCGATGCGTACATCTTCTCGTGGATCTTCTCCGCCTCGAGCGCGTAGTGCGTCGAGCGGACGGCGCCCTTCTCCCCCTGGAACCCGGCTGCGAGCTTGTACACGGGGTACATCTCCGTGACCTCGAAGTTCTCGCCGTCGATGCATGACTGCACGTTGGCGGCCGTGTCGTGGAGGTGGCCGAGCTCGCGGAAGTGGTTCGTGGCGTGAACCTGCTCGGCATAGGCAATCGCGCGGAAGAGGCGTCCCAGCTGCGGGAGCCCCTTCTTCTCCGCGTCGTCGGAGAAGATGAGGTACTTCATGTGGGCCTGGCTCTCGCCGGCGAACGCCGCCTGCAGAAAGTCCTTCGTCATGGTCTGCATTATCCCCCCTCTACATGTTCGTCAGGACAAGTCCTGCAGGACGAGTCCTGCAGGACGGGGTCCTGCAGGAACTCGATCTGTTCGTCGATGTTCGGTACCTCGCGCATCGGGTACACCTTGGCGAAGCGGACGACTCCCTTCTCGTCGAGAATGACCGCCGCGCGCTGCGAGAATCCCTCCTTCTCGCGGAACAGGCCAAGGGCCGACGCCGCGGCGCCGTGCGGCCAGAAGTCCGAGAGAAGCTTCGTCTTCGTGATCCCGAGCGACTCCGCCCACGCCTTCTTGCACGGGACGGGATCGACGCTGATGCCGAGCGCCACCGTGTTCGCGCTCTTGAACGCGGCCGCGTTCGCCTCCAGCGCCTGCATCTGGAGAGCACACACGCGCGTCCACGCGAGCGGGTGGAACGACAGGAGCACGCGCCGTCCGCGCAGCGTCGCGAGATCGACCCCTTCCCCTTCTTGGTCCGGGAGCGCAATCCTTGGTGCCTGACTTCCCACGGCGATTCTCTCGATGCCCTCTCGATCCTGTTCCTTCTTCTGCATTGGCGTCTCTCCTCCCTTCGCTCGCCGATGAGCTACAGCGCGCGGTGCCGCTCGGCAATCGCGTCCGCCAACCCGTCCAACGCGCGCAGCGTGTCCCCCGTCGGCAAGCCGCGGGAGAACACCGCGGGCAACCACTCCGCCGATAGCCCAGACGCCAACGCTTGGATCGTCTCCGCCGCCTTGCCTGCCCAGCCGTAGGACCCGATGACGGCGGCGAAGCGTGCCTTGGGGCGCAGGGCGGACGTCAACGCCGCGGCGACGACTAGGCTCGGATGCGGCCCGACGAGAACAGTTGGGGTCGCGAACACAACCGTCGCCGCGTCCACGAGGCGAATCACGTAGGCTCCGAGGTCGGAGACCGTCATGTTGAACGGCGCCGATGGCACGCCGCGATCGGCAAGCGCCGCGACGAGGTGCTCGACCATCTTCGCCGTGCTCCCGTGCATCGTGGTGTACGGGATCAGGACCAAGTTTGACGGAGCGTCGTTGGCCCAGTGCTCGTAGGCGGCGAGGATGGATGCAGGATCGTCGTGCACTGGCCCGTGGCTCGGCGCGATCGTCGCGACGTCGAGCCGGCGGACCTTCTCGAGGTGGCCGTGGATCGTCTTGGCGAACGGCATCATGATCTCGGCGTAGTAGCGCTTGGCCGACTCGGCCACGTGCTCGGCGGTGGCCACGTGCAGCTCGCTCGACGCGAGGTGCGAGCCAAACAGATCGCAGGTGAACAAGAGCCGGTCCTCGGGCACGTACGTCATCATCGTCTCCGGCCAGTGGACCCACGGGGCGTGCAGGAACTGAAGCGTGCGCCCGCCAAGCGACACGGTCTCGCCGTCGGCGACCGGTGTCACGCGTTCGGCCGGGATTCCGAGATGGTCTGCAATCATCATCCGCGCCTTGGGCGTCGCAAGAACGCGTGCCTCGGGGTAGCGGGCAAGCACGGCGGGCGCGAGCCCCGAGTGATCCTGCTCGACGTGCTGGATCACGAGATCGTCAATGCGCGGCACGTCGGCGAGGTGCGCCCAAAGAGCGTCGGCCTTTGTCGGGTCGACTGTGTCGATGAGCGCCGTCCGTTCGCGACCTCGTACGAGGTACGCGTTGTAGCTCGTTCCGTCCGGGAGCGGAATCAGGGCGTCGAATAGGCGCCGATCCCAGTCCACGGCACCGACCCACTCGATGCCCGCTCGCAACTCGCATCGCTTCACGTCGTCTCCTCCTACGCTCACGGAGCCGGCGCGCCCCGCGTCCCCGCCGACCCCTCAGATGCCCTTCCTGGGCAGGGATCGGATGGCGCGCCCTCTCTTGCTACTAGGCTTGTGGCTCGAACATGTCCTTACCCACGCCGCAGAGCGGGCAGACCCACTCCTCGGGAATGCTCTCGAACGGCGTTCCCGGCACCACTCCCGTCGTCGGATCTCCGTCCGCCGGGTCGTACACGTACCCGCACACCGTGCACATCCACTTCTTCATCGGCTACCCCTTCCTTCTCATGCTCTTCCGATACTCGTTGTAGGTCAGTGGCTCGCCGCCTTCCCGCGTGCCCGCTTGATCGACCGAGGCGATGTAGAGCGAGTGCGTGCCGAGATCGATCGTCCACGACGGGACGATCGTCGCCTCGAACACCGCGACCGCCGTGGGCAGGTACGGGAGCCCGCGATCGGTTGTCGAGTGGGGAAGACCGAGGAACTTGTCGACGTCGCGCCCTGACTGGAAGCCGAACCGCTTGATGACGTCGGCACACGCCGGATCGTCGCGGTCGAGCACGCTGACGGCAAATCGGCCCGTCTCGGCGACCATCTCGTGTGTCAGCGACCGCTTGCCCATGCCGACAGCGATCCGCGGCGGCGCGTTCGTGACCTGCATCAGCGCGTCGAGGATCTGGCCGTTTACCTTGTCCCCGCGTTTCGCCGTGACGACGTACAGCCCGTGCGTCGCCTGAAACAGGGCTTGGTTGAGCGCTGTGCTGTCCGTGACGAACGTGAACGCCATCTTGTCTCCTCCTCGCTCATGCCGGGGTCCCAGCCGCGGCCGCCCCCGCCGGGGGCGGGACGAAGACGCGGGCGCCCAGTTCCCGATCGGCCATCAGGAGGCCCTGACCGGAGTCGCCGACAAGCTTGAGCAGGTCGATGACCTTCGAGACGTTCGCTTCCTCTTCGATCTGCTCGTTGACGAACCACTGCAGCATCATCAGCGCCGCGTTGTCGTTCTCCTCGCGGGCGATCTTCGCCAGCTCGTCGATGCGGCCGGTGATGAACTGCTCGTGCGTGTACGCCGCCTCGAACGCGGCAAGCGGCGACGCCCACTCCTTCTGCGGCGCGCCGAGCGCCTTCAGCTCCACGCGGCCGTTGCGCTCGTCGATGTGCGCGAAGAATCGCATCGCGTGGACCATCTCTTCCTGAGTCTGAACCTTCATCCACTGCGCCATGCCGTCGAGTCCCTTGGCGTGGAAGTCGGCGGCCATGGCGAGGTAGAGGTAGGCCGACGCGATCTCGTGCTGGATCTGATCGTTCATCGCGTCCTGCATTCGCTTCTTGATCACCGTTCGTTACCTCCTAGCGAGTGGTGCAGGCTCTAGTGACTCGCACCCCTCGCCTTGCTCCATTCAACATCCTCTGGGCGATCCCTTACCAATTCTCGGCCAAGAGCTCGAAGTAGGCCTGCGGGTGGGCACACGCCGGACACGCCGCAGGCGCCTCGGCACTGGTGTGGACGTAGCCGCAGTTGCGGCAACGCCATGCGACGGGGGCAGGCTTCTTGAACACGGCTCCCGCTTCGACGTTCTTCAGGAAGCCCAAGTAGCGTTTCTCGTGCTGCTTCTCGGCGACCGAGATCGCGTCGAAGGTTGCGGCCGCCTCGGGGAACCCCTCTTGGCGCGCGATCTTGGCAAACTCCGGGTAGAGCGCGCTCCACTCGTGGTGCTCGCCACCCGCCGCGGCCCGCAGGTTCTCGGCCGTCGTTCCGATTGCTCCGGCCGGAAACCCGGCCGTGATCTCGACTTCGCCGCCTTGGAGGAACTGGAAGAAGCGCTTCGCGTGCTCCTTCTCCTGATCGGCCGTCTCCTCGAAGATTGCCTGGATCTGGATCAAGTCCTCCTTCTTCGCCTGCGATGCGAAGTACGTGTAGCGGTTGCGCGCCTGCGACTCGCCGGCGAACGCCTTGAGCAGGTTCTTCTCGGTCTTCGTTCCCTTGAGCTGCATCTCTCTTCCTCCCTAGCTTCTTGTCTCTATCGTTGGCACGCCGGGCAGAAACACGTCGACCGCCCGGCCTGAATCACGCGTTCGATCCCCTCGCCGCACCGCTCGCACGGCTCGCCCTCGCGGCCGTAGACGGCGAGGTGGTTCTGGAACGAGCCGCCCTCCGTCGCCGTTGGGCGGTAGTCGGACACGCTCGTCCCGAGCGTCGTCCCGAGTCCTTCCACTGCCTCCTTGAGAACAGTGACGATGGCCTTGTGCAGCCTCCCCACCTCAGCCTTCGATAGCGCGTTTGCCGGCCGGCGCGGGTCGAGCTTCGCGCGCCACAGCGCCTCGGCGGCGTAGATGTTTCCGATGCCGGCGACCTTCCGCTGATCGAGCAGGAGTTGCTTGATCGGCGCCCTCGACTGGCTCGCCAGCTCAGCAAGGGCAGCGGTCGTAAACGTCACGTCGAGCGGCTCATACCCGAGTGCGAGGTCGAACCCGTCCGCGTGCACGTCGGCCGTCCCGAGCCGTCGCGGGTCGACGAAGTAGACGCGCTGCCCGTCGTCGAGCCGCAGGATCAGTCGCGCGTACTTCGTCTCGCACTCCCGGCACTCCAGGCGCAGGCGTCCTGACATTCTCAGATGAACGACGAGTGTTCGCCCATCCTGGAGCTCGATTCCGATGTACTTGCCGCGGCGACGAATCCCCGCGATCCGCGTTCCGACCAGATCCTCGGCAGAGACCGCGAGCCGCGCGTCAAGCACATCGGCCGCCACGATCGTTCGCCCGATCGCAGGCGTCAGCCCACGCACGAAGGTTTCGACTTCGGGAAGTTCAGGGGGCATTGGGCGTCCTCCTTCCACGGGTCCTGTCGGACGCCTTGTAAGAACGCCCCTTCAGGGCGTTCTCCGACGCGGTCCTGTCAGTCAGCTTCTGAGCTGGACTCTTCGGCTTGGCCGATGAAGCCTTTGCCGACAGTTTCCCTGCGTCGCAACATGACGAGCAGACGCCGAAAGCGTAGGTGCGGACAGCCTCAACCTCATGCCCCTCGACCTTCTTGTTCAGGCACTTGGTCGTCTCGATATCCAGGTCATGGACCCGGCCACAGAGCCGACAGCGGAAGTGCACGTGTGGCTCCGTGTCGGCGTCGTAGCGCGCCGCCACGGGATCGACCGTCAGTTGCAGAATCGTGCCCGCCTTGGTCAGTGCCTCGAGCGTGTTGTAGACCGTCGCCCGCGCAATCGTCGGACACGTCTTCCGCACTTTGGTATAGACCTCATCGGCCGTCGGGTGCGACTTCGTTCCTTCGAGGTATTCGAGGATGGCCAGACGCTGCATCGTCGGCGTCACCCCCGCACTCCGCATCCTTGCCAACCGTTTCTCCGCCACCATGATGGATGGAGTATAATCTTAGACGAGATCTAAATCAAGAGTCAAGCCATGGCTTCCTGCGCGCGGTGATCACTCCTAAGGGCAACAGCAGAAGCCAGTCTCCTCCGCGGGTTTTCAGGCAGGGTAGGTGCCCATCCTCCGCACTCCTAGCATCAGGAGGAGGCTATCAGTGTGCATCCCTCTCCGGCGCACCTTCTGAGTTCGAGTCCAGTGTGGCGTACCAGACGAGACGACTTCCGAACTCAGTGCCCAGTTCGGAAGTAGTCCACCAAGGCGTGCCGAACGCGACGGCGTCGATGCGCTGGTGCTCGCTGGGATCTAGGCGCACTGTGTTCGTGTTGACGAGCGTCACGTGGGCGCCGGCTTCACGGGCGCCTTCCGCTACGGCCTTGGCCATCAGCTCCGTATTGCCGTGCTCCTGGGAGTGGTAGAGAACGAGAGTCATGCCCACCGGCGGACCTCCTTCTATCTCGCTCCTCGATCTAGGGATTCAGCATCCCCGGCGTAGACCCAGCTTGAACAGGCGGTGTCGGCCGCGTTCGGTCGAGGCAAAGTGCCGCCTCATCCCACAGCGGGTACACTGCCGTCGCGCAGGGGAGGTGCGAAGGACGTGGCGACGGCACATCGAACGGGCAGAGAGCCTGTCCAGACTGGGACGAGCTCTCCGACATCGCCCGACGGACCGGCGAGCTCGCTTGCTCTTTCCTCGTTCTCTCCGCGGTTCATCCGGCTCGATGAGGTTGATTCGACGAATGCCTACGCGGCGCGCCACTTGCCTGAGATCCCTCACGGCACGTTCGTGACGGCCGCCGCGCAGACGGCGGGGCGGGGACGGCTGGACAGACGATGGCACTCGCCCCCTGGCGGCAACGTGTACATGAGCGGCGTCGTCAAGGCCTTTCCGCTCGTGCCCTCTGCGGCGCTCCCCGGCGAGCTCACGTTGTCGATGGCGCTTGCTGTGTGTGACGCCATCGAACGCGAAGGCATCGCGCCGTCGCTCAAGTGGCCGAACGACGTCCTAGTGGATGGCCGGAAGGTCGCCGGAATCCTCGCACAGGCGACCTACGAAGGACCTCGGGCGGCAGTGGCCATCGTTGGTGTGGGAATCAACGTCAACATGACGGCCGCCGAGCTTGCGGCCATCGACCGTCCGGCGACGTCGCTTTCGGTCTGCGTGGGGCGATCGCTCGATGTCGCAGCCATTGCGCAGGACGTCGCGGCGCGGTTCCTCGATCGGCTCGTAGCGACGCGGCTCGGCGCGCTGCGCCGCGAGGTTCTCGCGAAGATGACAGGGATCGGCGACCCCATCAAGGTCGTGGGCCCCCAGGGGATGCTCCTCGGAACGGCCGTCGGCCTGGCGGAGGATCTGCGCCTCCAGGTCCGTGACGACCGTGGGTGCATGCATTGGGTCTCGGGTGGTGACGTATGCGTGATGGGTTGATCGTGTCGATCGTGGGCATGAGCTTCACATTCCTCTTCTTGGCGCTCCTCGTCGTCTTCGTGGTGTTGCTCGGGCGC
>Ga0247841_10006777_pt1 | contig 17420 bp, 24 predicted proteins | sample LaCruzMarch2015__2_FD_192410 | JGI IMG/M metagenome (GOLD analysis project Ga0247841, IMG submission 192410) | Freshwater microbial communities from meromictic Lake La Cruz, Castile-La Mancha, Spain - LaCruzMarch2015_18m | ecosystem: Environmental > Aquatic > Freshwater > Lake | place: Spain... | reverse complement strand
TGCCACCGGCACAACGCTGTTGCGCAGCCTTCGGCTCTTTCCTTTTAAGCATGACCGTCTAACCTTCCGCATTGGTTTTCTGGACATTGCCGATCATGTCCCGGCAGACCGGACAAACTTGCACTGGATGCGCGTTCCGCCACCCTTGCGCGAATCAATCGCCAACACACCGCCGATGATATCGGCACGATAGCGCATGATCTGCAGGCCCATGCCGCCGCCTTTACCGGCCTGCAACAGATCGAACCCGGATCCGTCATCCTGCACCGTCAATTGTTCAAGGCGATAGGAAAAGGAAATAACGATGTTGTGCGGGCTACCGTGCCGCGCGGCGTTCATCACCGCCTCCTGAACCAAGTAATACAGGTGTGTGGAAGTTTTCGGGTCGAAGGCCACGGGGTCGCCGGACTGCTCCAACCGGCAGTTCACCGGAAACATCTTGGAGATTATTCCCGCCAGGTGCTGCAGCGCGGCAACCAATCCCGCGTCCTCAAGGCCGACAGGCAAAAGCATGTTGGCGACATTGCGGACATGTTGCAGACATTGATGCAACACCACGTCGATCTCTTCCGCGGCTTTCTTCTGGGACGCGGACGTCAGTTGGTCTCTCAAAACATGGCAAAGATAAACAGCCCCGGCAAGCTGCTGTGCCACGCCATCGTGCAGATCGCGGGCCATGCCCTGTTTCTCCAGCGTGCTGATCTTGATAATTTCCTTCTCCATCCGCTTGCGTTCGGTGATGTTGTGCATCACGGTCAGGAAGTACTGCCGCCCCTGGCTTTCGATCACGTCGCCCGAGAAAAGGCCGTCGAGGATCGCCCCATCCTTGTGCCGGACCTGCAGTTCGAAGTCGGCGATGTGCCCATCCGCCTGTAGTTTATCCGCGATTGCGGCCTGCTGCTTCGCGTGCGGGAATAGACCGAGTTCGGCGACGGTTTTGCCGATGATGTCGCCCCTGGAATAGCCCAGCGTCTTTAGGAAGGCGTCGTTGACATCGGAAAACCGCTGGTCCGGCACGGTGGAGAGCACCATCAGCGCGGGGTTGTTGTGAAACAGCTGTTCAAAGCGCTGCTGCGCTTCCTGCTCGGCGGTCAGGTTCTTGGAGATGCCGAAGATGCAGTCCACGCCGCTCCACTGACCGAACCAGACACGAGTCTCCACCGGGACAAGGCCGCCGTCCTTGCGCGCCAGCGGCAGAGGACAGCTTTCCCGCTCGCATTTTAACATGGCGGCGAAGATTTCCTCGGCTTCCCGGCGCTTGTCCGCCGGATGCAAGTCAAGCAGACGCATTCCTTTGAGCTCATCCGGAGTGTAACCCAGCGTTCGCGTAATGGCAGCGTTGGTGAAGAGCAGCCGTCCGTCCGGCGTGCCCACTATGATCATGTCGGTTATGGACTCGAAAAAAGCGCGGAAATTGGCATTGCTCTCCCGCAGCATCTCCGCCGCCCGCTTGCTTTCGGTGATGTCGCTAATCAATCCATGAATGGCTACCGCCTTGCCGTCCACAATCACGGGCCGGCTGGATGATCGCACCCAGCGAATATCACCGGTCCTGGTTACAATCCGATAGTCGGACGGCTGAATTTCTCCGGCAAGTAACATCTGGAATCGTGCCATCAACATGGGCAGGTCATCCTGAAAGACGAACCTGGAGAAGGACTGCCCTATCATCTCTTCGGGGGTGTACCCGATGATGCCCTCTATCACAGGACTCATGTATGTTAACAACCCCTGTATATCCACCGTGAAAACAATGTCATTAATGTTCTCAACGAGCGCACGGTATTTTTTCTCGCTCTCCCGCATCGCCTCCTGCGCCTTAAAGAGGTTAAAAGCCATCTCGATTGAGGATTGAATCACGAATTTGACGGAGTTCTTGAGGACGTAGCCATAGCGGGTGATCGCTTTTACTCGCTCCACATATTCCTTTTCCGTGTGCGAGGTGAGAAACACAATGGGGAGATGACGCTTCCCGAGAATCTGCCTGGCCGCTTCCGTGCCATCTATGCCGGAGCCCAAGTTGATGTCCATGAGAACAAGGGCGATTTTGTCATTGCCGGTTGCGATTTGGACAGCCTCTTCGCCGGATTTTGCGGCGACAACATCGTAACCGAAACTCTTGAGCAGATGCGTCTCGACCATCGTGGTAACGGTGTCATCTTCAACGAGCAGGATGGTTTTCTGTTCCTGATGCTTCATGGCTGCGTTGATTCGCAATTAATCTTTTCGGTAAAACCAATCGTTTTCCGTTTTATGGGACGATCTCATTGAAAACCATGCGGAAAATCTTGCCTGCTTTACACACCATTATCACATTGGCATCAGAAAACAAAAAGGGCGCGTACTCCTGCCCGTGCCTCACTTTGGGTACCACCAAGCACCCATCCAGAAACACAAGACAAAAGCCGCGCCCCTATGGGCGCGTCCCTGTCAGTGTCATTTCCGGATAAAAAACTTGGTGGTTTCAAAGTGAAACGACGACTGCGTGAACGCAGATTATGTTCGCTTGTCCGGTCCGGCAGTCGCCGGACCGGGCATCAATCATGCTTTTTCTCCATCAGGATTTGTTGTGACAAAAAAAACTTATCACACAAATTGCTCCATGGGCACCAGCACTTGGGACTTGGCTTTGCGGCGAGCGGAGTAGACCTCAGAATAATCGTTTTCTATTTTCTTCAAAACTTCGCCCTTGAAGTACTGCTCGCCACAGAACTCGCACTGTTCACAGGGCACATCGTCCACAATCAGCATTTTTCCGTCATGCTTGTAGATATATTGGACCCGCGTTTCCTTGAAATTCTTGTTGCCGCAGAAATTACAAATCTTTTTCATAATCAACCTCGCTCGTATGGGTTTTTAAATTTTGGCGGCGTCGGAATATAAACCGTTACTATCGCCAGATATTCCCCGCGCCTGCCACATACGGCATGCACCGGAACGCCTGAACGAGTAAAACCCGCGATTAGACAGCTTTCGCCGCGACCGGTATCCTCGTATTGTTCCAGCGCTATTCCGACGAGTAACGCTTCTATTGTCTCAGCAACGGTCAAGTTCTCATTCTGCCGTTCCTGATCACCATGCCGGGAGAAATAAAACTCATCCGCTCTGATTCTATCATGGACCCATTCCAGCGCAATCATCTAAACACATCCTCTGCCCGCGCCTGCTCCAGCAAGCGCTCTAACCAGATATTGGTATCCAATAAATACATGCATCTACTCCAATCGCCATTCGAGCGCTTTCTTCTGCAAGGCTACGGACATAAACGCCTCGCGATATTCCTTAAGCGCTCCGGCCCAATCCTGCCGCAATTTGCGCGTTGAAGATGGTCGCTCCTGCCTGGTCAAAAACAAGGCAAAATCCTCGACTTCCTTTTGAAGCTGAGGCGGCAAATGGTTAACGGTTTCAGCAATCTGTGACTTCATAAATCCATCCCTTCAAATTATATGTGAATTTTGCGCGAACGAATAGCATTTATCCCAAGTGCTTCAAGTATACAATGCCGACGGGGCAGGAACAAGCCGCAAACGCGCATCATCGACAAAGTAATGCTACTCATAACGTTGCGGAGCGTCAAACAATATTTGGTGGTGCAGACGGGTTTGCTGGCGTATGCATCTTTTGAGGTCATTGCTAAACAAAAACGGCCACCGGCGCCCGCGCGCCGATGGCCGTGTAGTGCCCTTTTTACGTCAATGCGACATACAACATGCCGGCCACCCAAATGCCAGCCACTATCTTCAGGTAGAGCAGTAGCATAAAACCGATGTTATGCCGGATAACGCGCAACCTGTCGCCGTCTCGCTTCTTCTCTATCTCGCGTCTGACCGTCGCATGAATCCGCGCGAACGTCGCGTCGAGTGCCGACCAGTCATGCGGCGATGGTTTCTGCAGGATCGTTCTCATAATTCAAGCCTCCCCTGGTTGTCTTCTTTCTTTTCCTTCGGCGCCGGCGTCGCCTTCTCCCGCTCGTCCTGGGCGCGTTTCCACATTCCCACATATCGCCTGACTGCCTGCCAGTGCAACTGTTCCGCTGCGCGTTTTGATATCCCGCCCTTCACGCCGTCGCCTCCGCAAGGTCTTTCGTCTGCATGATGTCAAATACCGTGCCGCTCCCGAAGTGGAGCTCGTCCGGTTGGTCGTTTGTCCCGGCGCCGGCCTTGTTCAGCGGGATCCAGATTGAAAAGCCGTGCTCCCCCTTCCTGACCGTTCGCCCGTTCTTGATCCACTGGTTGAATCCTCCCACAATCGTCGCCTGCGGGTTTTGCATCATGATCAGGATTGAATTGACGGGGCTCAATGTGTGCCGCTCCACCGTCATGATCCCCGGCGTCGTAGCCACCAGTGCCTTGCGTTCGTCCGGTGTCATGGCTGCTACCTTCTTCACCAGGGCCTTGAATCGATCCCGGCGCTCCGTTGTCGCTTGTTTCTGTTCCGCTGTCAGTGTTTGTTTCATCTGTCGTTTTCTCCTGTGGCCCTGCGGCCGGTTAATAATCTCTGCCCTTCTGATACTGCCGTTCCCACGTCCGGATAGAGCGCCGCGCTCGCCGACACTCTGCGCACCTGCATTTCGCCGTGTTCTCATGTTCCGCTTTTTTCATTGGTCCCTTTCGCATTGTTGATGATTTCTATGATCTGATCTCTGCTGGGAATAATCTTGCTGTGGCCGCAGGCCTCGTGAATTCGCGAGAATGATCCATCGCTGAATACGCGCCATGCCGATATCATTCCGCAAGCCGGATCGTTGCAGGCAACTTTGATAACTGCCGAAATTTCAGATTTCATTGCTTCCTCAGCCTTCTATCCTCTGCCTTCTTGCGCCGGTCATCTTCGACTTGCCAGCGTACCAATTGGAGGTATATGCGCTCTAAGCTCTTGCGGTAGATTTTGCGGCGTCCATGCTCACGCATTGCCAGTGTGTCCCCTGGCTCCAGGATTATCACCAGACGCCGCCTCACAAGGTCAGCTGGCCGGCAGGTGCGCCGTTTAACAGGTCTGTTTAGGTCTGTCATATTATTTCCCTCACAAACATGTCCGTCAGTTTGAAGATCCGCGTTTCGTTCATTCCGGTCAGCATCTTTTCAAGCTGGTCGTGTAGCGAGTGGACCCGATCGTTTATTGTCTGCCCGTCCAGGCGCAGCGCCGTGCCCTCCGGTGCCGTGGCGATTGTGTCCACGTGCATGTGCTCGCAGTGTTCGCATTGTGTTTTCATTGGCTTCCTTATTTGTTTTGCTTCTATTTGAATTCAACTATTCCATGCTCTTTCATGCTGTATGGCTGGTCACCGATGATGACGTGATCCAGAATTTGAATGCCGATGATTTTTCCCGCTTCAATCATTTTCCGCGTGATCTGGATATCTTCCGCCGATGGGTCGGTGCTGCCGCTCGGGTGATTGTGAACAATTATAAGCGCAACCGCGTTTTCAATGATTGCGCCTCTGAAGATTTCCCGCGCATGTAGCAGGCTTGAATTGGCGAGGCCCAGCGTCACCAAGTGCCGGTTGATGATCTTGTTCTTGGCGTTCAGCGTTAGCACGTGCACGCTTTCCTGCGCCATATCGCGCATGTCTTCGCAAACTCTTTGCACGTCGGCAGGTCCCAGAATCTTCTCTCCGGGTTTCTCTTGCACCAGCAACGGCAGTTGAATCAATGCGGTTTGGTAGTTCAATTTTGCTCCTTCTGCGCGTTTATCCCATGCGCGCCCCGGGTTGTTCCGGTCAATAATTGACTTGGTTCGTCTGTGCTGCGTAAAACTTCGGACCCTCCGTCCAGAATGCGATGATCCGCTCGGCACCTTCCGCAAAGCCGAACGCGCTTCGGAGTTCCCGGCCGTTCTGAAGTCTGACCCAGCGGCCCATGTGGACCGGTGGCAGGACTCCAAGAAAATAATCGAAAAACGCCTTTGTGATTTCGATGGTCTCGCCGCTGTCCAGTTTTTTGTGCGCCTCGGGCCACCGGCCGGTGCCGATGTCGCCTTCGCCATACGGGACCGCCGCCGCTTCTGGCGCCTTCGCCTCTTCCAACCGGTCCAATAATTTGCACAGCCGGCCGACTGCCCCGGTCTCCGATGGGATTATGTGCCCTGCCGGACTTGGTTTGCTCTCGCTGGTTCCTCCGCCGTAGGTCCAAATCAGCGACTTTCGGATCGCTCGCAGAATGTCGATCGCTTCCGTCACGTCCGCCTGCTCCTGCTCGCTGTCGTTGCGTTCTTTCTTGGTCATGGTCTGCTGTCCTCCTTGTTGGTTGCTTTCCGTCATATTCCGGTTTTCTCTGTGAACCATGCGTCGAATCCGTCGGCGCTATCGAACGCGCGGATCCACTCCGCCCTCAGGTAGTCGAATTTGTCCATGAGGTCTTTCAGTGCTGCCGCAAACGTCGCCGGCCTCGCCACCAAGCTCGGGACCTCCTGTGCTTTCAGTGCCGCCGCCGTCTGTGCCTGGGCCGCGGCTCTCGCCGCCCTCAATGCCGCCTGCGCCATCCACATTGTTGTGCTGCCTTTGCTCATTTGCTGATCTCCTTTGGTCTTTCTCTGGTTGCTGTTATCCAAAAAGAATCGCCTCTACTTCGTCGCCCATTCCCGCCGATTTCTTTACCTTCGCCGTTATGATGTTCCCGCAGGCGTCTCTCGTAACGGCAATCGTAAATCGCAAATTATTGATTGCTCCGATTGGGTCTGCGTATTCGATCTGTTCCTGTATCCGGCAGAGGTTGTGATAGGATTCATGTTCGATGTTGTCCGCGGTGATGATCTTGGCGTGTTTCTGTGTTCTCATTTGCTGATCTCCTTTGCGCGTTTATGGCATGCGCGCCCCGCCTTGTTTCCGTCTCTCACATTCCGTGCGATATCATCAGGTCGGACAGGCACAACACTCGGCCAGCCTTCGCGTCTGCCGTGAATTGATCCCGCTGTGCCGCCAGCTTCGCCTGCCGGTTCGGATCGTCCTTTTCAATGTGCTCATACCGGATCGGGTTTTCGTACGTGCCCTTCTGGTTCTGTTCTTCGATGATCTGGATCTCCGCCGCCGCTTCTGTGTTCCTCGTGCGTTGTTCTGCTGTCGTCATGATCTGTTCCTCCTGCGCCGGATATCCCGCCGGCGCGTCGGGTTGTTATGAAGCCTTCCGCGCGTGTGAATCCCTCAGACAAACACTTTGCCAAGCGTCCGCAAATGTGAGCCCGCGCCCGAATCCACCCAGCGCTGCCCTGCACGCTTCGAGCGTGCACCCGCTGGTCGTCGTGTTGTCCACGAACCAAAGCGCGGTGGCTGAAACCATTTTGTTGCCTTTGCGGACGATGCTGTGCTCTTCAATCGTCAGCGGTGACTTGCCGGCCTTGTGCCGGTCGCAGGACGATTCCACAACCCGCGATCTCCCAAGAATGTCGGCTACCTTGGCACCGCCTTCAACGCATGCCGCGATTGCCTGACACAACCGCAAGTTGGCGCTTGTGTCGCCGGTGTGGTTCGGGACCGGGATCAGGCAACAGGGGCCGCGGATGAGCTCCGCCATGTCCCGCGCCGCGATTTCAATGCCAGCCTGCGGGCAGGTGGGCTCCTTCAGGAGATAGGAAAGCGCGCGGGTTTGCATCTCGTCTTGGTTCAACGGCCGCGTGCGTGGGCTGACATAAAGCTGCGCCGCGCGGATCTCCATTTTCGGGACCAGTGTTTTTATGAGCATTTTCGAGCCCTCCTTTTTTTGCCGGTCGCCCTTGGTTAGCCGCTCCCTGCCCCCTCCCCCCCACCCCACAACTCAAAGCAAAGGCGCGTAGCGCCCTCAACCGGCGTGACAGAATGAGCTTCGAGTGATGGCGCGCCGGTTGATCTTGAGATAAAAGTTGCGAAGCAACATTGAAATGCCGCAGAGCGACCGATTATTTGCTGACAAATCAGTTTCCTCCCCCCTCTTTCATATCCTCGGTCTGGGTTGCGATGCGCTTTGCGCCTGGATAGTCTTTAAGGATTGATGATCGGCATGGACCTGCCCTTGGCGCGCTTTGGCGTGCTGTAGCTTCGCCACGCACGCGTGGCGGCCTCGTAGCGCCACCGTGGTGATGGGCAGGGTGAAATCCGGCTTTGCGGACGTTGTCGGTTCGAGACGCTTCGGCTCAAACCGTCAACGCCCTGCCCAGCGCCCGGAGGCGCGTCCCTCTTTGGCCTCGATGCGCTCCTGCGCCTGGATTTCTTCTTGGGAGCGAAGAGGATGGCCACAGGGTGCAGGCGACCTTGCGGTGCGCTGATGGCGTAGCGGATTTTCTTAGCGCCGCCGGACGCCGGAACCCTGCGGTTGGACTCGGAGCGAGTTGCTTCTCCTCGCGCAGCGCGGCCTGCTTCAGGCGGCGTTGCGCGATGCCGCCGCGTCGGGCGAACTGCGCGGGGCTCCGGACCTGATCGGTATTCAAAAGCCGGAGTCCCGTGCGGTGCGACCGTAGCGGCTCTGAAATCCGGATGTGTTGCCGCGAACGCAACGATCCGCTTCGGATGGTGCGGGCGCTCTTTGATCGGAGCGACACGGCCGGCTTTGCGGCGGTGTCGCGGTCTTTGTCTTGAGCGCGCCACGATGTTCGTGTTTCACGAAGCTCGTGGGGCGCGGGCCTCCGGGCACGCTCCCCTTGACGGGTGCTTCACACGGCGAGGGTTGCGTGCTCTTCTCCCCCAGCGTAGCGTTTGAAAGTTTTTGGTCTTTTCTTGAGCGGTGATGCGTGGGGCGGGACTTGCTGTGCCTCCGCAAGGGCCGCACCACGCTTGACCGCGAGTCTTGGTTTTGTCTTAACGCGCGGTTATGCGGAAATGGGTTTAGCGCCGCTTCGGGGCCGGTGACGTTGGGGGACGCCTCGGCACACAACGTCAACGCCCATTTACGCATGTCCGCGCGGTCCTTCGGGGCTTCGGTGCGCCATGCGCCTGACCGGGGCTTTGGTGGGGCGCTTTGGCGGCGTGCGAGTGCGCGAGCCGCCGCTATCGTGGCTGCGGAAAGCCGAACACTGAACCTGCCGACGGAATGGGACTCCGAACGAAGCGAACGCGGCAGTGAACAGAACACGTTTTTATGCGACGTGGTGCCACACGTGGGTTTACCCCTTGCGCATAAAAACTGTTCTGTTCAGGGCTCTTAATCTTCTCCCGCGGTGCGTGCCGCCCGGCTGCCGCGCATGTCGCCGTCCACAACGTCGCAATCCGCGTCAGCGAGGCGCGCTGCGCGAAACCTCTTAGGCTTCGGCTTGAGTCGGCAGGCGTCGGAGGCACCGTTTTCCATTGCAGTTTGGCCTCCGGCGCCGGGCGGCGAACTGATTTTATCTGAAATCGCCAGGCGCCGCGGCGTAGCCGCTCTGCCAATTAGCGCCGGGTGCCAGGCGCGGAGTCGCCCACAGGGCCAGCCAGCCCGCGTGAGGCCCGGATCGAAGTGAGCAAGGTTGCCCCGCTGCAAACGCCACCGGCAAGACGCGCCCCAGGATGTTCTGCCAGCCGGCGCTTCGCCGCCGCGCGCTTGGGTCTTCAGGGTCTTTGCCGCGCGCGGGTAGCTGGCAGGGGGCGCGGCTGACGTGGCGCCGTCGCGAGGGTGAGGCCCGCCTCTGCTTGGTTGTGGCCGCGTCCCGGTCTTGAGCGCGAGTTTTAGGTAAGCGCGGGTGGCGCGCGGCGCGTCTTACCGCGCTTCGCGGCCAGGGCGAGCGATAGCGAGCCCGTTATTACCCCTCGTCTCTTGGGAGTGGTCTTCCTTGATGACCCGGTATAAGCACCAATGGTAGCGATCCGTGGCAGGCAATAAAGGCTGCCAGTGTGTCATATTTTTTACCCTCGGCCATAAAACCGCCATCTGCACAAGCATGCAGCACCAGCGGCATGGGTGGACGGTTCCGACGTTGCAAGTCGGCCAATAGATGTTCAATTCGGCTTGTTCGGGACGTGTTCATTCTTAGGTTCCTTTCTGTTTTGAGAGTTCGAGTTCGATGGCATCCAGGCGGGCGTCCAATGTGTCTATTTCAATGGCACGGAGTAAAACACCAGCCAACATTCCAACTGCGGCACCAATCCGGCAATCCAAACGGCCTGTTTGGACGTTTGTAATGGTATTCGATAATAACCGACAAACTTCAGCCGGGCTCTTAAACTCTGCCGACGACATATCAGCATCTGCAAGGACGCGCCGTGCGATCTGACCACTTCGCCGCAGGCCGCCACGTTGCCGTGCCAGGGTGCGTTCATTAGCGCGTGCTGGATCATGGGCAAAACATAACCCATTCGATTGCGGCTTCATTCGACATGGTGTTCCATCTGCATTTGTTTCTTGGCAATTATTCATATTCAGCCCTTATCTATGGCCAGATTGTCAACCTAAGTAATACCCAACGGTGGTTATCATTTATCGTCTATTCCTCCCCGGTCTCCGGCAGGGATCCGATGGGCTGCGGTTGGGCATTAGGCACGATATGGATATGATTTGCGGCGCGGACCTCCGCTTCGTCCCTCGGCATATTGGCGTCATACTGAAGAATCCCGGCCCGCTCGTGATACTCATAGAGAAGGTCGAGCTTCCAATCGGCCAGGGCGACGCGCAGGTCGGGCGTCAATGCTCCTTTCGGCCCCCGGTAGGTCAGGTGGTCGCCGTCAATCTTCAGCCTAATTCCAGCGTCATGTACTCGCTGGATCAAATTTCGTTGCTCGTGGTTCATATTTCGCCCTCTTCGGTGTCGGTGTAATCGGCTCTTGAGGATAGGTCAAAGGCATTGTTGATCTCATCTTCCGTCGCTGACTTTGCGGCTATGCGGCTAATGGTCCCCATAGCAGATATATTTATCCCCTCTACATCACTTAAGGTGTCTAAATGTATCCCCTGTAGGTATGTATTAGCCGCATTAGCCGCAACGGGCGTTTCCTTAGCCGCGTGACTAGCCGCACGACTAGCCGCAGCATAGCCGCAAAGGTCGATTTCAGCCTGTTCGGGTGCTCGTTCGGGTGGTGTTTCGGGCGCCGCGGAGGGTTGTGCGGCTATGGGTTCAGGTTCCATAGCCGCAGCCGTGAAACGGTATTCCCTCACCGTATAGCGACTTGCCGGGTCATACTCTTCCCGCCGTTCAATAGTCATCCCGTCGAGGGTCAGAATGTCGCCGGCCCGGAAGCATAATCCCAGTTTGCGTCCGGTGGCCTGTTGCGCCGCCTTCCGCGTTTCCGGGTCGGTCAAGTCACCGTGCTCGGGCAGGCCGGGCGTCTCAATCGCCGTCTCGGCCAGCAGGTCAACAAGGTCGCTTGCCCGCAGCCAGGCATTGGCTTGTTTAGCCCGTATAATTTCTATCGCCACGTCACGGAGCCAGTTCAAAACAGGGTTGGTCATTCGAGCTTGCGTCTCGCGGTGGCCGTCCAGCAGCGGCCCGGCATCCAGCAGGTTCTGAGTTATCCAATCAAGCGTTTGCGCCCATGGCCTGAAGTCGTGTCTGGTTTCGGTAGTTTTTGGTCTGCCAGCCGCGTTCCATGCAAAAATAATGGAAAATACGGCCCCCAGAAAACGGGGCTGATTTGCCCGAATGTGCTCTAAAATATCGCCTTCCGGATAGGGCTTGAAGACATACCCATCGTCTTGTTTGAGTATGCGGACGCATGAACAACGTTTTGAAAAGTCGGGCGTTATATCCGCCTTATTTGACGTCATCATTACAACAATGCGACGGGGGTCAATCTCTGTGGGTGCCATATATGGCCCGCGAGCTAAATAGTTGTCCTCAGTCAAAAAACTTTCAATGCTTGGAGAATCTAATTTTCCTCTAACATTATCCAATGAAATGAAATTGGCTCCACGGATTAGCGCCATGTTAAAATTTTCCTCCATGCTCCCCACTCCGCCCTTTTTCTGTGCAACGGTTTTTACGCTCTGCGCATACAGTGCTGCGGTCTGTCGGTTTCGAAAACCCTTTCCGCTCTGAGTGTCGTTAGCCTCGCCCAGGTCAACGGGGGCGCGGCATCGTAGTAATCCGCCAAAGATCAATGAAGGCGTTATCATTGCGGCGAGGGCACGGGCACGATCTGCTCGAGTTGCAAATTTAAAGTCCAATAGGATCTCGTAAAGCAGTCGCCGGGCTTCATCAATGGACATTGCCTCGGCAGGCTGGCCGGCAGCAAAAATACCAGACTGTCGATCATACCCGCAAATTTGCATCAGTTTTCCGGCCCGGTAAATGAGGACCGGGCAACGGGTCAAGACGGTTAGTGGCGACATGGCATTACGGAATGCGGCAGATGCGGAAATTAATTTAGCGGTGGCTTCGGAGCAAGTTGCTGGTTTCGGTTTGCCCTCTTCGATCTTGCATAAAATCGCAACGGTTTCAAAATCACTAGCGAGCGTCGCGGGGTGCACGTCATCCAGTACTGGCAGGCCATCGGAGTCGCGCGTCAATTTTGCGACGGCTCCCCCGCGAACGAAAAAGCGTTCGGTGCGGGCCAATAAAGTCCCAAGGGCATGGCCTGTGGCCGAAATAGCTTGTATTCCATGCGGCAGACGCACTATTGGCATGGCCGCGGATTGATCCTGGGCCTGGTTGGTTTCGGCGGCCTCGGCATCGACTGCCGGCGGTGACCATACCGGGGCGGATGTTATAAGCTGTTCGATTTGTGCACGGATCGCCTCGGGGCTCTGCCCGGATCGCAGGGCAACGAAGTCGAAAAGGTCGCCCTTCGGCGGAAGGCCCGGAAGTTCTACGATCTTGACGGAGCGTGCGCCAGCGGCGTGTACCAGTCCGGCCACTTTGTCGGCGTAGCCGCGCCCGGCCTTGTCATTGTCCGATAGGATCACAACATCATGCCCGGCCAACGCGGACCAGTCGGTCTTGTTCGGCGCCTTCGCCCCATGTGCTGACGTGCTGCAGGTCAGCCCGATTTTAATGCCGGCAACGCAGGCTTTTTCGCCTTCATTCACGCAAACTATGCCAACGGATTTCAAGATTTCGGGCAGGTTAAACGGCGGCCACAACCCCGGTGGATCGCCCAGTTTCCAGCCTCCAGGGACAACATGTATCGGGCGAAATGTTTTGATCGCCTTGCCTTCCGAATCCATCGCGCCGTCGCTCCGGTCAAAACGCAATACGGCGGCAACAATGCGACCATCAGCATCATGGTAAAAGTCCCGGCGGGTCTCGCGCCACTCATGCCCCATCTTCTTGCCAACAGCCCACGCGGCAGCCTTAGCGGCCGTGTCCACGTCGGGGTGGACTTTTCCAGTCTTACGGCTCTGGGTCTTATTGCTCGGGGCAGGTGTGGTGCTCGTCGTCTTCGATTGGAATAGGTCGCTCATCTTCAACCCCACTGCCGCAACGATCTGCTCCGTAGTGCAGCCTGCATGACAATGCAACAGCGTTTTACCGTCCCGGCCCTCGGTGACTGACAAACTGGCGTTTGTGTCATCATGCCCCGGGCAGATAGCAGTCCACTCCATGGGACCGGTAGGCTTGGCGTTTAGGCGTTGGGCGATTTCAGTGGTGGTCATGCTCCACCACCATTTTGAGCTGTCCGCAACCATTCTTTGACCTGGCAAAATGCTTCATCTCGTTCCATGTCATCCGGCCTGATCTGTTCCAGATCCATTATCGCCATCCGCGCAAACTGCATCCCGTTGAGTGGTGGCCGTGGATGTTTGAGCGCCCCGGATGGCAGTCTTTCTTCTTTTCCAGCTTCGTTGAACACAGCCCTCGTCGTCCGGGTGGCCGGGTATTCAGTGATCCACTTCTTGAATTTATTTTTGTCTGACTTGTAGGCTTGACGCCAATATCGTTTGAGATGGAACAGCGTACCCGAATCTTTATTGTCGGGCATGTCTTTGTCCGTTACATCCTTTGTAGTGTCGAGCGGGTCGCGACAATTCTTCCGCGTCGTTTTGTAGCCTGCATTGATCGACATTATTCCAGCCTCTACGGCCGCCTTGACTTCCGGCACGGCCCTGGCCTTGATCGCCCGGACCTTTTCCACCTTTGCGCGCGAGGTGCCGATAATGCGCGCCGTCTCGTCCGCAGATTTACCAGCCGGAGCAATAGCCTCACTTGAGGCTTTTGCTTTTTCGCTCGTATGATCGCCACCACGCTGATGGCGTAAATCCAATTCCTCGACCAGTCGCGCAATATCCGCGTCTGTTAGGTTGCGTCGCTCTCGTTGGCAGCGGATCGCATATTCCACGGCGGCGTCTTCGTCTTGGAAGTCACGCTCTATGATGGGTATGTCCTGGAGCCCCACCAGGTGTGCCGCTTCCAGCCGGGTGTGACCGTCGATCACCGTGTTCTTGCCTTTCCACACAATGACCGGATGACATGGATCGAATCCGTTTTTCCGCATGTCCATGACGACGGCGGCCAGCACCTTGTCGCTGATGGGGAATATTTTATTGAACGGTTCAGCGGTTTTGATTTCGGATACTTTCATTTCGTCACCTCCACGCCGGCGGCCAGCCGTTCTAAGTCTGACCGGCGGTATCTTGTCAGCCCGCGAATATGAACGGGCTTGATCGTGCCATCACGAACCATGCGCCACAAAGTAGGCTTCGAGCAGGTAAGTAGCCGGCAGGCGTTTGCGCCGGAATCCAGCAGCGCGTTTTCGGGCTTCCCGTCCAGCAGGGCCAGGGCGCTCTCCACGGCGGCGGTCTGCCTGGCCTTGGGCGCCGTGATAATGCGACGCAAGAAAACATCGATTGGCTGATTTTTGTCCATAGTGATTTCCTTTCAGATGCCGATTTCGAACGGCTGTTTTCCAAGTACCTGCGCGATTTTTTCGGCGGTTGGTCGGTCCGGCCTTGCGCGACCGCTTTCGATGCGCGTGACGAGGGCCTCCGTGACTCTAGCAGCTTCGGCAAGTTTAAACTGCGTAAGCCCGGCAAGTTGCCTTGCAATTTTGAATCGTAAATCTACGGCCATAATACCTCCTCCTGTTTAACTCTTTATTGTTAGTGATTAAAAATTTTTGTGTCTCGCCCGCATTATAATGAAAGACAACCCCGCAACCGTTTGCTTCGCCAACTGGGGAAAGAAAAAGGCCGGTTCCGTTAGGGAAACCGGCCTAAAATCTTTTTGGCGGAGCAAATTGCTCCGCTTGTGCCGCCAAAGCTTTTTTATTTATTCATGACAATTCGCCTGACGCTTCGCGCCGATATAAATGAATAGGGTCCATTCTTTAATTTCAACAGATTTTGGTTGTCCCTGCAGCGATCTGCAACTTCATTATGAGCTTGATTAGAAGTATATCCCTGTTTGATTTTTCGAAGGACAGCAGCCTTAATTACGCCCCTATCATATTTGTCCTTCACTGTTCGATTTCCTTTTGCCGCTTTAGCCCGCTTTTCGCTAAGCGCCTTAGATGTTTTTTTGTCAGCCGTCTTCGCGGGCGGTTCCACATATGCCTTCGCAGCCAGCCGGATCACGGCTTCTTCGGCTTCCGCTCGCCGTTGATTGGCTTTCTCTTTCTCGCACCAGCGTTGCCTGTCGGTTTCCGTCGGCGGTCCCCGGCGGCTATCGGCAAGATCACGCTTATCTTCCTCGGTCGGCTCCCGCTCGTTGAAGTCACATACGTTACAAGGCGCATCCTGACCGGGCGGGTCGGCGTATCGTGGGTCAGTACTCCCTGCTTCCAGGACATCCTCGCCGGATTTCGGTCCGCCCCGTCCCATCAGAATGTCAGTCGGGCGGTAATCATTGCGGCTTTTGACAAGCTGCCGGAAAACGGCGACCCGGCCCGTCCCATCGTCCCGTATAACCCCGATTCGGAATTCTTTCCACTCGGGATATTTAACTTTCATGGCCTCGGTGGGCGATTTGTAGCGTTCAAAGTAATCGCCACAGTATTGCTTTCTATATTTTTCCGCAGGTTTACCATGCTCATCCACGTCCCATATCGTCAGTAATCGCGTTTCCATGTCCGCATTCTCCTATCAGAACGCCAAGGGCGACGGGATAGGCCAAGCGCCCCAGGACTTCCCCGGCGGATCAGGCCGAGACTGATGCTGTTACCTTAGCGGATCTGCTCTTGTTTTTCAAACACCATGCTCGGCAAGCCGTTTATCGCATCCTGCTTCTGCGCAAAGTCGGCATGGGAATACAGCGCGGTCATGGCCGGGCTCCCGTGACCGACCAGCTCCTGGATGGCAACCTGCGGCACCCGGTTGGCAGCGCACAAGCTGACGAACGAATGACGGAGCGAATGGAATCCCTTGCGGACTATAACATTTCGCCGGTGTTCCCCACCCTTTTCGGTGGTCTTTATTCCGCAATCGTTCAAAAATTGTTGGAAGCGTTTTGTAAAAGCGGCGGGGTCTTTTTGATAAACACCATGTTCATCCGGAAATAGATATTCAGAATCGCCGGCCAGCTTTTTCAACTCATTCAACAGGACGCGCAAAACCGGATGAATCGGCATGGAGACTTCCTTTCCCTTGCGCCGGGTCTTGAGCGGTATGATTTTAATCTTGTCCCTGCCAATATCTGACCAGCATAATCCGATAACATCGCCCAGTCTCATGCCGGTGTAAAGGCCGATGCCGATCATATAGCGGGTGGTGCCGGTTGCTTTGGAACAGATAGCGGTTAATTCTTCTGGCGTGAAGTTTTTCCGGCCCTGCGTCTCGTTGTCCAGGTGCTTCAAGTCTGCCCAGGGATTGAGAAGCAGTCCGGCCTTGGCCTTGATCGTGCCGAACATGGAGCGCAAGAACATAACATGCTTGTTATACGTTGCCGGTGCCACATGCGAGCGCCATATATCGGCGGCATAATCCTGGGCGTGAAGCGGGGTCACTTCGTGGACGTATTCAATCTTGTGTTTGCCAATCCATCCGGCAAAACGTTGCCAGATCGAAGCGTAACCACGGATGGTTATAGCGCTCGGATTTCCCTTCATTGGAGAATCCAGCCATGCCGGCCAAGCATCGGCAATCTGGAGAACAGCCGTCCGGTGACGCATCAGCTGGGCGGCGTATTCCGCGCGCTTTGCGTCCTGCTGGGAGGCCGGGGTGGCGGCCAGCATTTTCAGAAATACGTTGAACTGATCTTCAACCGATGAATCTCCGCGTGCCGCGTTTTCGTAAGCATCGGCAATAGCCTGTGCTTCGCGCCGGCCGGTCTTCTTCGTGCTGATCCATTTTTCTTCACCGTCCACCATGAATCGCGCATAAAAATACGGGCTTCCTGATCGTTTGAGAATGCTACCCATAGTGCCTCCCGTTAAATGGTTTCTCTGCTATTCAGTCAATACCATAGCAGATCAAACGGGGCTTGCAAGCATATTCCGTAACAATTTTCGTTGCAATCGGTTTCTGGCGGGGACTTTTTGGAAGGGTAAACATTGCAAAAGGCTTGATTTTAAAGAGAGCCAACGGTCGGGGTCGAACCGACGACCTGCGCATTACGAATGCGCTGCTCTACCAACTGAGCTACGTTGGCAGGAAAATAACAAGATGACCGGGTTG
>Ga0247841_10006775_pt1 | contig 17422 bp, 13 predicted proteins | sample LaCruzMarch2015__2_FD_192410 | JGI IMG/M metagenome (GOLD analysis project Ga0247841, IMG submission 192410) | Freshwater microbial communities from meromictic Lake La Cruz, Castile-La Mancha, Spain - LaCruzMarch2015_18m | ecosystem: Environmental > Aquatic > Freshwater > Lake | place: Spain... | reverse complement strand
GGCTCGTCGCACACGATGAGCTGCGGCTCCAGCACGAGGGCGCGCGCGATCCCTATCCGCTGACGCTGGCCGCCGGAGAACTCGTGCGGGTACCGCTTCATGTGCTCCGGCTTGAGGCCCACCGTGCCGAGGACGTCGCGAACACGATCGTTGCGCACGTTGGCGCGCCCCATGCGGTGCACCAGCAACGGCTCGCCGATGATCGATCCGACCGTCATCCGAGGATTGAGCGACGAGTACGGGTCCTGGAAGATGATCTGCATGTCGCGGCGCAAGAGCTTCATCTCGCTGCGCGACGCCTTCACCACGTCGACAGCCTGGGCCTCCGCGCTCGCGCCTCCCGCCATTCTCCGGCTGCGGAACACGATCTCGCCTTTCGTCGGTTCGACGAGACGAAGGATCGAACGGCCGGCCGTCGTCTTGCCGCAGCCGCTCTCCCCGACGAGACCGAGCGTCTCCCCCTCGAGGATCCGCATGTCGATCCCGTCGACGGCCTTCACCATTCCCTTTCTGTGGCGGAACGCCTTCTGGCGCACGGGGAAGTGCTTGGTCAGCCCCTTGACTTCCAGCAGTACCATGTCGGTCGTGGGCACGGCGATCACTCCCATCCGCTGATTGTGCGGCGAATCAAGGTTCTGTCGGGTTGATACAGCCAACACGCCGCCGTGTGCTGTGGCCCGACGTCCAAGAGCGCCGGCATCGACGTCCTGCAGATCCCCATGCTGTGGGGACAGCGTGGCTCGAAACCGCACCCCGGCGGCGCATCGCGCGGGTCCGGGACGACGCCTTCGATCGGCACAAGTCGCTCCTTGCTCCGCGTGAGCGACGGAATGGATCGCATCAGCCCCTGCGTGTACGGGTGCTTCGGCGCGTGGAAGATCTCGCGAACCGGCGCCGCCTCCACGATGCGCCCGAGGTACATCACGGCGACGTCATCGGCCATGCCCGCGATCACGCCGAGGTCGTGGGTGATGAACTGGATGGCCGCCTTGAACTCCCGGCGCAACGCGTTCATCAACTCGAGCACCTGCGCCTGGATCGTCACGTCGAGCGCCGTCGTCGGCTCGTCGGCGAGCAACAACGACGGGTTACACGACAGCGCCATCGCGATCATCGCACGTTGTCGCATTCCGCCGGACAACTGGTGCGGATACTCGTCGACTCGCTGCTCGGGAAGCGGGATCCCCACGGCCTGAAGCATGCCGATTGCCTGCTTCCGCGCGTCCTTCTTCTTCAATCGCTGGTGGAGGATGATCGCCTCCATGATCTGGTAGCCGATGCTGAACACTGGATTGAGCGACGTCATCGGCTCCTGGAAGATCATTGCGATCTCGTCGCCGCGGATCGCGCGCATCGCGTGTCCCTTGGGTGGAAGTTTGGCCAGGTCGGTCGTCTTCTCCCCCTGGTGGTAAAGGATCTCCCCCTTCGCGATCCTTCCCGGCGATTGCACTAGTCCCATGATCGCCAGTGCCGTCACCGTCTTGCCGCAGCCGCTCTCGCCGACCACGCCGAGAGTCTTCTCCGCTTCGATGGTGTAGGTCACCCCGTCCACCGCGCGGAGAACCCCGTCCTCCATCGCGAACTGCACCTCAAGGTCTCGAATCTCGAGCAGCGCCGAAGACTTCATGTCGCCACCTCCAGAGGGCGCCGGCGGCTAGGGCGTCCGCACAGCGTGCGAGACCCCGGCGTTCCTCGAGCGAACTTCGGACGGGATGTACAACAACAGAGGAACGTTGCCTGGAAGGTTGGCGTGGCATACGGAAGCATACGAAGCATGGGGTTCCGCGTTCTCCTCTGAGGTGCGGCGAGCTCGCCAGCACCTCGAAGCTGGTGTCGCGTCGCTAGTATAGCTCGACCGTCGTGTGGACGGCAAGCGCAGTCGGACCTTCTTGTTCCGACCGGGTGCGGCCGGACGGGCATCGCTCGGAGGGAAGTAGCGCGTGCCAGGCGCCGGAGTACACGATCCCGGGGTGGGCCAAGTGTGATCGGTGCGGGGAGCGCGTCGTCGAGACCCGGTGACCCAACGGATACGATACGCCTATGCCGACGTACGAGAACACGTACCTCAAAGACATCGTGTCGCGAGAGCTCCTGCGGGCGGTTCGGAGCCTTGGCGACGCTGCAGGTGTATCGGCCATCGAGATCCGTCCGAGCGAGCGTCCGGAGTTCGGCGACTATTCGACCAACGTTGCGATGATCAGAGCAAAGGCCTCCGGAAGGGCGCCACGCCAGGTGGCCGAGGCGCTGAGCGCGGCGCTCGGTGAGACGCTGTCGGCCGCGGGAGTCGCGAAGGTCGAGGTGGCGGGGCCGGGATTCGTCAACCTGTTCCTGTCGCCCGAGTGCATCCGGTCCGCGCTGCGCAGCGTGCTCGCCGACGGGGACGAGTACGGCAGCTCGCGGAAAGGTAGAGGAGTTCGACTCCAGGTCGAGTTCGTCAGCTCCAATCCCACCGGCCCGCTGACCGTGGGACACGGACGACAGGCCGTTCTCGGCGATGTCCTCGCCGCGCTCTACGAGCGCCTCGGCTACGACGTCGAACGCGAGTACTACTTCAATGACCAGGGGCGGCAAGTCGACCTCCTGGCGGAGTCCCTGTGGGTCCGCTACCGCGAGCTGTTCGGCGAATCGCGCGAGATCCCCGAAGGCGGCTACCAGGGCGAGTACCTGAAGGATATGGCCGTCGAGGTGCGCGCCGTCGTCGGTGACGGATACGATGATTTCGACGCCAACACGCTAATGATCTTCCGGGCGGAGGCGGTCAATCGGATCAGCGCAGGCATCCGCGAGGATCTCGTCGCGCTCGGAGTCGATTTCGAAGGGCGCTTCTTCAGTGAAGCCACCCTGCACGACGGCGGGAAGGTCGACGCCGCGCTCAAGGAACTCCGCGCCCACGACGCCGCCTACGACGAGGGGGGCGCCGTGTGGCTGCGCGCCGAGCACTTCGGCGGCGCCAAGGACTCGGTACTCATCCGCAGCGACGGCCGACCGACCTACATGATGGTCGACATCGCCTACCACATGGACAAGCGAGATCGCGGGTTCGAGCGGGTCATCGATGTGCAGGGCGCCGATCACCAGGTCGAGCAGACGTGCGTGAAGGCGGCGCTGCGCGCGCTCGGGGTTCCCGAGACCTTCCTCAGTTATGCCGTACACCAGTTCGTCAGCCTGAAGCAGGGCGACGCGGTGCAGCGCATGTCGACGCGGGCGGGTCGGTTCGTCACGCTGCGCGACTTGCTCGATGAGGTGGGCCCCGACGTCGTGCGCTACTTCATGATCTCGCGCAAGCCCGAGGCGCACCTCGAGTTCGACCTCGACCTAGCGAAGAGCCAGTCGCTCGACAACCCGGCGACGACCATACAATACGCCCACACGCGCATCGCCTCCCTTTTCCGCAAGGCGGGCGTCGAGACGATCTCGGCTGACGTCAACCTGGCGCCGCTCGAGGCGAGGGAGGAACTCGAACTCATCAAGAAGCTTGACCTCTTCCCCGAGGTCGTCCGAACTGCGGGCGAAGCCTTCTCGCCTCATCTCCTCGCCGAGTACGCGCTCGATGTCTCGCGGGCGTTTCACGCCTACTACGACAAGTTCCGCGTCCTCGGTGAGGCGGACGATGTCATCGCGGCGCGCCTTGCGCTCCTCGCGGGGGTGCGCATCGTGCTCGCGCGGTCGCTGCGCGTTTTGGGCATGACGGCGCCCGAGGAGATGTGATGGCCTGGTTCGATCGTCTAAAGTCGGGCCTGAAACGAACGCGCGCCTCGCTCAGCGAGTCCGTGTCGGGCGTCCTCCGCGGGCGGTCAAGCCTCGACGCGGCCGAGATCGAGGAGCTGGAGGAGTTGCTCATTGCCGGCGACGTCGGCGGGCGGCTCGCGGCCGATCTCGTGGCCGAACTCGCAGAGACGTGCCGACGGGAGAAGACGGACGCCCTCGCTGCGTTGCGTCAGGTCCTGCTCGCCCGATTCGCGGGCAGCGAGCGCGCCCTCGCCCTGCGAACCGACGGATCGCCGACGGTGATCCTCGTCGCCGGAGTGAACGGCGCCGGCAAGACGACGACGATCGCCAAGGTCGCCGCCCACCTCCGCGAAGAGAACCCTCGCCTGCCGATCACGTTTGCCGCCGCGGACACGTTCCGCGCGGCCGCCGTCGAGCAGCTGGCCGTCTGGGCCGATCGCATCGGGGCGGACCTCGTCCGGCAGCAACCTGGCGCCGACCCGGCAGCCGTCGTCTTCGACGCCCTCGACCACGCGGTACGCACCGGCGGCATCCTGTTCGTCGACACGGCGGGCCGGCTGCACACGAAACACAACCTGATGGAGGAGCTGAAGAAGATCGAGCGCACGGTGACGAAGAAGCTCGGACGCGAGCCGGACGAGCGACTCCTTGTGATCGACGCAACCACCGGGCAGAATGGGATTGCGCAGGCGGAGCGGTTTCATGACGCCATCGGGCTCACTGGGCTCATCCTGACGAAGCTCGACTCGACGGCAAAGGGCGGCGTCGTCCTCGCCATCCGCGAGACACTCAAGCTACCCATCCTGTTCGTCGGTGTCGGAGAAACCGCAGACGATTTGCATGCGTTCTCGGCGAGCGAGTTCGTGGACGCGATGTTCCCCTGATCGAGGCTCGCCAAGCATGGAGGTGCACGTAACGATGAAGAGCGTCTACTTTTTCAGCAAGGGAGAGACGGACGGCGACGCGACGATGAAGAACCTGCTCGGCGGGAAGGGCGCCAACTTGGCCGACATGGCCAAGCTGGGAATCCCGGTCCCGCCGGGGTTCACGATTACGACCGAAGTCTGCGCATCCTACCAGGAGCACGACGGCGCGACGCCGAAGGGACTCGAGGCCGAGGTCGAGAAGAATCTGAAGAAGCTCGAGAAGAGTTCCGGGAAGCAGTTCGGCGACGCGAAGAACCCGCTCCTGGTCTCGGTCCGATCCGGAGCCGCCGCGTCGATGCCGGGGATGATGGACACGATCCTCAACCTCGGGCTGACGGACGTGACGGCGCGCGGCCTCGCGATGACTTCGGGCAACGAGCGGTTCGCCTACGACTCGTACCGCCGCTTGGTCCAGATGTACGGCGACGTCGTCATGGGCCTCAAGCCGGAGACCGATGCCGATCCCGATCCGTTTGAGGAGATCCTCGACGAGCTGAAGAGAGAAAAGGAGGCGAAGCTCGACACCGACCTTTCCGCCGAGGACCTCAAGACGCTCGTCGAGCGATTCAAGGCCGCCATCCAGAAGAAGACGGGCAAAGCCTTCCCACAGGATCCGAAAGAGCAACTCTGGGGCGCGATCTTCGCCGTGTTCCGATCCTGGAACAATCCGCGCGCGGTCAAGTACCGCGAGCTCTACGACATTCGCGGCCTACGCGGCACGGCCGTCACCGTCCAGGCGATGGTGTTCGGCAACATGGGCGACGGGTGTGGCACCGGGGTCGCGTTCACGCGGAGCCCCGCGACGGGCGAGAACGTCTTCTACGGCGAGTACCTCATGAACGCCCAGGGTGAGGATGTCGTGGCCGGAATCCGCACGCCGCATCCGATCTCCGAGCTCGAGAAGGACATGCCAGCCTGCTACAAGGAACTCCTCGCCATTCGCCAGAAGCTCGAGTTGCACTACTCCGACATGCAGGACATCGAGTTCACGATCGAGCGCGGGAAGCTCTACATGCTCCAAACGCGAAACGGCAAGCGCACCGCGGCGGCCGCGGTCCGCGCTGCCGTCGAGATGGCGAGCGAAGGGATGATCGACAAGAAGCAGGCTATCCGCCGCGTCACCCCGGATCAGATCGATCAGCTGCTCCACCCGACGTTCAACGTGGTCGAAGAGGCAAAGGCCACGGTTCTCACGAAGGGCCTACCAGCGAGTCCGGGCGCCGCAAGCGGCGCCGTCGTGTTCTCCGCCGAGGCGGCCGAAACGGCGGCGACGGAGAAGAGGCGGGTCATCCTCGTCCGCATCGAGACCTCGCCCGAGGACATCGGTGGCATGGATGCCGCGCAGGGGATTCTCACCGCGCGGGGCGGCATGACGAGTCATGCCGCCGTGGTGGCCCGAGGCATGGGCAAGTGCTGCGTTGCGGGAGCCGGCGACTTGTCCATCCACTACGCCAAGGGCTACTTCACGGTCGGCAAGCACACGGTCAAGGCCGGCGAGTGGATCAGCCTAAACGGCACGACGGGCGCCATCTACAAGGGGGAGATCCCGACGGTCGAGGCCGAGCTTTCGGGCACGTTTGGCACGCTGCTCGGCTGGGCCGACGAAGTGCGGCGCCTCGGAGTGCGGACAAACGCGGACACCCCAAGCGACACGGTGACCGCCATGCGCTTCGGCGCCGAAGGCATCGGCCTGTGCCGCACCGAACACATGTTCTTCGAGGGAGATCGCATCATCGCGGTGCGCGAGATGATCCTCGCCGAGGACGAGGCGGGACGGCGCGCCGCACTCGCTAAGCTCCTCCCCATGCAGCGAAGTGACTTCGAGGGCATCTTCCGCGCCGTCGGTGGACGGCCAGCGACGATCCGTCTCCTCGATCCCCCGCTGCACGAGTTCCTGCCACACGACGTGGCCGGCCAAGAAGAAGTCGCCGAGGTTATGCGCGTGCCAGTGGACGTCATCCGACGCAAGGTCGACTCGCTGCATGAGTTCAATCCCATGCTCGGCCATCGCGGATGCCGCCTCGGCATCACGTATCCCGAGATCTCGGAGATGCAGGCCCAGGCGATCATGGAGGCCGCGTGCGCCGTTCACCAGAGTGGCACCAAAGTCCGACCGGAGATCATGATCCCGCTCGTCGGCCACGCGAAGGAATTCAAGCTGCAGCGCGACCTCGTCGAGAAGGTCGCGCAAGACGTTCTGAAGCGGAACGGATTGTCCAAGAAGGAGGTTCCGTACCTCATCGGAACGATGATTGAGGTCCCCCGCGCCGCGGTGACCGCAGACGAGATCGCGTCCGAGGCCGAGTTCTTCAGCTTCGGGACGAACGATCTGACCCAGATGGGTTGCGGCTTCTCGCGCGACGATGCTGCCCGATTCCTCAAGGAGTACGTCGCCAAGGGCATCTACGAGAGGGATCCCTTCCAGACCCTCGATCAGGGTGGAGTCGGCAAGCTCGTCGCGATGGCGTGCGAGCTCGGCAGGAAGACGCGACCGACGATCAAGCTCGGTATCTGCGGCGAGCACGGTGGAGACCCAGCGTCGATTCACTTCTGCCACAAGACGGGACTCAACTATGTGAGCTGCAGCCCCTACCGAGTCCCTGTCGCACGCCTCGCCGCGGCGCAGGCTGCGCTCACCGACTAGACTAGTCCACCATCCGTTCTCGATGGACGCGGGCCCCGTCGACCGGGGCCCGCGTCTTGTACGCTCGAGAAGGCTCAAGCTACAATCCGTTGGCGTTCTGGGGAGAGACTATGTCGCAACGAAACATTGTCCTTGGCGTCACGGGTTCCATCGCCGCCTACAAGGCGGCCGATCTCGCCAGCCGTCTCACGCAGGCCGGCGCCTCCGTGCACACGGTGATGACCGAGAACGCGACGAAGCTCATCGCTCCGGCCACGTTCCGCGCCCTCACCGGGCGACCGGTGGCCACCGAGATGTTCGACCTCTCTAGCCCGTTCTCCATCGAGCACGTCTCACTGGCCGAGATCGCCGACGCCCTCGTCATCGCTCCGGCCACAGCGAACGTAATCGCCAAGCTGGCGCACGGAATCGCCGACGACCTCCTCACCTGCACCGCGCTGGCCACCCGCGCCCCGATCCTCATCGCGCCGGCGATGCACACCGCAATGTGGGAGAACCCGGCGACGCAGGCCAACGTCGAGACGTTGCGCGAACGCGGCGTCGCGTTCGCGGGCCCCGCCGTCGGCCGTCTCGCGTCCGGCGGCCACGGCGCCGGTCGCATGACGCCGGTCGACGACCTCCTCGACGAGATCGGCGCGCTGCTTGGTCGGCACGGAAGCCTTGCGGGTCGGCGCGTCGTCGTGACGGCCGGCGGCACGCGCGAGGCCATCGACCCGGTCCGATTCCTCGGCAATCGCTCGTCAGGGAAGATGGGGTATGCGGTCGCCGCCGCGGCCCGCGACCGAGGCGCGTGCGTCACGCTCATCTCGGCGCCGGTGACGATTCATCGCCCAGCCGGCGTACGCACGATCGACGTGACGACGGCCGACGAGATGCTCGCGGCGGTCCAGCAGGCTCTTCCTGGGAGCGACGTCCTGATCATGGCGGCGGCCGTGGCTGACTTCGCGCCCACCGAGGCGCTGTCCAAGAAGGCGAAGAAGGCGAACGCGCCTCTCTCCATCAATCTTCGACGCACGCCGGACATCCTGGAGGCCGTGCGCGATGTCCCGGTCAAGGTGAGGGTCGGGTTCGCGGCGGAAACGGAGAACCTGATCGAGAACGCGCGCGACAAGCTCGCAAGGAAGAACCTCGACTTCGTCGTCGCAAACGGCGTCGGAGGAGATAGCCCGCCGTTCGGCTCGGACGAGAATCAGGCCATCCTCGTGGGCCCTACGGACACGACGCCGACTCCCCGCCTGCCGAAGCGGGCGCTCGCCGACCTGATCCTCGACCGCGTCGTCGCACTGCTCGAGAACACCTAGGAGAGTCATGGACCGATCAGGTCGGCCGCGGCTTGGCTTCATCGGAACGGGTGTCGTCGCGAGTGCCCTCGCCCGCGGGCTGACCGACGCCGGTTACCCCATCACCGCGGTCCACGGCCGCAATCGCCGTCGCGCTCGGGCTCTGGTCGCCGGGCTGCCGGGAGCGATCCTGGCGCCGTCCTGTCAAGACGTCGTCGACGCCGCCGACATCGTCGTTCTGGCCGTGTCGGACGACGCGGTGGCGCACGTCGCGGCCTCGGTACGATGGCGCCCTGGTTGCGCGGCCGTGCACTGTAACGGCGCGGCGTCGCTTGACCTTCTGCGCGCCGCGTCAGACGACGGCGCCGAGGTCGGCGTCCTGCATCCACTTCAGTCGTTTGCCAACCCGGACCAGGCAGGACGGCTGATGCGCGGCAGTTGCTTCCGAGTCGAAGCGTCGAGCGAGCGGCTGCGAGCTCTCCTCGAGGAGATGGCGTCCGCCGTCGGGGGCCACCCCTTCGTCCTCGGCGCCGACCCGACACTCTACCACGTGAGCGCGGTCCTCGCGTCGAACTACCTCGTGGCGTTGCTCGATCTCGCCGCCAGCCTCTGGACGGAGTGGGGGGCAACGCCCGAGGACGGCCTTCGCGCTCTCCTTCCCCTCGTGCGCGGCACGATCGAGAATATTGATGCTGTCGGAATTCCGGCAGCACTGACGGGTCCCATCGCCCGCGGCGACGCCGGGACGGTCGAGCGCCATCTCGCGGCGCTCCGAGCGCTTGCACCCCGCGTCATGCCGGTGTACAAGGAACTCGGTCTCCGGGCCGTCTCGGTGGCTCTGGCCAAGGGCACGATCGGTTCCGAGCAGGCACACCGCCTGAAAGAGGCGCTGCGCAGCCTGGACGCGCTCTCTGGCGAGAGCGAAGGAGGCGCGGGATGCGCGTGACGACGTCCGATATCCGGAAGATGAAGACGGAGGGCAAGCGCTTCGCCGCCCTCACCGCGTACGACGCCGTGACCGCCCGGATTCTCGACGAGGTCGGCGTCCCTCTTCTCCTCGTCGGCGACAGCCTAGGAATGGTCGTCCTCGGGTACGAGAACACAATTCCGGTGACCCTCGCCGACATCCTGCACCACACGCGCGCCGTCGTCCGCGGCAGCCGCCAGGCCCTCATCGTGGCCGACATGCCGTTCATGACCTACCACCGTTCGATGGACCAGGCCCTGGAGAACGCCGGCCGCTGCATCCAGGAAGGCGGCGCCCAGGCGGTCAAGCTCGAAGGGGGGCGAGTGATGGCCGAGACCATCGAGCGGCTGGTTGCGGTCGGCATTCCGGTTCTAGGCCACATCGGGCTCACGCCGCAGTCGGTGCACCAACTCGGCGGGTTCAAGGTGCAGGGAAAGACCCTCGACGCGGCTCGCCGCCTCGTCGACGACGCGCGCGTGGTCGAGGGCGCGGGGGCGTTCGCGGTCGTGCTCGAGTGCATCCCCGCGGAGGTCGCACGCCTGATCACGGACCGCATCTCCATTCCCACGATCGGCATCGGTGCGGGTCCCTTCTGCGACGCGGAGATCCAGGTCTCGAGCGACATCCTCGGCTGGCTGCCCGACTTCACGCCGAAGCACACGCGGCCGTACGCGAATTTCGCGGAGGAAGCGGCCGCCGCGTTCCGCAGCTTCCAGGAGGATGTCACTTCGGGGAGCTTCCCGACGGCGAAGGAGAGCTTCTCCGTTCTGGACGACGTCCTCGTGCAGCTGCGAAAGGAGTGGCCTCCGACGCCATGATCGTCACCCAGCACGTGTCCGAGCTCCGCCGATTGCGCTCCGAGCTTCTCGCGCCGGTCGGTTTGGTCCCGACGATGGGATTCCTCCACGAGGGACACCTCGCGCTCGTCCGCCAGGCGCAAGAGGAGTGCGCCGCCACGATCGTGAGCCTGTTCGTCAACCCAACCCAGTTTTCTCCCACGGAGGACCTGACGAACTATCCCCGCGACGCCGTGCGGGACCTGCGCCTCCTCGAGGAAGCTGGAGTAGACCTCGTGTTCGCGCCACAGGCCGAGGAGATATACGCCGAGGACCACGAGACGTGGGTCATCATGGATCGTCTGACCCGTCGCCTCGAGGGGACCACGCGTCCGACCCACTTCCAGGGCGTGGCCACGGTGGTCGCGGCGCTCTTCCACATCGTCGAGCCCCAGCGCGCCTACTTCGGCCAGAAGGACGCTCAGCAAGTTCTGGTCATCGACCGCATGATTCGCGACCTTCACTTCCCGGTCGAGCTCCGCGTCGTGGACACGGTGCGCGGGCCGGACGGCGTGGCGTTGAGCAGCCGCAACACGTACCTTTCGCCCGACGAACGACAGGCAGCGCCCGTTCTGAGACGATCGCTCGACCTCGCCGAGCGGCTCTGGCAGAATGGAGAGCGCGACGCAGAGCAAGTCCGAAAAGCAATGGTTGAAGCCATCGAAACGGAACCGCTGGCGCGCCTCGACTACGTGAGCATTGCCGACGCACGAACGCTCGACGAGATCCATGTGATCGACCGCAAGGCCCTCGTCTCCCTCGCGGTTCGCATCGGGCGGACACGCTTGATCGACAATGCCGTCCTGCCGCCGGGCGAGTCGCTTCTTACGAGGAGTTCACCGTGCTCCTAGCGTACGACATCGGAAACACGAACATCGTCGTCGGCCTGTTGGACGGAGAACGGATCGTCGGACGCTGGCGATTCACGACGCATCGGCAACGCACGGCCGACGAGATGCGATTCGAGGCGCGCAGCGTGCTGGCCGAAGCCGGAGTCAACCCGGCCGACATCGACGGCATCGCCGCGGCATCCGTGGTGCCATCGCTCAATCCCACCCTCGCCGCCGGACTGCGCTCCCTGTTCGAGACGGACATCCTGTGGGTCAACGCGCGCACCTCGCCGATTCGGCTGGACGTCGACGAACCGTGGTCGGTCGGCGCGGATCGGATTGCCAACTGCGTCGCCGGACACGCTCTGTACGGAGGGCCGCTTCTCGTCATCGACTTCGGCACGGCCGTCACGTTCGATCTCGTTTCGAAGGACGGCGTCTTCCTCGGAGGCGCGATCGCTCCGGAAATGCGGCTGGCCGCGGACGCCCTCACGGATCGAGCCGCGCAGCTCTTCGCCGTCTCGCTCGACGTGCCGGACACCGTGATCGGGCGGACCACGGCCAGCAACCTGCAGGCCGGACTCGTCCTCGGGTTCTTCGACCTCGTCGCGGGACTCATTGCTCGCTTCCGTGCGGAGGTCGGCCCCGCTCTCCACGTCGTGGCCACCGGAGGAAAGGGCGAGCTCTACGTCCAGCACATCGACGCCATCGAGCTCTACGATCCTGATCTCACCCTGAAGGGCCTCCAGATCTGCTGGCAGAGCGCACGCGCCTCGCGCTAGTCGTCGGGGACCGCCCGTCGGGAACCGTCCCCGCGCTTCGGTGTACGTTCGCTGAGACAACAGAGGAGGTCCCTCATGATGTGCCGGGTTCGGTTTGTCGCGTGGTGCGCGGTCGCTCTCGTCGCCCTCTTCTCGGCGCAGGCCGTGGGCGACGGCATCATCCTGCCCGACGATCCCGCACGTGGGCAGCTCAACATCGTCCATCACGATGTCGAGGTCACGGCCCACGACGGGCTGGTGACCACGCACGTCGATCAAGTCTTCCGCAACCCGAACTCCTACGACATCGAGGGCAGGTACCTCTTCCCAGTTCCCGCAGGCGCCGCGGTGTCGAGCTTCACGATGTGGGTCGACGGTCAGGCTCTCGAGGCACGCCTGCTCGATGCCGACGAGGCTCGCGACATCTACGAGGACTACGTGCGCCGAGCCGTCGACCCGGCGCTGCTCGAGTACGTCGGCCGAGACACGCTGTCGGCGCGCATCTTCCCCATTCCCGCCGGCGGCGAACGCCGCATCGAGATCGTCTACAGCGAGCTACTCACGGCGGACAGTGGCCTGTATCGCTATCGCTACCCGCTCGACACCGAAAGGTTCTCCGCGCGTCCGCTTGAACGCGTGCGTGTCGTCGCGGACCTTTCGACGAGCGAGCCCCTTGCCGCCGTGTACTCCCCGACGCACAAGCTTGAGATCACCCGGACGGAGACCCGAAGAGCGACCGTCACGTACGAGGAGCACGACGTTCGTCCGTCGCAGGACTTCGTGCTCTACTACGCCGTGACGCCCTCGGCGATGGGAATGAGTCTTCTCTCCTACCGAGCCCCAGGAGACGACGGGTTCTTCCTCCTCGTCGTCACGCCGCCCGATCTCGGGGAGACGTCAACGATTCCCAAGGACCTCATCCTCGTCCTCGATCGATCGGGCAGCATGACCGGCGAGAAGATCGATCAGGCGAAGGCGGCTCTCCAGTACATCGTCGAGAACCTGAACCCCGACGACCGGTTCGCCGTCCTGTCCTTCAGCGATGTGACCTCGGCCCTCTACCCAACGCTCGCTCCAGTCACTCCCCTCGCCGTCGCCGAGACGACGGCCTGGATCTCAGACCTCAAGGCAGCCGGCGGGACGAACATCGATCTCGTCCTGACGCAGGCGCTCACCTTGTTCGAGGACGGCGACCGACCACGCTTCCTCGTCTTCCTCACCGACGGCGAGCCGACGGTGGGCGAGACCGACCCGGTGCGGATCGCGGCGCACGCGCTCGTCGCGAACGAGGCGAACGCACACCTGTTCGTTTTCGGCGTCGGCTACGACGTGAACACCGTCCTCCTCGATCAGCTCGCGCTCGAGAACCACGGCACGACGACCTACGTCGCGCCGGGCGAGGATCTCAACCTCGCGCTTTCCGCCTTCTACCGCAAGATCGCCTCACCCGTCTTGTCCGACGTCTCCGTGGCGATCGACGGCGTGACCACGTACGACATCTTCCCGCGCGCGTTGCCCGACCTGTTCCGCGGCGCGCAGCTCCTCATCCTGGGGCGCGCTCAAGGCCTAGGTGATGCCCAGATCACGGTCTCGGGACAGACAGCGCTCGGATTCGGGTCCTACGTGTCGCTCGCCTCCTTCTCCACGTCGATGACCGAGACCGCTCTCCCCCGGCTTTGGGCGGGCCGCAAGATTGCGTACACCCTCGACCAGATTCGCCTATACGGCGAGAGCGACGAACTGGTGAACGAGGTCATTGCCTTGAGCCGCCAATACGGGATCATCACGCCGTACACGTCATTCCTCGTCGAAGAGGGCGACCTGAGTCCCGAGGCCGCCGCGGACGCCGTCTACCGCGCCGCCGCCCCGGCGTCGGGCGCGAGCGCCGTGCAGGCGTCGTCCAGCCTCAAGACCCTGGCGGAGGATTCGGCAGCTCCCGAGGCGAACGAGGCCGTGCGCGTCGTCGACGATCGGGCGTACTTCCTCAAGGATGGCGTCTGGATGGACAGCCTCTATGCGGGAGAGACGACGGTCGACGTCGCCGCGTACAGCGCCGCGTACTTCGCCCTTGTGGACGTCGTGCCGTGGATCGGACCGCACCTCGCGCTTGGCGACAAGGTTATCGTCCGCGTCGGGTCCGTCTTCGTACGCATCGGTGTCGAAGGCGCAGAGGCGCTGACGCTCGAGCTCGAGACGCTCATCGCGCCGTAGTCCTGCACCGGGCCGCGCAGGCACTCACGCCGAGCCGCTACCCGGCTCGCGCGCGTTTGCTCGACGGCTCGCCCTCGTCTAGTCTTGCCGAAAGAGATGGCTCGAAGGGGAGGCAAGATGAAGAGACTCAGCGGGGTGGCTCTATCGCTCATCGGCGCGCTGCTCGCCCTAGGCCTAGCGGGCTGCGACCTCTTCGGCCCTGGCACGTCGGCCGTGATCGGCGTCAGCGCGATAGACGGCACCGTCCCGCTGACCGTCACGTTCGACGGGACAGGATCGACCGGGACGGACGGGGTCAGCACGTATCACTGGAGCTTCGGAACGGAGGACGAGTCCTACGAGTCGTCGGGAACCTACACGTACCAGCAGGCAGGAACGTTCACGCTCTCCCTCACCGTCCGCGCCGAGAATGGGAAGACGGCGACCGAGAGCGTCACGATCCGCGTCAACCCCGCCGTTTGGGTGACCGACGAGAGCCTCGACCGCGTCTATCGGCTGTCGCTCGATGGCGCCACACTCGGCTTCTTCGACCTCCCGGCCAAGGACCCCCGCGGCGTCACCATCGCGACCGTGAACGGGTTCACGACGCTCGTCATCGCCTGCGCGAACGAGGGGTTTCAGAAGATCATCTACCTTGACCCCGTGACTGGCGCGCTTGAGCAGGAGAGACCGGCGCCGGCGCAGTCGCCGGAGGAAATCACCTACGGTGCGACAAGCCAGAAGATGCTGTGGCATGTCGATGGGCAGTCACGCATGATCTATCGCCTCAACCCCGATACGGCCCAGGTGTTCGACTCCTTCGGCCAGTCGTACTTCAAGGCCACCTCGCTTCAAGTCCGCGACGTGCCATTCCTTTGGACGCCACAGGGCCTCGATTGGGTGGCCGTCCCGAATGCGCCCGGCTTCCTCTGGTACCTCGAAGGCGAGACGCACGTCCTGTGGAAGATCCGAATCATCCCCGGTTACGACCTCATGGCAAACACGCAGCTTCAGGTCGACGGACAGGGGGTCGAACTGCCCACGGGCATCTTCCCCGTCGCGGCCATTGACTACTACGACGGGAGACTGTGGGCCGTCGACGTGGACCGCCATCGGATCGTCGAGATCGATCCGGTAACCGGGACCCTGACCGGAAGAGAGATCTCGGGATTCCCTGGCGCAGCGCCGGCCGGACTTGAGATCCAGTTCTAGCGGCGTCCACCGTTTCCGCAAGGAGAACGATGATCTCAGGCAACCCGAAGCCGGTCGAGAATCCGGACTGTCCCTGTCCCAACTCCGAGTGCGACCGCCATAGATGCTGTACCAAGTGCGGCGCGTATCACGAGGGGAGGGGCAACGTTCCGACCTGCCAGCGAAAGTAGGCCCGGGGCGCGACGAACGGGGTCCGGTCCTCTCGGCAGGCCGTCTTGACCACGCGACGTCCGGACAGAACCTTGGGGGACAGCGCACCGCCCGCGCGCCGTTCGGTGACTGGGACTTGACTCGGGGGGCACCCGTTGCCGTAGACTGCGCTACGGATGCGCTGCCTGGGTCGAGGCATTGGGCGGCGTTGCAGCGCGTAGCCACTCGGGAGGTGGGTCAAGTGAGAAAGGCTCTTGCAGTCGCTTGTCTTGCGGTCGTGGTGGTCGGAATCCTCGCAGTCTCTCAGACCTCGCTCAACATTCCGCTTCGCACGTACGTCACTCCAGACGGGCCTGTCTATCTCGTGGATAACGCCACGGGGAAGCTGCAGACGATGATTGTCTTCTCGTTCAGCGCGCCGGTCACGCTGACACCGGCCGACATCATCGTCCTCGGCGGCGGGCAGGTGTCGGCAATCACCCCGTGGGGCAGCGGGCTCCTCGTCGGGATCACCGTGAACGTCGTGCCGGGAGGAACCGTCCAACTATCGCTCGTTGGCGCGAACGCAAAGAAGACCGTGAAGACCGCCTGGTTCTCTCCAGCACCGTAGGGCGGCGCAAGAGAGACGTATTGCATCCGCAAAGCCTTCTGCCAGTGCGTGGAGGCCTTGCGGGTGCGGTTTTTCGCGGTTCGGCATTCAGGTCTCACGAGTTGGAAGACTCGCGAGGATCTCGGGTCCTGGCGCGTTTCGAAGTGCTCCCACCGGACTGGGTGCGGTGCTGTAACCGAACCGAGCAGGCAGGCGCCAGTGCAGGACGGACGTTGGTGGGATGGCCGCAGTCCATGCCGCATTCACGCATCCTTGTGTCACCGGCTGAACCATCGAGGCCGCGACGAGCACTCACGAGAGAGAATCGTCTCGAAGGGAGACCCCGAATGGACACGAATCGACAGCACCTGAGAAACCCGTCGCCGGAGACGCTCCAATCGCACCAGAGCGATCAGCGCAAGGGGGTCACCCCGCCGCCGCTCGAGAAGCCGATCGAGGCAGGAGCCATGGTGATCCCCCTCGTGCCCGCCGACAAGGTCGCGCTGGGGACGACCCTCGGGACGATGTCCCTCGCTGACGCGATTCGAAAGCGCGAGAGCCGGCGGCAGTTCTCGGGCGAGGCCCTCACGCTCGAGGAATTGTCGTTCCTCCTCTGGGCGACGCAGGGAATTCGCCGCATCCACCCGCAGAGGGTCTGGGCCATGCGTAACGTGCCATCCGGCGGGTGCCGCCATCCGATGGAGACCTACCTCTGGGTTCGCAACGTCGAGTCGCTGTCGTCAGGCCTCTACCGCTATGCGCCACTCGAGCACGCGCTCGTTGCCGTCGAAGCCCCGGGCGCGGAAGCCCAGGCGAACCTCGCCGAAGCCTGCTACGGGCAGCAGTTCGTGGATACGGCCGCCGTGACGTTTATCTGGACCGCAATCCCCTATCGGACCGAGTGGCGCTACGGCCCCGACTCGCTGAAGGACATTCTATTGAGTTGCGGTCACATCTGTCAGAACCTGTACCTCGCTTGCGAGTCGATCGGCGCCGGCACGTGCGCCATCGTTGCCTACAACCAGGACGAGCTCGACCGTTTCCTCGGTGTGGACGGCGAAGACGAGATCTCGCTCTACGTCGCCCCGGTCGGGAAGGTGCAGGTAGGGCAGGCGTAGACGCTGCACAGTCCTGTCGCAGACTCAGTTCAGTTACCTAAGCTTCTTCGCCCCACAACTCGGCGCCGGAATCGCGGACAGGAACTGCATATCGCCGGAGGCTAGTCCGCAGGACGTGTCAACCAGTCGACGCCGGGGCGGAGGACCTTCTCGTACCGGTTGACCTGCTCGACGACGTGCATGCCCGCTT
>Ga0247841_10006772_pt1 | contig 17429 bp, 11 predicted proteins | sample LaCruzMarch2015__2_FD_192410 | JGI IMG/M metagenome (GOLD analysis project Ga0247841, IMG submission 192410) | Freshwater microbial communities from meromictic Lake La Cruz, Castile-La Mancha, Spain - LaCruzMarch2015_18m | ecosystem: Environmental > Aquatic > Freshwater > Lake | place: Spain... | reverse complement strand
TATAAAAATCTAACAGCCTTCAGCCTAACAGTCTAATAGTCTAAATTTAGCATCCAATATATCTTGATATAACAAGCCTTTGGATTTCAGATGTACCTTCTCCTATTTGTAAAAGTCTCTGGTCACGATAAAATCTCTCAATATCATAATCTTTCATTAATCCATATCCCCCATGAATCTGCACTGCTTCATCAGAAACCTGTTTAGCTATTTCTGAGCAATATAATTTTGACATAGCTGCTTCTTTTGCAAAAGGTTTCTTGTTATCTTTAAGCCAACATGCTTTGTAAAGCAGATTTCTTGCTAATTCAATTTTAGTAGCCATATCTGCCAATTTAAAGGCATTAATCTGAAATTTACAAAGAGGCTTACCAAATTGTTTTCTTTCCTGAGAATATTTCAGAGCTAATTCAAATGCCCCTTGTGCCAAACCCAAGCCCATTGCAGCAATTGATAATCTTCCATTATCAAGAGTGCTAAGCATAATTTTAGAACCATGCCCTATCTGACCAAGCAGATTTGATTGAGGCACCCTGCAATTATCAAAATATATTTCAGCTGTATCAGAAGCTCGCCACATCATTTTTCCATGCATAGGTACAGTTTTGTATCCGGGTGTTCCTTTTTCTACAATAATAGTTGTAAATTTTTTTTCTCCATCTTTATTAGTATCAGTAACTACCTGTGCAGTGCAACCCAAAGAAATATCAGATGCAGCATTAGTAATAAATATTTTTGAACCATCAATAACCCACTCTCCGTTCTCAATATAAGCTTTGGTTTTAGTTCCTCTTGAATCTGAACCTGCTTCCGGTTCAGTCAGGCCGAAAGCCCATAAAGCTTTTCCTGTACAAAGCTGAGGAAGATATTTCATCTTCTGTTCTTCTGTGCCATAATAATAGAGAGGACCAATTCCTAATGAATTATGAGCAGCAAGAGTAGCTGCTTGCGAGCTATCAATTCTTGCAATTTCCTCAACAGCAATTATATAAGACAAAGTATCCAAATGCTGACCGCCATATTTTTCAGGCAAATACATACCAAACAAACCTAACTCGCCCATCATTGCTGTTAGTTCATAAGAAAATTGCGAATTTTCATCAAGTTCTTTTGCTCTTGGTTTAATCTCTCTTTCTGCAAAATCCCTGACCGTTTTTCTTATCAAGTCATGCTCTTCATTTTCAAACATAATCTATTTTAAATTAAAAAATTAATAATTAATATTGAATATTTCAGCTTTTCACTAAGATTTTATATCCTCAAGTTCAACTAAAAGAGTATTCCCATCTACCATTTCATTCATAGAAACATGAATTTTTTTTATCAATGCATCTTTTTTTATCATAATATTATTTTCCATTTTCATAGCATCAATAATCAAAACAACATCTCCTTTATTAACTCTGTCTCCTTCCTTAAAATTAAGTTTAAATATCCTGCCTGGTATAGGTGACAGAATTTTATTAATCCCAAAATCCTGTAGATTTTCATCAGAATGTAATTGTATATTATCATCAAGAAAATCATTTCGAGACATTATAAATTCCTGTTCATTTATAATAATTTTCGATTTTCCTTCATTTGTATTTGAAATCCCTGCAAAAAATTTATTGTTATTCAAAGTCATATCTATTTCTCCTTTATCAACAAATTCTATTTTTGCATTAAAATTATTTCCATTAATATTGAATTCAAAAATATTATCTCTGCTTTTATTATAAAAAATATCAAAATCATTATTATCATAATTAACAGAAACTTTCTTAATATTTCTCCAGTAGCCTATTGTTTTCCAAATATTATGTTCTTTAAAATCAGAACCTGATTCTTCTTTTTTATCTGTATTCATGGTATATAAAACAAAAGCAATAATAGCTTCGTTTTCTGATATTTTTTCTTTAGAGTAAGAACTTCTGTTTGGTGTTTGCTTTTCTTTCATAACTGAAGTTGATTTATTTTCACTTGACTGAGATTTTATTTTATTTATTTCTTCTTCAAACCTTTGCTTTGCAATACCTGATTTGTAATCTCTATATTGAGTTTCGTGCATTGCAAATTCAAATAATTCTTCATCATCCTGTCCAAATTCCCATTCGTTTTCTTCCATTTCCTTTCTGTATTTATCCAGAACATCCGGATAAGCTTCCTGAGGAATTCCAGTATAGAATTCTCTGTTTTGTTTTTTTGCTAATTCAATAATTTCCTGTGCTAATTTACCTGGAAGTTGCCCTGATTTTCCAAGTATCATATCCCATGTATTATTATCAATCATAGAATATCGTTCTTCTCCTTTAACAAGTTGCAAAATATTAAGTAATGCAACATTTTTAACATATTGGCTGAATGGAGTAACCAATGGTGGATATCCCAGTTTAGTCCATATAAAAGATACTTCATCAAAAAGCCTGACAAGTAATTCGTCCTCGTTTAATTCGGGTTTATTTTTTGATTTTAAAGTAGAATTAATAACATCATGAATGCCTTTCAAATCAGCCATAAGGCTCCCCATCATACCTCCAGGAAGACCAGAACGAATAAGCATAGACGATACATATCTGTTTTTCGGATCAATAAAATATCCAAGAAAATCATCAATGAAAGATTGAGTTAATGCTCTTGCTTCCATATAAGCTTGCATATTAATTTCAGGAACATCAAATCCTTCATCTTTCAACATTTCCTGAATAGTAATTACATCAGGATGAACCATACCCCATGATAATGGTTCCATTGCCACATCCAGATAATCTGCACCTGCTCTTGCGACTTCCATCATAGAAGAAACTGAGAATCCGGGTCCGGAATGACCATGATACTGAACAATTATATGCGGATATTTTTCTTTAATCGCTTTAACAAGTCTGCCAAGAGTTGCTGGTCTGCCAATCCCAGCCATATCTTTCAGACAAATTTCATCGGTGCCATACTCAACAGCTTTATCTACAACACCCATAAAATATTCTACAGTATGAACTTCCGAATGAGTTATACTCAAAGCAGCCTGAGAAATCATTCCTGCTTCTTTTGCATATTTTATAGATAACTCAAGGTTTCTGTAATCATTTAAACCACAAAATGAACGGGCAATGTCAACTCCTTGTGCTTTCTTAACTTTAAACATTAGTTTTCTAACATCAGCAGGAACAGGAAACATCCGAATACCATTCAATGCTCTTTCAAGCATGTGAGTTTGGATACCTGCTTCATTAAAAGGTTTTGTCCATTCTCTGACAGCAATATTAGGATTTTCTCCATATAATAGGTTGACTTGTTCGAATGCGCCACCATTAGTCTCAATTCTGGAAAAACATCCCATATCAATAATTACAGGTGCAATTTTTTTGAGTTGATCAACACGAGGTACATATTTCCCAGATGATTGCCACATATCCCTGTATGCAAGACTAAACTTGATTTGTCTCTTCATCTATAATAATATTCAAAATTATTTAACCCAATTCGGTTTACGTTTTTCTAAAAATGATGACATGCCTTCCTGCCCCTCTTCAGATGCTCTTAATTCAGCAATTAATTTTGCTGTATAATCAATTGATTCTTCGAGAGTTAAGTTATTAGAAATATTAAATATTAAATTTTTGCAGGCTGACATAGCATCCGGTCCGCTTGTCATTAATGTTCCTATTACTGTATCAACATATAAATCCAATTCCTCATAAGGTAAAGATTTATTAACCAACCTGAACCATTCGGCTTCTTTCCCTGAAAATCTTTTTCCGGTGATCATTAATTCTCTTGAACCGTATTCACCAATTCGTTTTGTAACATAAGGGGAAATTGTTGCAGGTACAATACCTAGTTTCACTTCACTAAAAGCAAATTTAGTCTCATCAGCACAATAAACAAAATCACATGCAGCCAGCAACCCATTTGCGCCACCTATTGCAGCTCCATGAATTACTCCTATCACAGGTTTTTTGCAGGTATAAATTGTATAAAAACATTTTGCTAACTTTAAACTGTCCTGATAATTTTCTTCAAATCCAAAATTTGCAATACCTTTCATATAATTCAAATCCGCACCTGCACAAAAAGATTTTCCTTTACCTCTTAAAACGACTATTCTTATATTCGTCTCATTATTGATTGATTCAAAACATTCGATAATTTCTGCAATCATCTGCTGATTTAAAGCATTGTGAACTTCTGGTCTGTTAAGCCATACTGTACCAATATAATCTTTAATCTCAATACTTATAGTTTCAAAATTTTTCATAAATCATCAAAGTAAAATTACATTCTAAATACGCCGTCTTGCTTTTCTGAATATTTATTATTTAAAGACATCGCAATTCCCATAGCAATAACATTTCTGGTATCTGCAGGGTCTATAATTCCATCGTCCCATAATCTGGAAGTGCTGTAAAAAGAAGAGCCTTCAAAATCATATTTATCAATGATACTTTTTCTCATTTTTTCAACCTCCTCCTCTGGCATAACTTTACCTTCAGCCCTTAACTGATCTTGTTTTACAGTAATCAATACTGTTGCGGCCTGCATTCCTCCCATTACTGAAATTTTAGCATTGGGCCACATAAATAATAATCTTGGGCTAAAAGCTCTTCCTGCCATTCCATAATTACCTGCTCCAAATGAACCACCGAAAATAATAGTAAATTTAGGAACATTAGCATTTGCTACTGCATGAACTAATTTCGCTCCGTCTTTAGCAATACCTTTTCTTTCAAAATCTTTCCCGACAATAAACCCTGTTATATTCTGTAAAAAAAGCAATGGTATTTTTCTTGAGGTACAAAGTTCAATAAAATGGGTTCCTTTTAAAGCTGATTCAGAAAATAGGACACCATTGTTTGCCAGTATGCCAACAGGATATCCCATAATTCTGGCAAAACCGGTAACTAAAGTAGAACCATATTTTTCTTTAAATTCATGAAATTTGCTTCCATCTACAATCCTCATAATTATTTCACGTGGATCAATCATTTTACGAAAATCCATTGGAACAATACCATATAATTCTTCCGGATCATAATATGGTTCTTCAATAGGAGCGAGATCAAGAATTTGTTTATCTTTCTTATCCATTGATTCAAAAATATTCCGACAAATCTGTATTGAATGAATATCATTTTCAGCAATATGATCTGCCACACCTGATATAGAAGTATGGACTTCTGCCCCACCCAAATCTTCCGGGGAAACGATTTCTCCGGTTGCTGCCTTAACTAATGGAGGACCTCCAAGAAAAATTGTTCCTTGTTTTTTTACAATAATTGTTTCATCGCTCATTGCGGGTACATAAGCACCTCCGGCAGTACAAGAACCCATAACAATAGAAATCTGAGGAACACCCATTGCAGATAATCTTGCCTGGTTATAAAAAAATCTTCCGAAGTGATCTCTATCAGGAAAAACTTTGTCCTGCTCAGGCAAAAAAGCCCCTCCTGAATCAACAAGATAAACACATGGGAGCTTGTTTTCCATTGCAATTTCCTGAGCTCTCAGATGTTTTTTTATTGTGTATTGCATATAAGTACCTCCTTTTACGGTAGCATCATTTGCAATTATCACAGTCTCTCTTCCATGAATCAGACCTATTCCTGTAACTATTCCTGCTGAAGGAAATTCATTTTTATAAAGATCATAAGCAGCCAAAGGTGACAATTCTAAAAATGGAGTATTTGCATCAATAAGCTTATCAATACGTTCTCTTGCTAAAAGTTTACCTCTTTCTTTATGCTTTTTTATAGTACTTTCAGAACCACCTTTTGTTACTGTTTTGTGAATTTCCTTATATTTATTAAGGAGAACCAGGAATTCTTCCTTATTCTTTTTAAATTCCTCAGATTTTACATTTATCTTTGTTTCTAATCTATACAAATCTTTAAATTTTAAAATTTAACAATCAATTATTCATCAAAAAATATTCTTAAATATACAAACCTAATTAAAAAAATTTAAAAATATTGTTATTCTATGTGTTTTTTCGGCAAAATTCTTCAAATGAAAAAATTTTATCAGCTTTAAAGCCTTTCTCAGTTTTTTGAACTGTACAACATTCATTATATAAATCATGCTCAAAGAAAAGCAAATATTTTTTTTCTACAGCTTCATTTAATAATTGTTCCTTTTCTTCTATTGTTACCAATGTATTATTATCATATCCCATGTTATAAGTAACCGGTATATGTGCATACGATGGAATTAAGTCTCCTGAAAAAATAATTTGTGTATTATTGAAATTAATAAACGGAATTACCTGCCCATCGGTATGACCATAAAATAATTTAATAAAAACATTCGGGAATAGCTGTGTTTCTTTACTAATAAGTTTTAAATGTCCGCTTTCTTCAATTGGAAAAATATTTTCTTTAAATAATGATGCTTTTTCTTTTCTGTTAGGATTTTTTGCAAGCGCCCACTGCTGTTCGCTTACCCAGTAATTTGCGTTTTTAAAAGTCAATTCTAATTTTGTTCTGTCATTATTATACATAACAGCTCCTCCAACATGATCAAAATGAAGGTGAGTAATAATTACATCAGTAATATCATCAGGATGAAAATTATATTTTGATAAAGATTTTAAAAGGGTATCATCACCATTAAAATGATAAATACCGGAAAATTTTTCTCCTTGTTTATCCCCTGCACCTGTATCAATCAGAATTTTTCTATCTTTATCAACTATTAACATACATCGCATAGCCCAGTTACAAAGATTATTTTCATCTGCCGAATATACTTTTTGCCAAAGAATTTTGGGAACTACTCCAAACATTGCCCCACCGTCTAATTTTAAATTACCTGTTGGTATTGAATATATTTCCATTTATTAATTATTTAAAATTGTTTGTATCGTTTATTTTACAATAATTTTCCCCCTATATAACTTTTCTCCTCTTACTTCGATTAGATAAAATCCTGAAGACAAATTTTCCTTGTTTAATTCAATTTTACCTGTTTTAATATCTTTTATCTTTTTTACAACTTTACCTGTAATATCTGTAATGGTAAGTGTATAAGGTCTATTTCCTTTATTAGTAAACTCAATTATTGTTTTATCCTTAAAAGGATTCGGGTATATTCTTAACTCTTCATATTCTGATTCAAATTTATCAATTCCTTGTTGATTTGTTAATCCATTGTCATCAATATTTGATAATGAACGTCCATATGTTCCTTCAATTTCTTTATATGCATGTGGTGTACAAATATTTGTCAAATCAATAGCAATATAGTAATACACTTTGCCTGCCGGAGGAAAAGTATCAATATATGTTGATATATTATTTTGAACTGAATCAATTAGCTGAAAATTATTAGTATTAGTGCCTCTATAAATATAATAGTTACTGAAATTATTCCCTTCATAATTATCCCAAATCAGACTGTTGGTATTATCAGTATCATGATTTACATCAAGATGTATTGTTTTATGATAACTACTTAAAACAGATTCATTACCACATGTATCAACTACTGAAATTTTATACTTATCTGACTTAATTTTAGGATTTGAGTTTGCGTCTATGTAAACACTTAATCCTGTGTAAATATTATTACCAATTGGTTGATATACATTTACAGCAGTTTCTTTATATATATTGTAAAAAGCTATTCCCTTATTTGGTGTCTTATCCCAAACAATAATATTTTTATCAATTGAAGTGTCAACTGTAACAACACATATCTGTTCTCCGGTATAGGGTTGCTTTACATCCAGATACACACTGTCAGTATCACTATAGCAATTAAAAATTGAAGATCTTACTTTATAAATTCCGGCTGAATTTACATTAATATTTGGATTTGTATCACCTGTTGACCAAAAATAATTATAATTAAAAACACTGTCATAATTAAGGATTGCTGTATTTATATTAGTTGAACTACCCTGACATATTTTTACAGTATCAGGTGCAATAATATTGATTTGAGGTTTAAAACCAACAAGAACATTTTTAGTAATTGATGCTGAACAATTATCATTTGTTACAGTAAGTTTTACGGGATAAATACCATGATCAGAAAAATTATTGGATACATCTTTAGTAATAAACTCAATAAATCCGTCATTGTCAATATCCCATTTATATTTTGAAGTTGCTTCTGTTTTAGAAGATAAATTTGTTATATGAGTTACGCTTCCTGCCCCCACATAACAAATAGTATCTGAGATAAAATCTACAATCGGTGCTTCACATGTTATTTTATAAACACCATTCCCTGAACCAACCCAAATAATATTTCTTATAGTATCAGTATAAATTTTAAGAACATGCCCCTCAAGTAAACCATCAGAGGTGGAATAATTTATCCAATTATTACCATCAAATTTTAAAATACCAAGATCGTCAAATATACCAAACCATTTATTGCCAAGATTATCAATTGAAACAGATGATATATTATTATCAAGGATTGGGGAATTTAAAGTATCATAATTTATAAATGATATACCATTAAATTCAGATATACCACCATACAAAGTAGTAATCCATACATTATTAAGCGAATCAATTGCTAAGTCACATATATTATTGTTCGCCAATCCGCTTGAAGTATCATATCTTGTCCATATATTGGTATTAGATAATTTTACCAAACCGCTATCTGCTGTTCCAATCCATGTATTTCCCTGTTTATCAAATGCTAATGATTTTATACAGTCTTCAACTATCCCACTATTTGATCTATTGTAAGAACTAAGTATTGTTCCATTATTATTCATTACAAAAATCCCACTATCCGTAGTGGCAACCCAAATTTTTCCACTTATATCTACCTGAATATCAGATATCCAATTTCCAATAAGATAATTAGTAAATATTGTATCATTAAATTTTGATAATCCGTTAGTTGTGCCAAACCATTTATTCCCCTGTCCATCTATTGCTATACAATATGTCCGGTTATCAAGTAAACCATTAGAAGTATCATAGTTTGTCCACACATTTGTATAAGCTAATTTTGAAATACCTCCACCCCATGTTGAAAACCATGTATTGCCTGTATTATCAGTAATAATATCATAAACCTGATTATAAGCAAGAGTATTATTAATTAAATACTTATTCCAATTAATACCATCATACTTTATTAAACCATCCTTACAGCCAAACCATTTATTTCCTTGATTATCAATCAAAATTGATTTGACTTCGTTATTAATATTACTATTAATAGAATTATAATTTATAAAATTTGTTCCATCATATTTGTATACTCCTGAATAACCTGCAAGCCATAAATTTCCGTATGAATCCATGTTGATATCACAAATAGCCACTAAATAGTAATTAGTAAAATTTATTCCGTCATATTTTGACAAACTAAATTCAGTTCCAAACCATATTATATCATCCGAATCAACAAAAATTTTAAAAATATAATTATTATATATTCCTTCAGAAGTAGTAAATGAAGTCCAACTAATACCATCAAATTTGGATGCCCCATTAGTAGTTGCTATCCATATATTACCATAATTATCAACAGCAATATCATTAATATGATTATCTATTAGTCCGCTATTTGTAACATTATAACTTATCCAATTTGACCCATTAAATTTTGAAATTCCTTTATCAAATGTTCCACACCATAAATTACCCTGCAAATCAAATTTTATAGAAGTAACATAGTTATCAGAAAGCCCTCCTGATGTATTTTCATTTGTAAAATAAGTCCATGTTGCTCCATCAAATTTTTGAAGTCCCATTATAGTTGCAGCCCATAAATTATTCATTGCATCTAAAGCAATGTCTGTAATATTATTATTTAGCAATCCATTGCTTGTAGTATATAAAGCTATTAACGATCCATTACTTTTATTTCTTAAAGCTATTCCACCTGTTGAACCTACCCAAATATGAGTCCCATCTTCCGCCAAACACGTAATACTATTTTGACTTGCATAATTTGTAATTTGTTGTTGAGCATTAGCCAGATTATAAACTATAAAAAGGGAGAATAAAAACAAAAACAGTTTATTCATAAATAATAATTTAATTATTACTGTATTTTTAAATAAAAGTAAAGCAAATTCAAAGATATAGATTTATTCATTAATACAAAAATTTATATATTTGCAAACTTTTTTAAATATATAATTTAATGAGTTTAAAATTTCCCGAATATAAAGAGTTTGATCTTTCAAAAATTAACATTGAAATTCTAAAGTATTGGAAAGAAATTAATGCTTTCGAGAAAAGTATTTCTTCTAAAAAAGGTAATAAAACATATGTATTCTATGAAGGTCCTCCTTCCGCAAATGGTGTTCCTGGAATTCATCACGTTATGGCTCGTTCTATTAAGGATATCTTTTGCAGATATAAAACTTTAAAAGGATTCAAAGTTGAAAGAAAAGCAGGATGGGACACTCATGGGCTTCCTGTAGAGTTGGGAGTTGAAAAATCTCTTGGTATTACAAAAGAAGATATTGGTACAAAAATAAGCATTGAAGAATTTAACAATACCTGTCGCAAGGATGTAATGAAATATACTGACTTGTGGGAAGATTTAACTGAAAAAATGGGGTATTGGGTTGATATGGATAATCCTTATATTACTTATGACAATAAATACATTGAAACTCTGTGGTATCTTCTTAAAAAATTATACGATAAAGGATTAATTTACAAAGGTTACACTATTCAACCATATTCTCCTGCAGCAGGTACAGGTTTAAGTTCACATGAACTAAATTTACCCGGTTGCTATAAGATGGTTAAAGATACTACAGTAATTGCACAGTTTAAAATTAAAAAGGATAACCACAAACAAATACCTTCTTTATTTAATGACCCCCACGGGAATATTTATTTCTTAGCTTGGACTACTACACCATGGACATTACTTTCAAATACTGCTTTAGCCGTAGGAAAAAATATCAAATATTTAAAAATTCAAACTTTTAATCAATATACATCCGAGCCAATCACAGTTATTTTAGCAAAAGATCTTATAAATTCTTATTTTTCTCAAAAAGATATTGATTTACAGCTATCTGATTATGAAAAAGGAAATAAAAATATTCCTTATAAAATTATTGGAGAATATTCAGGAAATGAACTTGAAGGTTTGAGATATGAACAATTATTACCTTACCAGCAACCATCCGAAGGTGACGCCTTTAAAGTCGTTATTGGTGATTTTGTTACTACATCTGAAGGTACAGGAATAGTTCATCTTGCTCCCAGTTTTGGTGCAGATGATTTCAGAGTTTGCAGACAAAATGGAATAGGAGCATTAACATTAGTTGACAAACAGGGGAAATTTGTCGAAAATGTAGGTGAATTTTCAGGAAGATATGTTAAAAACAGTTATGATAATATTCCTGATAATGTAAATACTGTTGATATAGACATAGCAGTAAAATTAAAATCAGAAAATAAAGCATTTAAAATAGAAAAATACGAACACTCATATCCTCATTGCTGGCGTACTGATAAACCGATTTTATATTACCCTCTTGATTCGTGGTTTATCAAAACTACTGCATTAAAAGATAAAATGATTGAGTACAATAATACCATAAATTGGAAACCCCAATCAACTGGCACAGGGCGTTTTGGACAATGGTTAGAAAATCTTGTTGACTGGAATCTTTCACGTTCAAGATTCTGGGGAACGCCTTTACCAATATGGGTTTCAGAAGATAAAAAAGAACTTAAATGTATAGGCTCAGTCTCAGAACTTAAAAGAGAAGTTGAAAAGTCTGTTTCTATTGGTTATATGAAATCAAATCCATTTGAAAATTTTAATGAAGTTGATTTTACCAAAGAGAATTACAATAAATTCGATCTTCATCGCCCTTTTGTTGATGATATTATTTTAGTTTCTGAAACTAATAAAAAAATGTTCCGCGAACCTGATTTAATTGATGTTTGGTTTGATTCAGGAGCAATGCCTTATGCACAACTGCATTATCCTTTTGAACATAAAAATGATTTTAATAATTATTTCCCTGCAGATTTTATTGCAGAAGGTGTAGATCAGACAAGAGGATGGTTTTATACTTTACATGCAATTGCTGTAATGATTTTTGATTCAGTATCATTTAAAAATATTGTTTCAAACGGATTGGTTCTTGATAAAAACGGCAATAAAATGTCAAAACGTTTAGGCAATGCTGTAGACCCTTTTACAACTATTGAAAAATACGGTTCAGATCCTCTCAGATGGTATATGATATCAAATGCTCAACCATGGGATAACCTCAAATTTGATTTTGAAGGAATTGAAGAAACAAGACGTAAGTTTTTTGGAACACTTTATAATACTTACTCTTTTTTTGCTCTATATGCCAATGTTGATAATTTTAATTATTCTGAACCTAATATTCCAATTGCAGAAAGAACTGAACTTGACAGATGGATTATTTCTTTATTAAACACTTTAATAAAAGAAGTTGAAGAGCATTATGAAAATTATGAACCAACAAAAGCAGCAAGGGCAATTCAGTCTTTTGTAACCGATAACCTTAGTAATTGGTACGTCCGTTTAAATCGCAAAAGATTCTGGGGTGGAGAATACTCAAAAGATAAAATAGCTGCATATCAAACTCTTTATTCATGCATTGAAACAATTGCTAAACTTGCATCCCCTATATCTCCATTTTATACAGAAAAAATATTTATTGATTTAAATAAAGTAACCAAACGAGAAAATATTGAATCGGTACATTTAACAACTTTTCCTCAATATAATGATATTTATATTGATAAGAAACTTGAGTACAGGATGGATCTTGCGCAAAAAATATCATCTATGGTACTTAGCCTTAGAAGAAAAGTAAATATTAAAGTAAGACAACCACTTAGTAAAATAATTATTCCTGTTAGCAACAATAATTTTGAAACAGATTCAATTGATGCAAATCAAATTATTTCAGTAAAAGAGATTATATTAACGGAAATTAATGTTAAAAATATAGAATTTATAAATACTAATGATGCTAATGCAATTATCATAAAAAAAATTAAACCTAATTTTAAATCACTTGGTCCGAAATATAATAAATTAATGAAAGAAATTTCGTTGATTATTAATAAATTAACTCAGGAAGAAATAAATTTATTTGAAAAACAAAAAACATTTAATATCACAATTAATGGAGAAATTATAGGTTTAGAAATAGCGGATGTAGAAATTACATTTGAAGATATTCCTGGATGGATTGTTACAAATGAAGGCAATTTGACTGTTGCTTTAGATATAAATATTTCTGAACAGTTAAAAGAAGAAGGTATTGCAAGAGAATTTATTAACAGAATTCAGAATTTAAGAAAAGACAGCGGTTTTGAGGTTACTGATAAAATTGACATTTCAATTCAGAAACATGAATTAATTAATTCTGCTATTTTTAATTTTGAAGATTATATCAAAACCCAAACATTAGCAAACTCAATAAGTTTAATTGATGTTTTGGAACAAAATAATTCCGTTATCGTAGAAATTAATAACAAAATATCAACATTACTTTTCATTAAAAAAGAGTAAAATATTAAAATTAATATTATCTTTGTGTAATAATATATAAAATTTTGAGATATGGAAATCAAAACCAGGTACTCAGACGAAGATTTAAAAGAATTTAAAGAAATAATTTTACAAAAGCTTGATAAAGCAAAAAAAGATTATGCTACTTTAAAAGATGTCCTTACTAATACTGATGGTAATGACACACAGGATACTTCTCCTACATTTAAGGTTTTAGAAGAAGGTGCAAACGTTCTTTCAAAAGAAGAAACCGGGAAATTGGCTCAGAGACAGCTTAAGTTTATTCAGCATTTACAAGCTGCATTAGTCAGAGTTGAAAATAAGACTTATGGCATTTGCCGAGAAACAGGAGAACTGATTTCAAAAGAACGCTTAAGGGCTGTGCCACATGCTACTTTAAGTATTGATGCTAAAAAAAATCAAAAATAATATCTCAGTATTTTTTCTATTAAATGATTGTAATTTTAATATTTACAATCATTTTTTTTATTTGTTCATTTTTCAAAGTTAGTAATGACACAGTTAAAAAAATCTATCTTAATTATTTTTTTAGTTATATTATTGGACCAGATAATAAAAATATGGATTAAAACACATATGTATCTAGGTCAGGAATTTAACATATTCGGAAATTGGTTTATAATTCATTTTACTGAAAATAATGGTATGGCTTTCGGTATGGAAATGTCAGGAGATTTCGGAAAAATTTGTTTAAGTCTTTTTCGAATAATTGCAGTTATTGGCATAGGCTGGTATTTATATAAAATAATTAAATCAAACGGAACAAATACTGCTGTAATTAGTTTATCCCTTATTTTTGCAGGTGCTGTAGGGAATATTATTGACAGTGCATTTTATGGCATATTTTTTAACGATAGCTCATTTCAGGTTGCTTCATTTTTCCCTAAAGAGGGAGGATATTCTTCATTTTTACATGGTAAAGTTGTTGATATGTTATATTTTCCAATAATTCAAGGTTATATTCCTGAATGGTTCCCTTTCTGGAAAAATGAATCATTTGTATTTTTCAGACCGGTATTTAATATTGCAGATTCTTCTATAACTACAGGTGTTTTATCAATAATTGTTTTTCAGAAATATTTTTATAAAAAACCAATACAACAGAATAATTAAATTATTAATAAACTTTGGTTAAAAAAAAAATTCTGATTTGTCCTCTTGATTGGGGTTTGGGTCATGCAAGCCGTATTATACCAATTATTAATGCACTAATTAAAAATAATTTTGAAATAATTATAGCTGCTGATAATTATCCTTTACAACTTTTAAAAAGTGAATTTCCGGATTTATTAACTCTTAAGTTTCCTTCTTATCAAATTTCTTATTCAAAAGGTAAAAGCTTAGTATTTAAAATGTTATTTTATATTCCTAAAATAATATTTGGAATATATAAAGAACATAAAAGACTAAATACGATTATTAATGAATATAAAATTGATATAGTAATTTCGGATAACCGGTTTGGTTTATGGAATAAAAAAATTACTTCAATATTTATAACTCATCAGGTAATGATTAAAATGCCAAAATATTTTAAATTTTTCGAATATCCTGTTCATCTTATAAATAAGTGGTTTATTTTAAAATATAATATTTGCTGGATTCCTGATTTTGAAACAATGCCAAATTTGTCAGGAGATCTTTCTCATAAATACGAATTACCTAATGCATCATTTATAGGGCTATTGTCAAGATTTTCAAGAACAGGGAATTATAATATTGAAAAAACCTATGATATTGTTGTCATCTTATCTGGACCTGAACCTCAGCGTACTATATTTGAAAAAATAGTTTATAATCAGGCAAAATTAATTGATTACAAAACTTTGATAATTAAAGGAATACCGGGAAAAAAAATTAAAACTGAGCAATATGAAAATATAACTTTGGTTTCCCACCTGTTAAGTGAAGAAATAAATAACCTGATTTTATCCACTGAAATAATTATTTGCCGTTCAGGCTATTCTTCAATTATGGATTTAATTTCACTTAATAAAAAAGCAATATTAGTACCTACTCCAGGCCAAACCGAACAGGAATACCTTGCACAATATCATTCCAATAATAAATATTTCTATTGTGTTTTTCAGGATAAATTTAATTTAGAAAATGATATCATGAATTTAAAAAAATATAGTCAAACCGTACTTGAAAATAATGATAAGTCTTTGCTATACAAAGAAATAAATAAACTGAAAATATAACAACTATTTATATTGCAAGCATATAACAAATTATTTATAACCTTGATTTGTAATCAGCTCGTTAACAAAATTTTGAAATTGACAGATATTTATTTAAATCTCGGAAAACATTTCCGCGCCAGCGGAGATGCCAGCTCTAATGAAGTTATCTGTTTACAAAAAATTATTCACACCATCTATTAAAATCTAATTCCCATTACAGTTACATCATCTATTTGTTCAAACTCTCCCTTCCATTCCAAAAAATAATTTTCAATTTTTTCCTTTTGTACACTCATTTCCAAATCCTTGTATTCTAATAATAATTCTTTAAATCTTTTGCTTCCAATCTTCTTATTATTTTTGCCTCCGAACTGATCTAAATAACCGTCAGAAAATAAATAAACTATATCCCCTGATTCTATTTTAATTTCATTATTTACATAAAATTGGTTTTCTTCTTCTGATATTTCTCCAATTGGCAGAATGTCTGCTTTGAATTGCTTAATTTCATTTTTTCTAAGCAAATACATAGAATTATGTACACCTGCATATTCAAGCAGATTACTTTCTTTATTATAGCAGCACACCGAAAGGTCCATACCATCTCTGATTATCGAGCCTTCAATGTTATGATGTAAATATTTTTGTACTGTTTGGCTAAGATAGGAAAGTATTTCGGATGGCTTTTTAATATTTTTTTCATTAAGTGACTGGTTCAGGCAACTTGAACCAAACATACTCATAAAAGCTCCGGGTACACCGTGCCCCGTACAATCAACAACAGCAAAAAGTATTTTCCCTTCGTCTTCTCCTAACCAATAAAAATCACCACTTACAATATCTTTTGGTTTGTAAATAATAAACGAATCGGGCAATAAAATTTTAAAATAATCGTCAGCAGGAAGAATAGCTTTTTGAATTCTCAAAGCATAGCGAATACTTGATGTTACATTGTAATGCTTCTCCTCAATTTCTTTTTTCAGGACTTCTATTCTTTCTTTCTCTTTATGTATTGCAATACTTTGATTCCAGAGTTTCTTATTTTTTCCCTCAAATTTCTTTTTTTCAGTTTCAAGTTTCCCTTTTTCCTGTATTAATTTTTCGTTTTCTTCATCAACCTTTTTTTTCTCTTTATATACAGCCTCGCTCATATTCCATATTTTGCGATTTTTTTCTTCTAACTTTTTTTTCTCAGATAGAAATTTTCCTTTTTCTTCATCAAATGTAATAATTCCGGAGTTATGTAATTTAATTTTTTCTTCAATTTCAACCTTTTCTTTTACCTTTTTTCGATACAAAACAATTACATATAACATTAATAATAATGCTACAACAAAAAAAATACTATTAAAAATTAAATACATTATTTATTATTTCATAGATATTTATTAACCCGATATTTTTATTTATCTTCCTTTGCTTCGTCTTTTTTAATAACAGGTATTTCTTTGGATCCCAAAAATTGTAAATATTCCATAGTTTCTGATTCAAACATACGAATTTGTGCAATTACACTGTTTAAATAAACTATCGCTTTTATTAATGGTACATTGTTAAATTTAGAATCCTCCCACGTAATTTTTTCTCCTTTTAAATTGGTAGTATCATCTGTATTAAAAAATAAATCCAAAATTTCTTTACCTCTTGTATTTGTATTTTGTGAAGCAAATTTCTTAAATGAAATTAATTTATTTTTCAAATCATTTCCCTTTTTATTTTCAATCATTATTAAAGTTGGAT
>Ga0247841_10006771_pt1 | contig 17430 bp, 11 predicted proteins | sample LaCruzMarch2015__2_FD_192410 | JGI IMG/M metagenome (GOLD analysis project Ga0247841, IMG submission 192410) | Freshwater microbial communities from meromictic Lake La Cruz, Castile-La Mancha, Spain - LaCruzMarch2015_18m | ecosystem: Environmental > Aquatic > Freshwater > Lake | place: Spain... | reverse complement strand
CGGCATTGCCGTGCCCACCCTGGTGAGCGAAAGCGGCCGGGCCCTGGCCAGCCACTTCTCGGTGCTGGTGTTCGACGTGCTCGGCGCCGGCAACCTGCCCGGCGCCGTGCCGCCGCCCCTGGAGGGCGAACCCCTGATCCTGCGCAACCTTCGCGACACCCACGACGCAATCAAAGCGCCTGAGGCCGGTGTGGAGGCGCTGCAAGAGGCTTGGAACGACGCCCTCAAGTTCAAGCACGACGCCCTGGCTGCCTTCCGCCTCGGCTACCTGAGCCTGCCGGAGCGTGGGCTAGCCGAGCAACTCACCTGGGCCTGCTGCCAGTCCATCGCCGAGCGGCTCAAAGGGCTGCCGGCCACCACTTTGGTGCCCGAGGAGCTGCTAGCCCTGCCAGCAGCCCTGGCCTCCACTTACTACGCCAACCTCTCGGTGTTTCGCTCGGCCCCCGACACCTGGGCGATCGACCAGCTGTTTCCGGTGCTGCCAATTCACCGCCTCGACGAAAAACCCGAAGCGCTGGGCAGCTTCGCCGATCTCACCTGCGATTCCGACGGCAAGATTGCCCGCTTCATCGATCCGGCCGGGCACTCGGGGCGGGGCCAGGTGAAACCGCTGCTCGAGCTGCACAACCTGCGCCCCGGGGAGCCCTACTGGATCGGCATGTTCCTGGGGGGCGCCTACCAGGAGGTGATGGGCAACCTGCACAATCTTTTTGGCAGCACCAACGCCGTGCACATCCGGCTCAAGGCCAGCGGCGGCTACCAGCTTGATCATGTGGTGCGCGGCGACACCAACGCCGAGGTGCTCGAAGCGATGGAGCACAACCCGGAGCTACTGCTGGAGCGGCTGAGGATGGCCAGCGAGGCGGCGATCGGCCGCGGCCAACTGGGCATCAGCGACGCCCGCCGGCTGATGGCGCACCTAGAGGCGAGCCTGCGCCAGACCACTTACTTGCAGGGTTGAGGGTCAGGGGAGGGTGGCATCCCTGCCAGGGCATTTCGCCACGGCCATCCGCTCGCGCTGAAGGCCGAAATACCCCAGGAAATGGCCCTCCACCCGGCCCGATCCGCAGAAGCAGAGGGGCAGCAGACTGCGTCGATGGCTCAGCCGATCGGCCACGCTGCCGGTGACGCGGTGAACTGATGAATTGAGCCTGGGTACACAAGTAGGCAAAGGCCGGGGAAGTGGAGAAACCTGGAAACAGTGAAGGAGGAAGCTGTCAGCAACTTCTCAAACCTTTGTCTAACGGCTAAGCTATTGCCACCGGCGACACTTGCCCCTGCAGCAATTATGGCCAATCCCAGCCCTAGCACAATTCTTTATGCTGAAGACTTCTCGGCAGATCCATATTCAGACCAGACAGTCCATGGAACATTTAGCGGTAGCGGCGCTGAGTCCTCCTGGCAGAATAATAATCTGACTCTTCGGCTTGCTCCTGGCATCACATGGAGGTCTCCATCGCTAGCCATTAACCCGCTCAGCTATGTGCGATTACGCTTTAGAGCCAAACTAGATACCAACATTCTGCTGCCGCCAATAGGCGTCCAGGCTTACAACAAGAATAATCTCACCTTTAAATCAATCAACCCCTCTGCCAGCTGGAATCTCGATCCCCTCAACGCGGGTCCATCCGGCGGAGATCTGATCTCGGGCGACAACACCTCTCTGATCAACCTGAGCAGCCAATGGTCCGAGCAGGTCTTTTATAGCCGTGTCCAATCTAATGCAGAACAGATAGCCATTCAGATTAGCGGGACTGATACCCCTTTCTTTATTGATGATTTCCAACTTGAATTCGTAAACAGCCGCGACGATGTAGCCACATGGGCGGACCAGATATGGGACAACCGATACTACATTCCGAATCCCCCTACAGCGCCAGAAGTCCACACTTTCGTCTCTTCTGAGCAACAGCAGCGCCTCCTACGAACCCTAACAAAGCTGCACGCAAGGGAATCTATTCGCATCATCCTGGTCGGAGATAGCATCGTCGGCGATCTAGCCAACTCCGCTTTTGACGTTCTACTTGAACGCCTTTTTCCCGGGGCGAGCATCAGTGTCGTCGCAGCCGTTGGCCGCGGCACGGGCATAGACCAATGGAATCCCATTAACGATACATATCCATTCATCAGCAGTACCAGCCAGCGCGGCACCCTTAAGTTCAACGAAGCCGTCATCGAACAGCGGCCAGACTTAGTTCTGCTCGGAGGCATTAGCAACCCTGCCAATGCAAATGGCTATGCGGCCTTTGAAGACGTCATTGGCAAGATAAAAGCACAAAGCACTCTCGCCTATTTAGGCTATCAACCTGATATTCTGATTGCCACAGGCGCATTCGGTCCACTCGGGCTTGTATCGCGGGGCTGGTATCCGAGCAGCGATCTCAATGCAACAGCAAATGATTATCGCGGCAATCTACTAAGGATAGCCAATGAAAACAACACTGCTTTCTTCGACCTTGCAGGAAGCTGGGGCGAATACCTTCTTGCCGCGCTGGGCACAACAAATCTAGCCGCGCTTGAATCTCCCGAATCATACAACAACTATTGGCGTGATGCCACTCACGCAAACACCTTTGGCAAACAAATACTAGGCAGAGCGTTCACAAGTTTTTTTGCGGGCTCATCTGCTCCGTCAGCCAGCGATTTGCCAAGCATCAGCTTAGCAATCTCAACCGAGACAGTGGTCGAAGATAGCGCCACCCATTTTGTCTATACCTTTTCCAGGACAGGTATTACCTCAGATCCATTAACCATCTACTTCACGGTCGGAGGAACAGCAAGCCCGGGAATCGACTACACAGGAATCGATCTGCAAGCTGCAACTAACATCCTGCCGCCTACCTTCCTGGTGGGTACTGAAGGACGCGCCGTGTTCCGCGAGGTGATCCAAGCCGGTGAGCAGGGCAACAACGGCTATCGCTTCAACGGCATCCCCGATGGCATCGGCGTTACCGACAACGGTGACGGCACCCTGCGCGTGCTGGTGAACCATGAGCTCGGCAACACAGCTGGCGATGTGCGCGCCCATGGCTCCAAGGGCGCCTATGTGTCGGATCTCACGATCGATAAAGCCACCCTTTCGGTGATCAGCGGCAAGGACTTCCTGGCCTCCGCCAACGATCTCTTCCTGGCCAGCACCGACGGCAGCACTTGGACCAGCGGCTCCACCACCGCGTTTAACCGCTTCTGCTCAGCAGACCTGGCCGCCTCCACCGCCTTCCGCAACGGCACCAATGGCTACGCCGGCCGCATCTTCCTCACCGGCGAGGAAGCCGGACCTGAAGGCCGTGCTTTTGCCCATGTGCTCGACGTCACTGATGCCGGCAAGGTCTATGAGCTGGCAAGCCTCGGCAACCTCTCGTTTGAAAACGTAGTGGCCAATCCCCTGGCCCAGGACAAAACCGTTGTCGTCAGCCTCGACGACACCATCACCAACGGTCAGGTCTACGTCTACGTCGGCACCAAAACCACCTCCGGCAACGCCGTTCAGCAAGCCGGTTTGGCGGGCGGCACCACCTATGGCATCCGCGTCAACTCCACAGGCACCACCAACACCGAGGTGGGCAACCTGACCAGCCCCAATGACACGGGCCTCGGCCTGAATGGCAGCGGCGTCGGCACCTTTGAACTAGTCAACCTCGGCGATGTAAAGGCCAAAACCGGCGCCACGCTGAACAGCGAAAGCATCACGGCAGGCGTCACCAACTGGCTCCGTCCGGAGGATGGTGCTTGGAGCAAAGACGGCAAATTTTTCTACTTCGTCACCAGCGCCACCACCACCAGCGCCAGCCGCCTCTGGGCCCTGGAGTTCACTAATCCAGCCAACCCCGAGGCCGGCGGCACCGTGAAGATGCTGCTCAACGGCAGCGAAGGCCAGGTCATGCTCGACAACATGACCGTGGCCGATGACGGCTCGATCCTGCTGCAGGAAGATCCCGGCGGCAACGAGCGCCTGGCCAAAATCTGGCGCTACAACCCCTCCACCGACACCCTGGTCGAGCTGGCCCAGCACAACCCGGCCCTGTTCGGCGGCACGGCGGCCACGAACCCCAACTTCATCACCAATGATGAGGAATCGTCGGGCATCGTTGATATCAGTAGCTACCTCACTGGCGTCAGCGGTTACGACACAACCAAGTTCAGCTACTTCCTGATCGCCGATCAGATCCACAAAGCCGTGGCCTCGCCCACCAGCCAGGTGGAAATGGGCGAGCTCAGTGTGATGGCCACTGCCAAGGCGGCTGCCAATCAGCAGATTGATGCGACGGCCAATCGCAAGTCCATCACGTTTGCAGCCGGATCCGCCACAGCGACCTTCTCAGTGATTCCCTTGGCAGACAACACGTATGAGCGGGATGAAAGTGTGATTCTGGTACTGGATTCCACCTCCGGCATCGGCTACACCATTGCCACAGACACACCAGTGACTGGGATCATCCAAAACGATGACAGTCCGATCATCACAATCACTACCGTCAGTGACAACGTCGGGTTAATCCAGGGCCCTATCGCCCAGGGCGGCTCCACCAACGACACCACTCCCAGCCTTACGGGCACCATCAGCGCTGCACTCCTTACTGGTGAAACCCTGCGCATCTACAACGGCGCCACCCTGCTTGGCAGTGCCACCGTCAACAACACCAACAGAACCTGGAGCTATACCCCCACCCTCCCAGCTTCCGCTGGCACCACTTACAACATCACCGCACGCATTGCTGATGCTGCTGGCAATCTCGGCTCCGCTTCTGCTGTTAGCTCCTTCACGCTAGATACCTCCGTTCCCACCCAGACGGTGTCCATCACATCCGTCAACGACAACACCGATCCGGTGCAGGGCATCGTGGCCGCTGGCGGCCGCACCAATGACGCCACCCCCACCCTCTTAGGCACCATCAGCGCAGCACTGGGCGAGGGTGAAACGCTCAAGCTCTACAACGGCACCTCCTTCCTCGCCAATGCCGTCGTCGACGACACGGCCCTCACCTGGAGCGCCATACCCTCCCTCACCACCAACGGCACTTACACCATCACCGCCCGCGTCGTAGATGCTGCAGGTAATCAGGGGCCCCTCAGTGCCAGCCGCTCCCTCATCCTCGACACCACCGCTCCAACCCAGGCGGTAGCCATCACAAACATCATCGACAACGCCGGCACCATCCAGGGTTCCGTCGCCGCTGGCGCCGTCACCAACGACACCACACCAACCCTCTCAGGCACCTTCGGGGGAGCAACGGATGGTGCGGCGCTCGCCACAGGTGAAACCCTCCGCATCTATACCAACGGCACCACCTTCCTCGGTTATGCCACCGTCACCCGCGTAGCGGCTGGACAGAGCACCTGGTCCTACACACCATCCACACCGCTCACCACCAACGGCGCCTACTCCTTCTCAGCACAGGTGATCGATGGCGCCGGCAACCGCGGACCCCTCTCGGCGCCGCGTTCGATCGTTCTTGACACCATCGCTCCTAGGCAGACGGTGTCCATCACATCCGTCAACGACAACACCGATCCGGTGCAGGGCATCGTGGCCGCTGGCGGCCGCACCAATGACGCCACCCCCACCCTCTCAGGCACCATCAGCGCAGCACTGGGCGAGGGTGAAACGCTCAAGCTCTACAACGGCACCCACTTCCTCGCCAATGCCGTCGTCGACGACACGGCCCTCACCTGGAGCGCTACACCCTCCCTCACCACCAACGGCACTTACACCATCACCGCCCGCGTCGAAGATGCTGCAGGTAATCAGGGGCCCCTCAGTGCCAGCCGCTCCCTCATCCTCGACACCACCGCTCCAACCCAGGCGGTAGCCATCACCAACATCACCGACAACGCCGGCACCATCCAGGGTTCCGTCGCCGCTGGCGCCGTCACCAACGACACCACTCCCACCCTCACGGGCACCTTCGGGGGAGCAACGGCTGGTGCGCTGCTCGCCACAGGTGAAACCCTGCGCATCACCAGCAATGGCACCACCTTCCTCGGTAATGCCACCGTCACCCGCGTAGCGGCTGGACAGAGCACCTGGACCTACACACACGCCACACCGCTCACCACCAACGGCGTCTATGCCTTCACAGCGCAAGTAATTGATGGGGCCGGCAACCGCGGGACCGTCAGTGACAGTCGCTCGATCCTCCTCGAGGCACCGATCAGCACCGCAGCCCAGGACACCCTGACTGGCATCGCCGCTTCCTCCGACATCTATCTGCTGCCGCAACTGACCTACTCACTGCTCGGTCCAGCCGCCGCTGCCACCTACGACACCATCACCAGCTTCGAGGCCATCGACAAACTTCAGTTCAGTGGCCGGACCTACAACGCCAGACTCACCAGCTCCAGCGGCACCGCCGCTGGCCTCGATCCCTCCCAGCTCACCGCCGTACTCCCCGCCACCTGGACCGCCAACACCGCTCGCGCCTTCAAGGTGACCGGCTTCAACGGCACCTTTGTCGCCCTCAACAACAACGTCGCCGGCTTCCAGAGCGATCAAGACGCCATCCTCTTCCTCAACGCCTACAACCCTTCCTCCACCACTCCGATCACCATCCTTTGATAACGGCTCCTCCCCTGACGAGCCACCGCTCCCGTCTACAGCGCACCAACCACCAATCCTTTCGGGATCAGCGATATCGGCTTCTACGCCAGCCCGGCCTTGGCTGATCTCTTCAGCGGCAGCCATTCCTTCACCGCTGCGGTCGTTGATTGCGCTGGCAATTAAGGCCCTCTCTCCTCTCCTTACACCATCCAGTTGGAGGTCAGCGATGTAGGTGAACAGCCCCCGGAGCGGCGAACCAGCAACCGGCTACAAGCAACCACGGTGGTGGCGGCAATCAACACATCATTCGCTCTGTAGTTGATCCAACTCAATACCTCCAGACCAACTTGGTGGGCCTGGTAATCAGCAACAATCGCTTTCTGGTGTTGATGACGGTTGATCGATCACTGCTCAACCTCTCCCCCTCAAACTGGGCTGCAAGGTTGAACAATGCTCTTCTAGATGGAGGGCTGGTCTACATCGCGCAGAAGCTCACCGCCATCCCGAGGCGATCGATGGGCGAAGGCAGTTCCTCGGGTCGGAACTCCGTTGGTGGCGCGGACGCGAGCGCACGCAGGGCAATCGGATGCTCCAGACCATCGACGCGCAGTTCCAGTGGGCTCACGCGGCTGAAGCCAGCGACGCCCGCCAGCTCCAGGGCCTGGCTGCGGGCATCGGCGAAGGCCTCGCGCAGCAGCTGGCGGCGCGCTGCCGCATCGCCACTGGGGTCGGCTTGGGTGCTCACCGGTGCCAACCGCACCCCCGGCAGACCTCCCACATCCCGCACTAGGGCCTGTAGGCGTTGCGGTGCGAGCTCACCGCTCACCTGAAGATTGGCTTGCACGCTGGCGGGGCGGTTGAGTTCTTTCTCACGCTTCCAGGTGCTGGGTGAAGCGACACGCAGATCCTGCACATCCAGGCGCTGCAGGGCAGCCCGCACCGTGGAGAGCCGCTGCTGCAGGGCAGCGAGGGCTGCATCGGCATCGCCAGCTTCGGCATCGAGGCCCAGGGAAAAGACCAGGCGGCTGGTACTGCGCTTGAACTGGGCCGTGCCGCGGGTTTCGATCAGAGCGCCATCACAGCGCAACTGCAGCTGGGCTGCAGCTGCAGCTGGCCGGGGGGGTAGCCAGGGGAGACACGCAGCACCCACAGCAGATCCCAAAGCCATCAGCCTCAGAAAACGACACCGCATCTGCTCCAAAACACCACACATCCATCCATCATGACTTGGCTCACCTGGCGCTAGAGGGGACTCACCTTCAGCTCCCGAGACCGTCGTACAGCTGGCGACGCGCCTGCTCCAAGGCCCTATCCAGGGCTGCCCCGTCCCTGCCACCAGCCTGGGCCAAGTTGGGGCGACCGCCACCGCCACCGCCGCAGGTCTTGGCCACCATGCCGATCAACTGGCCGGCTTGCTGCCCTGCGGCGATCACTGCCTTGCCGAAGGCCGCCACCAGGATCACCTTGCTCAGGTCGGCCGGCTCGGGCAGGCCGCCCAGCACCACGGCAGCGCCGGCACCGAGCTGATCGGCCAGACCCTGGGCCGCGCTCTGGAGTCCGGCCCCCTCCACCCCATCCAGGCGAGCCACAAGCAGCTGGAACTCCCCGACAAACTCCGCCTGGGCCGCCAATGCCGCCGCCTTCGCCAGCGCCAGTTCAGCGCGGGCCGCGGCCAGGGCCTTGCCGGTGGCCTTGAGCTCGTCGGTCAGCTGGGCCACCCGCTCCACGATCTCGCCGGGCTGGGCCTTAAAGCGCTCGCCCAACTGCTTCACCACCACATCGCGCTCATTTAGATAGGCCAGCACCGCCGGGCCTGCCACCGCCTCAATGCGGCGGATGCCGGCGGCCACGCCGCCCTCACTGACGATCTTGAACAGGCCGATCTCGGCGGTGTTGGCCACGTGGGTGCCGCCGCAGAGCTCCATCGACACGCCGGGCACATCCACCACCCGCACCACATCGGCGTACATCTCGCCAAACATCGCCACAGCGCCGGCGGCCTTGGCGGCCTCGATCGCCATCTCTTGCACCTCAAGGCGGTGGGCGTCGGCGATCCAGCCGTTGATCAACACCTCAATCTGCTCCAGCTCAGCCGGCGCCACGGCCCGGGGGCAGTGGAAATCAAAGCGCAGCCGATCAAAGGTCACCAGCGAGCCGGCCTGGCCAATGCCCGGATCCACCACCTGCTTAAGGGCGGCCTGCAACAGATGGGTAGCTGTGTGATGTGCCTGAGCGCGGCGGCGGCAGGCCCGGTCAACCTGGGCATTCACCAGCTCGCCAACGGCCAGGCTGCCCCGCTCGATCCGGCCGCTGTGCACAAACACTGAGCGGTTGCGGCTGACGCCATCGATCGCCACGCTCACGCCGGCTCCATCTTCACCCTGGCCACAGAGCACGCCCCGATCGCCCACCTGTCCACCACCTTCGCCATAGAAGGGGGTGGAATCGAGCACCAACTGCACGGCATCCCCCGCCACGGCACGCTCAGCCGGCTCACCGTTCACAACTAAGGCCAACACACAGCTTGGATGCTCCAGGGCTTCGTAGCCCTTGAAGGCGGTGGCTGCGGCTGCGGCTGTCACCTGATCAATGGCACCCTGCAGGGTGAGGTCGATGCTCACCGCCGCGGCCTTGGCCCGTTGGCGCTGGGCCTCCATCGCCGCCTCAAAACCGGCCAAGTCCACCGTGAGCCCCTGCTCCTGCGCGATCTCCTCGGTGAGCTCCAGCGGGAAGCCGTAGGTGTCGTAGAGCTCGAAGGCCTGCTCGCCGCTGATCTGGGTTGGCTTGGCTGCCAGCACCTCAGCCAGTAGCTTCTCGCCGCGCTCCAGGGTTTCCAGGAAGCGGGCCTCCTCGCGGGCGAGCTCGGCCAGGATCACCTCACGGCGCTCAAGCAGCTGGGGGTAGGCGACCTGCATCAAGGCGATCGACGCCTCACCCATCACCGTCAGGAAAGGCTTGTCGATGCCGAGGAGCCGTCCGTGGCGCACGACGCGGCGCAGGAGGCGCCTGAGGATGTAGCCGCGACCCAGGTTGGAGGCCGTGACGCCATCGCAGATCAGCTGGGTGATGGCACGGCTATGGTCGCCGATCACCTTGAGCGATGTCTGGCCCTTGGCGTCGAGGCCGCGGTAGTCGACCCCAGCTAGGCCCGCCGCCGTTTCAATCAGCGGGTAGATCAGATCGGTTTCGTAGTTGTTCGGCACCGCCTGCAGAATCTGGGCCATGCGCTCTAGGCCCAAGCCCGTATCGATGTTGCGGTTGGCCAGCGGCGTGAGGATGCCCTCCGCGTCGCGGTTGTATTGCATAAACACCAGGTTGTAGAACTCGATAAAGCGCGAGTCCTCTTCCAGGTCGATGCCGTCGTCGCCCAGTTCGGGCTTGAAGTCGTAGTAGATCTCCGAGCAGGGGCCGCAGGGGCCGGTGGGGCCTGAGGCCCAAAAGTTGTCGGCCTCATCCATGCGAATAATGCGCTTAGAGTTCACTCCCACTACCTCGCGCCAGATCGCCTCGGCTTCGTCGTCTTCGCGGAAGACGCTCACCACGAGATTCGCCGGCGAGAGCCCGAACACTCCGGTGCTCAACTCCCAGGCCCACTGGATGGCCTGCTCCTTGAAGTAGTCGCCAAAAGAGAAGTTGCCGAGCATCTCGAAAAACGTGTGATGCCGAGCCGTGCGGCCCACGTTCTCGATGTCGTTGGTGCGAATGCACTTCTGTGAGCTGGTGGCCCGCGGCGCCGGCGGCGGCGCCTGACCCAGAAACACCGGCTTGAACTGCAGCATGCCGGCGATGGTGAGCAGCACCGTGGGGTCGTCCGGGATCAGCGAGGCGCTCGCCATCGGTTTGTGGCCCCGCTGCTCGTAGAAGTGCAGGAAGGCGGCGCGGATCTCGGCGCCGGTGTGAGGACGACCGGTATGTGCTGTGACGGCCATGGCGGAGCAATACAACCCTGAGCAGGGCATGATCGCCCAGCAATGGACCTAACCCGATCCCCGTGTCTGTGGCCGAAAGCGAGCCCCGCGACCAGCTGAGGCTGCAATCGATCGGTTGGGCCCTGGCCGCCGGTGCCGTGGCGGGCTTGCCAGAGCTGCTGGCAGCAGGCCTGGATCCAGCTCTGCGCTCAGCGGGCTGCGGCTTTTTTTATGGTCTGTTGGCCTTTCACCTGCAGCGGGTCGACCCAAACGACAGCCACCTACAGGCGGGGTTGGTGGGCGCGGTGTGTGGAATTCGCAGCCTCGGTAGCCCCCTAGACCTGGCATCGGGCCTGCCAACTGTGATGATGGCGTTGATCCGCGGGTGGCTGCCGCTCTGGCTGCCGCTGATCGGCAGCGCCTTGGTGCTGCATTCAGCGCAGCGCTTGGCACCACGCCTCCTGCCCGCCCGACGGCCGTAAGGCCGGGTTCATGAGCCTGCTGCACGCCACCTGGCTGTTTCCCCCCGAGGGTTCGGGCGGCCGCCTATTCCTGTGGGCCGACACCTGGCGGGTGGCGACCCCTGCCGTGCCAAAGCTGGAGGCCCCAGAGCACCCACTGGCCCTCAACGAAGACGACCTGGCCACCTGGCTCGACGACAACGGGCTGTGGTCGGAGGCCCTGCGCCCAGCCCGGGCCACCCTGACCCTGCCCGGCCGCAACCAGGCCGCCAAGGGCCGCCGCACCAGCGCCAGCACCTGGAGCGGCTTGCCCCTGCAGGCCGGCGAACCGATTCCCAAACAGCTCGAATGGTGGCCCTGGCAGGTGGAGGGCTGGGCCCTCGATGCTGCCAACGCGGGCGAATGGCTCAGCCAGATACCCCTGGCTGGTGAGCACCCGGAGATGGCCGATGAGCTGCGCTGGTGGAGTCACCTACAGCGCTGGGCCCTAAGCCTGATCGCCCGCGGCCGCTGGCTGCCCCAGATCGCCGAGGGCAAGGCCCGCTGGCTGCCCCTCCTCAACCGCGAAGACGACCGCCGCCGCCTCGAAGACCTGGCCAGCGGCCTGCCCCAGGTGGCCACCTGCGCCCTGGCCGCAGGCCCCAGCGGTGACCCCTCCCTGGCCTGCCGCCGCCCCGGCAGCGGGCGCCTGCGAGTGGCCAGCCTGCTGGAAGCCTTGCTCGATGGCCAGCTGCGGGTGGGCTTCAGTGCCAGCGCAGGCGGGCTCGATCCCTTGCTGGCGGCCTGGCAGAAGGCCCTGGGCAAAGGCGATGGCAGCCTCAGCCTGGGCGATGAGGAGCTGGAGCGTCTCAGCATCGCCACCCACCACTGGCGTGAAGGGGTGGCGGGCAAGGTGGAGCCAGCCCGCACCTGCCTGGAGCTGTTCACCCCCGCCGAGGGCGAGGAGCTCTGGGAGCTGCGCTTCGGGCTGCAGGCGGAAGCCGACCCGAGCCTGCGGGTGCCCGCCGCCGCCGTCTGGGCCGCCGGCGATCGGGGCCTGCAGATGGGCGAAGTGGCCGTGCCCCAACCGAGCGAGCTGCTGCTTGAAGGCATGGGCCGGGCCCTGACGGTGTTTGAACCGATCGTGCGGGGGCTGGATTCGGCCACCCCGGAAACGATGCAGCTCACGCCAGCCGAGGCGTTTGTGCTGGTGCGCACCGGCGCCCACCAGCTGCGCGATGTGGGCGTGGGTGTAGTGCTGCCGGCCAGCCTCGCAGGGGGCCTGGCCAGCCGGTTGGGCCTGTCCATCAAGGCCGAGCTGCCTGAGAAATCGCGCGGCTTCACCTTGGGCGAAACGCTCACCTGGGAATGGGAATTCATGATCGGCGGCGTCACCCTGACCCTGCGGGACCTGGAACGCCTGCAGGCCAAGCGCAGCCCCCTTGTGCAGCACAAGGGGGCCTGGATCGAGCTGCGTCCCGCCGACCTGCGCAACGCCGAGCGTTTCAGCGTTGCCGATCCAGGCCTGAGCCTCGACGACGCCCTGCGGCTCACCGCCAGCGACGGCGACACCTTCCATCGGCTGCCGGTGCACCGCTTCGATGCCGGCCCCCGGCTGCAGGCCGTACTGGAGCAGTACCACCAGCAGAAAGCACCCGACCCCCTGCCCGCCCCACCTGGCTTCTCCGGCCAGCTGCGGCCCTATCAGGAGCGGGGTCTGGGCTGGCTGGCCTTCCTGCACCGTTTCGACCAAGGCGCCTGCCTAGCCGACGACATGGGCCTGGGCAAAACGATCCAGCTGCTGGCCTTCCTGCAGCACCTCAAGGCCGAAGACGAACTCAAACGACCGGTGCTGCTGGTGGCGCCCACCTCGGTGCTCACCAACTGGAAGCGCGAAGCCCACGGCTTCACCCCCGAGCTGGGCGTGAGGGAGCACTACGGCCCGCGGCGACCGAGCAGCCCCGAGGCTCTCAAAAAAGCTCTTAAGGGCGTGGATCTGGTGCTCACCAGCTACGGCCTGCTGCAACGCGACAGCGAGCTGCTCGAAAGCATCGACTGGCAGGGGGTGGTGATCGACGAAGCCCAGGCGATCAAAAACCACACCGCCAAACAAAGCCAAGCGGCCCGGGACCTGGCCCGCCCCAGCCGCGGCGGCAAAGGGGGCAGCCGCTTCCGGATTGCCCTCACCGGCACGCCGGTGGAAAACCGCGTCAGCGAGCTGTGGGCGCTGATGGATTTCCTCAACCCCAAGGTGCTCGGCGATGAGCCCTTCTTCCGCCAGCGCTACCGGCTGCCGATCGAGCGGTACGGCGACATGTCGTCGCTGCGGGATCTCAAAAGCCGGGTGGGGCCGTTCATCCTGCGGCGCCTCAAAACCGACAAGTCGATCATTTCCGACCTGCCGGAGAAGGTGGAGCTCAATGAATGGGTGGGCCTGGCTCCCGAGCAGAAGAAGCTCTACAACAAGACAGTCGACGAAAGCCTCGATGCCATCGCCCGGGCACCGCTGGGCCAGAAGCACGGCCAGGTGCTGGCCCTGCTCACCAAGCTCAAGCAGATCTGCAACCACCCGGCCCTGGCCCTGAAGGAAAACGCCGAGACCGTGCTGGCCAGCGGCAACGGCAGCTTCAGCAGCCGCAGCGGCAAGCTGCAGCGGCTCGAGGAGATCCTCGAGGAGGTAATCGAAGCGGGCGACCGGGCGTTGCTATTCACCCAGTTCGCCGAATGGGGGCTAATGCTCAAGGCCCACCTGGAGCGCAAATGGCGCCAGGAGGTGCCGTTCCTCTACGGCAGCACCAGCAAAACCGAGCGCCAGGCGATGGTCGATCGCTTCCAGGACGACCCCCGCGGCCCCCAGCTGTTTTTGCTGTCGCTCAAGGCCGGTGGTGTGGGCCTCAACCTCACCCGGGCCAGCCACGTCTTCCACATCGACCGCTGGTGGAACCCGGCCGTGGAAAACCAGGCCACCGACCGGGCCTACCGGATCGGCCAACAAAACCGGGTTTTGGTGCACAAGTTCATCACCAGCGGCTCGGTGGAAGAAAAAATCGACCGCATGATCAAAGAGAAGTCAAAAATGGCTGCAGAAATCGTCGGCTCCGGTGAAGACTGGCTCGGCGGCTTTGATGTGGGCCAACTCAAAGATCTAGTGGCCCTGAGCGAAGAGGATTAACGCCATGGATGCCCAGGGTTCTGATGTTCGCTGGAAACAGCGCTTCGACAACCTCCAGCGCGCCTACCAGCGCCTGCGCTGGGCCTTAGAAATCCACCAGCAGGATCCTGGCAACGAGCTAATCCGCATGGCCGTGATCAAGGCCTATGAATTCACCTTTGAGCTGAGCTGGAAAACCCTCAAGGATTTTCTCGTTTACAACGGTATCGATGCCAAGCTGCCACGCGAAGTGCTCAAACAGGCCTTTGCCACCGGCCTGCTCAACAACGGCCAGCTGTGGATCGACATGCTGGAGGAGCGCAACCTGATGGCCCACACCTATGACGACACCAGAGCCCGCAAAGCCGTAGATCAGATCCAGGAGCGCTACCTCAGTGGCCTGCAGCAACTGCACGACCTACTGGCAACCAAACGGCAGGAGGCCCCATGAGTGCGCCAACCACCAGCTCAGCCCCTGCCGATATCAACCACGGAATCCCCGATCGCACCGTGGCCGAGATCCGCTGCTGCCTGAAGCGCTTCCCCCAGATCCACTGGCTGAAGCTCTATGGCTCTCGGGCGATGGGCCGCCACTGGAGTGGCTCCGACATCGATCTGGCCTACAGCGCCAACGATGATTGCAGCGCTGCTCTGCACGAAGCCCTCGACCAACTGCCCACCCCCTATCTCTTTGATGTGACGCACTGGGAATCGCTCCGCTACGCCCCCCTGCGCGAACACATCGAACGCGTAGGCATCACCTTCCCATGACCCTCACCCCCACTACCTACGCCAGCGCCATCAACACCCAGCTCGGCGACCAGGGCCTGGCCCAGCAGCCCTGGTGGGTGGAGCAGTGGATGGAGCTGATCAACTCCTACCGCTTCAAAAAGCGCCTGGAGCGCGCCTGGGAGTATGCCCGCAGCGGCAATGTCACCTCGATCCGCTTTGAGGGGCGGCGAGTGCATGCCCGGGTGCAGGGCACCGACGAGGAGCCCTACAAGGTGAAGCTCTGGCTCGACGTGCTCCAGGACGACGACTGGAACTACGTGCTCGACGCCCTCACCCAGAAGGCGCGCTGGTCGGCCCAGCTGCTGGCCGGCGTCATGCCCCAGGACATCGAGCGCGCCTTCGCGGCCAGCGGCAAGCGCCTGTTTCCGTTCAAGTTGCAGGAGGTGCGCAGCGAGTGCAGCTGCCCCGATAAGGCCAACCCCTGCAAGCACGTCAGCGCCGTTTATTACCTGATGGGCGATCGCTTCAGCGAAGACCCCTTCGTGTTGTTCCAGCTGCGCGGCCGCACCCGGGCCCAGCTGCTGGCCGACCTGGCCAAGCGGCGGCGCAAGGCGCTGGCAAAACAGGCCAGACAGGCTGCAGCCAAACAGGGCTCCCAGCCGGTCGCCGCAGTGGCGCTGCAGCCGGTGCATCCAGCCATCAAGGACCCAAACCGCTGGTGGCACTACGGCGCAGCCCTCGATTCGGATCTGGTCGTGATCACACCAGCCCTGGAGGGCGACACCGGCCTCGATGCCGCCGGTCCCCTGCCCCTGGCAGAAGAACCCCGCTTCCCCGAGGCCAATCTCCACTTCCTGGAGCACCTCAAGGCCCACGGCCAGCAGCTGGCGGCCCTGGCCATGGCCAAGGCCATGGGTCCGGCCAACGGTGATGACAGCTGAGCCCCTAAGTCCGCCCGCCTGGCTGACGCCGGCGGCCCAAAGCCTGGCCCTGTGCCTGCTCAGCAATTACCAGCGCGCCTTCGGCACCCCCCTGATCGCCGGCCTAGCCGCCGACGCCTCGCCCCTGCTGGTAGCCCAGGAGCTGTTTGCCGCCGAGCTGGTGCTGCTGGCCCATGACGGCGCCGATCCCAGCAGCGAGCCAGGGCCAAGGCTGATCTATGCCAACCGGGCGGCCCTGCGCCTGTGGCAGCGCCCCTGGCCCGAGATAGTGGGCATGCCGTCGCGGCTCACCGCCGAGCCAGCCGAGCGGGCCAGCCGCCGCCAGGCGTTGGTGGCAGCCCAAGCCAAAGAAGCGATCTCGGGCTACCGGGGCATCCGCATCGACAGCCGCGGCCGCCGCTTTGCCATCGAAGCCGCCCGCCTCTGGACCCTCCGAGATAGCTCAGGCCAACCCTGCGGCCAGGCCGCCCGCTTCAGCCGCTGGTGGCTGTTGTGAGGGCGTTGCTGTTGTGAGGGAGTTGCTGTTGTGAAGGCATACCTGTTGTGATCGCCACCATCCCAGCGCCGCCGCCCCAACTACCCGCCGAGCTGAGGCCCCTGCTCACAACCCTGCAGCAGCGGGGTTTTCAGGTGCGGCTGGCCCCGCCGCCAGTGCGCGGCAGCTACGGGCTGTTCCAAGCCAAAACGCGCACTCTTTGGATCGCGCCGGTGGCCTTCGATCTGGGCATAGGCCGGCAGGTATTCCTGCATGAGGCCATTCACGCAGCCCAGAGCTGTCCCACCGGCGTGCTCCAGCCCTTGGGCTGGAGCGTGCGGCTCAACCCGGTGGTGGAGCAGGAGATCAGCGGCATCCTCACCACCCGCTACCACCACGGCAACCGGCAACTGGAGCGGGAAGCCTTCAGCGTGCAGGGCCATCCCGACGCCATCGGCCGGGTGATCGCCGCCTTAAAGCAGCGCTGCCGGTTGCCCCTACCTGCCAGTGGTGCCAACCGAACGGGGCCGTAAGGCCCGAACCAAAACGGGCGGTCTGCCCCCTGCCATCGCCCGGCTGGCCGCAGCACATTGGCTGTGTCCCGGAGAACATCCGATGCTCACCCTGCACCAACACCCCTTCGAGTTACTCGAGCAACAACTGCGCGCTGCCGAGCGTCCCGCCGCCGAACGAGTGCCGGCCGCCGAAGTGCACGAAACCGACGACGCCTACGTAATCGCCCTCGAGCTTCCCGGTGTCGATAAGACCTCGATCGACGTCAAGGCCACCGACCGCAGCCTGGTGATCAACGCCGAGCGCCGCCAGCCAAGCCCCGATGGCTCTTCCCCGGTCGCCAAACAGGCCTCCTTGATCAGCGAATTCCGCTACGGCACCTGGAGCCGCAGCTTCCGCTTTCCCGGTGGCATCAACCGTGAAAGCCTGCAAGCCCACTACCGCGACGGCCTGCTCACCGTGACGGCACCTAAGGCCCAGAACCTCACCACCGTGCAGGTGCAGGTGGAGGGCTGATCAGGGCCGAGCGGTCAAGAGAGAAGAGACCCCTCCCAGGCCCGGCCCACCCGCCGGGCCTTTTTTGTGGGCGGGCTTCCTAAAGTTGGACAAATTGCGGATCGATCCATGGTTGGTGCCGTCGCAACCGCAGCCCGGCTGAGCCTGCAATGCGAGCCGATCGCACCGGACACCACCACAATCCGCTCGCTCGACTGGGACCGCAGCCGCTTCGAT
>Ga0247841_10006770_pt1 | contig 17431 bp, 13 predicted proteins | sample LaCruzMarch2015__2_FD_192410 | JGI IMG/M metagenome (GOLD analysis project Ga0247841, IMG submission 192410) | Freshwater microbial communities from meromictic Lake La Cruz, Castile-La Mancha, Spain - LaCruzMarch2015_18m | ecosystem: Environmental > Aquatic > Freshwater > Lake | place: Spain... | reverse complement strand
AACCGCAGGAGTAAATTACTTCATAATTTATCTGAAATTAAGAAAAATCAATTTTACAGAAATAATTTGAATAAGATTTATGAAGTATTATTTGAATCAGCAAATCATATTGGGCAAATGTATGGATTTACAGGCAATTACATTAAAACAGAAATTCCGTATAATTCAAATTATATTAATAAAATTATAAAAGTAAAACTTCAAAATATCAATGATGCAGGTAATGTGTCAGCTATAGTTATAGATAATAAAAAAACATAAAAAATATGAATATTGAATTGATAACAAAACAAGCAATTGAAATTGTATCAGAAACAGGAAACTATATTAGAAACGAACAATCTAAATTTAATATTAAAAATATTGAAGTTAAGGGGAAACATGATTTTGTTACTTCTGTTGATAAAAATTCTGAAAAAAAATTAGTTGATGGACTGATAAAAATTTTACCGGAATCAGGTTTTATTGCAGAAGAAAATACAAGTAATAAACATGGTAAAAAATATAATTGGATTATAGACCCGTTAGATGGCACAACAAATTTTATTCACGGATTACCTCCTTATGCAATAAGTGTTGCGTTGGTTGAAGACAACAAATTAATATTAGGGATTGTTTATGAAATTACTGCAGATGAATGTTTTTACGCTAATATTCAAAGTAAGGCATTTCTAAACGATAAGGAGATTAAAGTTTCACAAACTGAATTAATTGATGAATCACTTATTGCTACAGGTTTTCCTTACCATGATTATAAAAGGATAGACCAATTTATGAAAACTCTTGAATACTTTTTTGTAAATTCACATGGTGTCAGGAGGCTTGGTTCTGCTGCTACAGATCTTGCATATGTGGCTTGCGGAAGGTTTGATAGTTTTTATGAATACAATTTAAATCCGTGGGATGTTGCTGCGGGAGCTTTAATTATTCAGCAGGCAGGAGGCAAAGTGTCTGATTTCAGAGGTGGTCAGGATTTTATTTTTGGTAAAGAAATTATTGCTTCAAATGAAATTTTATATCAGGATTTTTTAAAAATTATTAATGAAATAATGGTTTTAGATGTATAAAAAAAATATTTTTTCCTTTATTCAAATCATTTAAAATCCGAATTCGTATCAGCTTATTTTTGTTTTTTGCAGACAGAAAACCTCTAATTTATAAGATAAAAATACAAATTAAAGCGAGCATGAGTTTTTTTACATTATTTATACAATATTTTTACTTTTTCTTGGAAAAGCTTATTTTTACTCAAATTTATTAATTGAATAATACCTTTTAAATGAATTGAAATTGATTGCTATTGCAAGAAAGGCGAACATAATAAAGAAATAGTTATGAAAAAAATATTCTTAAAATGCCTGATACTATTGGCTGTTTTGATAACCGGATGTAGTGCTGATTTAACGACTAAAGAAATAGTAAAAACAGAATTTAAAGAACAAAGTGCTGTTGTTATTGATAATTTGTTTAATATAACTTATGTGGAAAATTATGCAGTTGCTTTTGGCTTTATGGAAGTAATTGATAAAAGTATTAGATTGCCATTAATATTTTTCCTTGTTGTAATAGAAATTTTATTCCTGCTGTATATAATCTGGAGAAACAGAAATAAAAATATTAAACATCTACTGCCGCTTGTATTTATTTTAGCAGGGGCTTTTGGTAACAATATTGATAGGGCAGTAAATGGATTTGTAACAGACTTTCTTCATTTACATTATTACAATATTTATGATTTTTATGTATTTAACATAGCAGATATTATGATAAATGTTGGTGCAATATTGCTGATTATTCAGTACAGAAATTCAGATATTGATTTGTTTAATAAAAAGTCAGTTAAGATATAAATTAAGCTATATATATCTGCAAAAGATTTATTCAGAAAATAGAAATGAATAATTTTCCGAATATGATTTTATAATTGTTAATTCAATTTTATCAGGAGACTACGAAGTAATATTTTTTACGACTTAATTACAAATTAAGGCGAGCAATGTATGTATTTATTAATTATTTTCAAAAGCGTGTTTTTTTCAATAGGTTTTGAGATATAATTATCAAACCCTTTTTTTGTAGATGATTCAATGTCATGGTTAAGAGCATATGCTGTTTGAGCAATAACCGGAAGCTTTGGTTTGATTTGTTTAATTAGCCGAGTCGCTTCATAACCATCCATTATTGGCATTTTAATATCCATCAATACAAGTGATATATCAGAATTATTTTTTACTTGTTCAACCGCTTCTTTTCCATCCCAAGCGTGAAGAATATTAACATTTGTGGTTGAAAGTAATTCTTCAATATAAGCATGATTGTTTACTTCATCCTCAACTAAAAGAATCGTTTTTTCATTCCAGTTATATTGATTCGACTTGTTTATTTGCATAGAAACAACAGTATTTTCAATTACTTTTTCAAATGGAATAGTAAAAACAAAAGATGAACCAATATTAGGTTTTGAATTAACAGTAATTGTACCACCCAGCTTTTCAACTAATGCTTTTGTTATTGATAACCCCAAGCCATTACCACCAAATATACGTGTACTTGTTGAATCTAACTGTCTGAAACGTTCAAAAATAAGTGTATGGTTTTCTTGTGCAATACCAATACCGGTATCTTTAACATAAAACTCAACGAAATTTTCTATTATTTTAAACCCAAATTCAATTTCACCAACTTTTGTAAATTTTATAGCATTATTCAGTATGTTACAAAGTATCTGCTTAATCCTGTTTTCATCTGCTTTTATTTGAATAAAGTCATTGGAATGATCACATATATAATTCAAATTTAACTTTTTAAGATCTACTACTTTTTTATAAGAAAAATATAATTCACTCATTAAATTATTGATATTAAACAATTTTGAAGTGAAAGATATTTGGCCAGATTCAATTTTTGAAATATCAATTACGTCATTGATTATTGATAAAAGTTGAAGACTGCTTGCATTAATGATTTGAACGTAATATTCAATCTTTTCTTTTGATAATTCAGGTTGTAAAAGAAAATCCGAAAATCCCATTATTGCATTCATGGGAGTACGTATTTCGTGGCTCATGTTAGCCAAAAATGCAGATTTAAGATTATCTGACTCTTCAGCCTTTGCTTTTGCTATAATTAGCTCATTATTTATTTTTTTAATTTGATTTAAGCTTTCTATAAGCTCTTGATTAAGAATCAAATATTCTTTATTAAGTTTAAGGTAATCAGTATTTTGTTTTTTTAGAATTTGTTCACTTTCTTTTAAAGCTATTTCTGCTTCTTTACGCTTGGAAATGTCCCTGCAACTACTATATACTGAACCATCAGGTAAAATAACCGAATTTAAGTCGGTAGAAATAATGTTGCCATCTTTTTTTATAAGTTCTATTTCAGTTAATAATTTACCTTTGCTTAATGTCTCATTAAAAATATTTATAAATTTATCTGTTATTTTTTCAGGAACAATGTCAGCAATTGATTTATTTTTCATCTCTTTTTTTGAATAACCAAGCAAATCAGTTACTGCATTGTTAGTATATAGATATTTCCCCATTTTACCGGTAATAAATATAGCATCAGCAGAATTTTCCATTATAGACCGGAATTTCTCCTCACTTTCCTTCAATGCTTTTTCTGTTAGCTTTCGTTCTGTAATATCTCTTATATTGCATTGAATTACTTTTGTTTTGTTTTCTATATAAACGTTACTAATAAACTCCACATTTGTTAATTTCCCATTTTTTCCCTGAATCGGCATGTCTTCAAAGCGAATATAGCCAGTTTTTTTTAGTTCTGTAAAAGCAATTTCTGATTGTTCCTTATTACTGAAAAGACCAATTTCCCATAATTGTTTTCTAAGAATTTCTTTTAATGGGGAACCAATAATTTTAATAATAAAAGGATTTGCATCTATTATATTTCCTGTTTCGAAATCAAGGATAAGAATACCGTCTTTTGCAGTTTCAAATAATCGAAAGTAACGCATTTCAGATTCTTTGAGTTTTTTGTCAACAATCATATTTTTATTTTTTAAAGAAGGGATATTTTTTATATAAAATTTCTTATGACTTTTTCTAAAAATTCATTTATTTAACATTATTTCTAAAAACAGGGAAAGCAGGATAATTGTATTTAGTTACAATTACTGTCAAAGATACACATAAATTTTCTACTTTGTACATAATATTATATTATTTTTAGAAAACTTTATTTGTCTATTTTTTAGCACAATAAAATTTACTAGATTGTGCATATTCACAGTTCTCCTCAAATATAAAAATATATAAAACAGAGGGACTCCATAACATATTCAAGTAAGCAAGTATAAAAAATTTGTTGATATTTTTGGAGTATTTTATAAAATAATGTAGGTTTGTCAAATAATTAATGAATAAATATGAGGCGTGATTTTATTGTAAATACTCCTAAACAAAAATTCTTTTTTGCATTATTTATTATAATATCCTCATTTTTAATATTTTCTTTTATTGCATTTTTAATATCATTACCTTTTTTTAATTTTTTTAAATTAAATATAGATTTAAACGATTTGTCTAAACATCAAAATGTTATGGTGTTAAAATACCTGCAAATAATACAGACAATCGGCTTATTCATAATACCGGCTTTAATATTGAGTTATCTCTTTAATGGCAGTATAAAGTCTTTATTTGATTATAAAATAAAACCAAGAGTAGTTTCAATTTGTATTCTTTTATTGATAATGATTACTTCTATTCCTGTTCTTAATTATTTAGTTGATTTAAATTCAAATATGGTTTTCCCCAAGATTTTAAAAGCTTTTGAGCAATGGATGAGAGAATCTGAAAATGAAGCAGCTAAAATTACAGAGGCATTTTTAAAAGTATATACAACTAAGGGATTATTATTTAACATTTTTTTAATTGGAATTCTGCCTGCGCTTGGAGAAGAACTTATTTTCAGGGGAATTTTACAACGTATTTTTATTGATTGGACAAAGAATATTCATGCGGGAATATTAATTTCTGCATTTATTTTCAGTGCAATACACTTACAGTTTTATGGCTTTTTGCCAAGGTTCTTACTCGGTGCTTTTTTCGGTTACCTTCTGGTTTGGAGTGGAACAATATGGCTGCCAATTTTTGCACATTTTGTAAACAATACTGTTTCTGTGATAGTTTCATATCTTATAAATATAAAAATTATTGACGGAGAAATAGAAAACTTTGGTTCAGATACTTCAACATATTTATATACAGTTTTAAGTTTATTAACTGCATTAGGATTAATTTTTGTTTTGTACAAAATCGAGAAACAAAATAAAATATACCAAAAAGATGCTATTTATGAAGTATAATTTACGATATTAATAGAAATAATAATAAATTTATTCGTACTTTATAAATCGTAAATCATAAATCGCAAATCGTACTTCGTAAATATTTTGCTATTTTTAGTTAGAATATTACTTATAAGATACTATTTGGTATTTACAATTTTGATATTTTCTATCATAAGTGTTTATTGCTTTATCAATTTTGTTAATTACTTTTATTTTGGTATAGAATTACTTTACTAATAATATTGTAAATTTGCAAAATTATTTAGAATATAAAAACAAGTTTTAATATAAATGGCAAAAGTAATAGCGATAGCAAACCAAAAAGGGGGAGTAGGGAAAACAACTACAGCGATAAATCTTGCAGCAAGCCTTGCGGTTTTAGAATACAAAGTTTTATTGATTGATGCAGATCCACAGGCAAATTCAACTTCAGGTATCGGGTTTGAATTAAAAAACGTTAAGACCAGTATTTATGAAAGTATTATTGATGAAGTAAATCCTAAGGATATTATTTTAAATAGCGAACTGAACGGTCTTGATATTTTACCTTCTCATATAGATTTAGTTGGTGCAGAGATTGAAATGCTTAACCAGCCAAATCGTGAAAAGATGATGAAAATAGTAATAGAAAAAATTAAAAATGATTATGATTTTATATTTATTGATTGTTCACCGTCTTTAGGATTAATTACTGTAAACTCACTAACTGCTGCTGATTCCGTAATAATTCCCGTTCAATGCGAATATTTTGCTCTTGAAGGATTGGGGAAGCTTCTTAATACTATTAAAATTATACAAAGCAGGTTAAATCCATCTCTTCAGATTGAAGGATTTTTATTAACAATGTATGATTCAAGACTTAATTTATCTAATCAGGTAGTTGAAGAAGTTCGTAAGCATTTTCAACAAATGGTTTTTGATACACTAATACAAAGAAATGTAAAGCTTGGTGAAGCACCAAGTTACGGAAAACCAATTATTATGTATGACGCAAATACCACAGGTGCAAATAATTATCTGAGTTTGGCAAGGGAATTACTCCAAAAGAATGATATGACAAAAATCAAAAATTCTGATAAAATAATTGTTTAAATTTATTGTTTAATTACAAAAACTTAATATGACAGGTAAGAAATTTTCATTAGGCAGAGGTCTTGGAGCATTAATTGAAGATGCAGGAACAGTTGGGAATGAAATGGGAAATGTTAGTGAAATTGAAATAGAGAACATAGAAATAAATCCATTTCAACCGAGAACTAAATTTGATGAAGATACTCTAAATAAATTAGCAGGATCTATCAAAGAATTAGGAATAATTCAACCTATTACTGTTAGAAAATTAAATGAAAATAAATTTCAGTTAATTTCAGGGGAAAGAAGATTAAGAGCTTCGAAAATTGCCGGACTTACTAAAATTCCTGCATTTGTAAGATATGCAGATGATCACGGTATGCTTGAAATGGCTCTTGTGGAAAATATTCAACGTGAGGATTTAGATTCTATAGAAATCGCAATCAGTTACCAAAGATTAATTGAAGAATGTAGTCTTACACAGGAAAACCTCAGCGAAAGAGTTGGAAAAAACAGATCTACTATTGCAAACTATTTAAGACTTTTAAAGTTACCTGCAGAAATACAACTTGGAATCAGAGAAAGAAAAATATCTATGGGGCATGCGCGCGCAATAGTTAATATTGAGGATACTGATACCCAAACAATGATATACCAGCAAATTATTAAATATGATTTTTCAGTTCGCAAAGTTGAAGAAATTGTAAAAGAGTTAAGTAATGAATTAAATCAAAAATCGCAGACTGAAACCGCTGAACAACAAATTAAAAAACCTAAATTACCTGAAGAATATATACAGCTTAAAGATCATCTTATAAAACATTTTCAAACAAATATTGAGTTCAATCGAAACAAAAAGGGAAAAGGAAAAATTATCATTCCTTTTAATTCTGATGAAGAACTTGAAAAAATTATAGGTATTTTAGACAAATTATCTTAACCAATTATAATTTTAAAATATAAAAAAATCACTTTTATATATTATTTTTTTTTGCGTAACCAGCAATCTTATGCTATCTCAAAATATAAAAGATAGTGTAATAGTAAAAAAGCATTCTCCTAAAACTGCAACTATTTTATCAGCTTGTGTACCTGGACTTGGTCAGATTTATAATAAAAAGTATTGGAAGCCACCCGTAATTTATGCAGGTATTGCTGCATTTGCATACTTTGCAATTGATAACAACAATGAATATTTAATGTATAAACATGCATATAAATATCGGACAGATGCTGATACAGCGACCATTGATAAATTTGTAAATATACTTACAACAGAAGCTTTATTGAGTGAAAAAGACAGATGGAGAAAATATAGGGATATTTGTATTATTGGCGTTTCAGCTTTATATATACTTAACATTATTGATGCAAATGTTGATGCAAATTTGTTTAATTACGATATAAGTGATGATTTAACTTTAAGAATTGAACCGATTTTAAATAGTTATTCAACATATAACAAAAGTTTTGGATTTAAAATATTTTTGAAATTTTAGAGTTTTTTAAGTAATAGTTTTTTATTTTAAAAAAATAATTTTTACCTTTACAATTCAAAAATTATCATATAATATACGAAGGAGGTTTTTAATATCTCTCTTTTGATTTATAACTAAGTAAATCACTAAATTATAATAAATTATGGCGTTTAAACATTTAATTATTTTATTGTTTATTTTATTACAATCAATTAATACCTTCGCAATCAATAAAGATAAAAATACTGACACAACTATAGTTTCTTCAGATATTGCTAAAATACAAATAGCAAATAATCTTGACAGTTTACTCAATCTTTGGTATGTTCAGACTTCATTAAAAATAACTTCCAATTTACCTGACCTTAATATTTTATCCGATACTACATCAATACCATACTTTTCAGATTCAGTTTACAGAGATAGAGTTTATAAAATGTGTTCTCCGATAAATTTAGTATACAATGATCAGGTTCAGAGTTTTATTGACATGTATTTAAAAAGGCATAGAAATCAAGTCGAAGTTATGTTAGGGCTTACTGATTATTATTTTCCTATGTTTGAAGAAATCCTTGATTCATACAATATTCCGCTTGAATTTAAATATTTGCCTATAATAGAATCTGCATTAAACCCAAGGGCAATTTCAAGAGCTGGAGCTTCAGGAATTTGGCAGTTTATGTACAGTACAGGAAAATTATATGATTTAAAAGTAACTTCTTTTGTTGATGAACGACAAAACCCTGTTAAAGCAACCCATGCGGCTGCACAATATCTCAGGGATTTGTATGATATTTACCACGACTGGACACTTGTAATTGCTGCTTATAATTGTGGTCCCGGAAACGTAAATAAAGCAATAAACAGGTCAAATGGCAAAACTGACTTTTGGGAAATTTATAAATACCTGCCAAAAGAAACCCGTGGTTATGTTCCTGCATTTATTGCTGCAAATTATGTAATGACTTATTATAAAGAACACAATATTTTACCAAGAAAAATTGATTATCCTTATGCTGTTGATACTGTTATTATAACCAGACAACTTCATCTTCAACAGGTTTCAGAAGTTCTTAATATTCCAATGCAGCAATTGCGTGATTTAAATCCACAATATAAAAAAGACATTATACCTTCAATTGATGATACTTTTCCTTTAATGCTTCCCTCAGACTGTATTTCTAAATTTATAAATTTAAAAGATTCAATATTTTCTTATAAAGATTCAATATTCTTTTATAATAAGAAAAAATCATCGATTTATTCTTTACAGAATTCTTCAATGGATAAATTATATTATATTGTAAAATCTAATGATAAACTATCAACAATTGCAGATGAATATAATGTTAGTGTTAACGACTTAAAAGCATGGAATACAATTAGTAAAAATTATATTAGAAAAGGGCAAAAACTTATCATATATTTACCTAAAGATAAAGCAGTAAAATATAAAACATCTGATTTAAATCAATCATTACAGAAAGATAAACAGGTAAATAATAATATATCCAGTAGCTCAAGCTCAGTAACAGATAATAGCGATTATATTTATTATAAAGTTAAATCAGGTGATTGCCTTTGGACAATATCACAAAAATTTCCCGGCACAACAAATTCCGATATTATGAAGCTAAACAACTTAAAAAATTCACATACTTTAATGCCGGGACAGGTTATCAAAATTAAAAGAAAATAATTACTTTATTCCTATACTATTGCTCAGGCTAATATACTATGAAACCCTTCCAAATTTTAACTTATTTGTTAATAATATTATTTGCCTTAGCTTTAATTGCATTGATGTTTCCTAAAGGCAATATTTTTATATCAGATACTTTAAAATTAAAATTTATTTCATTTAATGATATTTTCTTCACTAAAAAAATTGAGTATGCAAATATCTCTAATATAATCAGTAAGCAAAAAAAAAATATTGAAATATCTGAAAATAATAAAATAAATAATTCTAATAACACTTATTCCCTTATATCATCTGATAATACTGGAGTAATAGCAGATTCTTTATTAAAAATTGATCAAAAAATTGAATATCCGGGTAATGATAGCACTATTTTATATTCCTTTTTTAATTCTATGTTTAAACATGAAGGAGTGATAAGAGTATTACATTATGGTGATTCACAAATAGAAGGAGACAGAATATCATCTTATATAAGGAGAAGGCTGCAATCAAAATTCGGAGGAGGGGGAATTGGACTTTTTTCTGTTGTAGATCCGGGTGATGTAGCTACATCATTAAATAAAAGTCATTCTGAAAACTGGAAAAGATACACTTTATATGGAAAAAGAGATACATCTGTTCATCATAAAAAATATTGTGTTTTAGAAAGCTTTTCACGCTTTGCTCCTGTAAGAAATGATTCAATTTTTGTTGATACTGCTAACTATTCCGCATGGATTACAATAAAAAATTTAAATCAATATAAAAAAAATATTAAACAGTGCAGAATACTATGCGGAAATAATAAAAGACCGGTTTCTATAAATTTTTATAATAAAAATGTACAAGAAAAGTCTGAGATATTATCACCTAATAGTAATTTAAATATTATTGAATGGAATTTTGAAGAAACTCCGGAAGAAATTACTATTAAATTTCAAGGTAAAGATAGTCCTGATATTTATGCAATTGCACTGGATGGCAATACCGGTATTGCAGTAGATAACATACCAATGCGAGGGAGTGCCGGTCTTGACTTTAATAAGATGGATTTGGAATTGCTGAAAAATTCTTTTGAAAAATTAAATGTAAAACTACTTATTCTCGAATTTGGGGTTAATGTAGTTCCAAATGAAGTGGAAGACTACGGATATTATGAAACTTGGTTTTATTCACAATTAAAATCACTAAAACGAATCAAGCCTGATATATCAATTATTGTTATTGGTGTATCTGATATGTCAAAAAAAGTCGGGGATCATTATGAGTCTTTTTCAAATATTGAAAAAATAAGAAATGCCCAAAGAAATGCATCATTTAAAGCAGGGTGTGCTTTCTGGGACTTATATAAAGCAATGGGAGGAAAAAATTCAATGCCAAGCTGGGTACTTGCTAATCCGACACTTGCTTCAAAAGATTTTACACATTTTAATTATGAAGGTGCAAAAATTATTGCTGAGATGTTTTACAATTCATTATTTTTTGAATACAATGAATTTAAAAAAACTAAAGCTAATTGAAAAATATATTTTAAATGGCAATTATTACAAAATATATACTTCTTACTTTCTTATTATTAAAAATTACAATTAATTTAAATTCACAAAATTTTCCCGATAACAATTATCAATATGATTTTATTAATTACGATATAAATAAAATAATCTTTTTTAAAGATAGCACAAATTACAATAAATTATATGATTTATTTAATAACCTGATACTTAAAGGAGAAGGGCAGATTAAAATTTTACATATCGGTGATTCACATATTCAGGCAGATTATTTTTCCGGACATTTGAGATATTTATTTCAGACTTATTTTCAGGGTAATGCTGGCAGGGGTATGGTTTTTCCTTATAGAATGGCTAGATCAAATAACCCGTTTAATTATTCCTGTGATTATACAGGTAAATGGGAAACGTGCAGGAATATTGAGTATGGTAAATTGTGTGATTTAGGTATATTAGGTATTTCTGCAACAACTTATGATTCTGTATCTTCAATAAAAATAAAATTTGATGAAAAAAACTATTTAAAATATGATTTTAATAAATTTAAAATATTTTACAATATAGATTCATGTTTTACAATTAAACTTGAAAATTATGGTGATAATTATACTGTTACTAATAATGATTCACTTGGGTATTCTGAGTTTAAACTAAACACTTATATAGATACTTTAACGCTGAAATTTGTAAAAACAGATAGTTTGCAAAAAAAATTTACTTTTTATGGAATATCATTTGAAACTGATGATCCCGGAATTGTTTATTATTCAGCAGGAATTAATGGGGCAGAAGCAAGTTCTTTTTTAAGATGTTCTTTATTTTCAAAGCAACTTAAGGCAATTTCTCCTGACTGGGTTATTATTTCGTTAGGCACGAATGATTCATATTCAAAAACTTTCGATGCTTTACAATTTTATAATAATCTTGAAAATTTATTAATTAGAATAATTAAGGAAATGCCAAATGCTGCAATTTTGCTTACTGTTCCTTCTGATAGTTACCGTAAACGCAAGTATAAAAACACAAATATTTCTTTAGCAAAAAATGAAATAATTAAAATTGCACAAAAATATAATTGCGGAGTTTGGGATTTATATGATATTATGGGTGGGTTTAATTCGATAATAAAATGGCAAAAAGCCAGATTAACTGCTACTGACAGATTACATTTTAGTAGAGCAGGGTATTATCTTCAGGGAGATTTATTATTTGATGCTTTTTTAAAATCTTATTATAATTATATTGATTATCAGAATATTAAAAAATAATAATTAAAAAATGTTTGATTACTTAAAAGGTATATTGATTTATTCTGAAGACTCTCCGATGCTGTTTTCCAAACTTAACTTCTGGATCTTTTTTGCTATCTTACTAATAGGTTATTCATTTATTTACAGGAAAAAAGCATTAAGGAATGTTTATCTCTTTGCTTTTAGTTTATATTTCTATTATAGGTCCGGTGGATACTTTTTTTCTTTATTGATATTTTCAATTATTATTGATTATTCAATGGGGCTATTGATAAATAGTTCTGAGAAAAAAACATACAGGGTTTTTTATATGATAGTAAGTATTATTGTAAATATTGGTTTGCTGGCATATTTCAAATATTCTTATTTTTTTACAGATATATTTAATTCAATTTTTAATACTAATTTGAAAGTTGAAAATCTTTTTGCAAAATGGTCAAATGATCTGGTTGGTAGTCATTTTGATATATCAAAAATTATTTTACCTGTAGGGATTTCATTTTATACTTTCCAATCACTTAGTTACACCATTGATGTTTACAGAAAGAAAATAAAGCCTCTGAAAAATATAATAGATTATGGCTTTTTTGTTACTTTTTTTCCTCAACTTGTTGCCGGACCAATTGTCAGAGCAGCAGACTTTTTGCCTCAACTTTATAATGATTACAAGTTAACTAAAACTGAATTTAATTATGCTGTTTTTTTAATTCTAAATGGGTTGATAAAAAAAATGGTCATATCCGATTATATATCAATAAACTTTGTTGACAGAATATTTGATAACCCATTGTCTTTTACCGGATTTGAAAATTTAATGGCAATTTACGGATATTCAATTCAGATATATTGTGATTTTTCAGGATATACAGATATTGCAATAGGAACAGCATTACTTTTAGGCTATCGTTTATTATTAAATTTTAATTCTCCTTACAAAGCTGAAAATATAACTGATTTCTGGAGACGTTGGCATATATCCCTTTCCTCATGGTTGCGTGATTATCTTTACATTTCATTGGGCGGTAACAGAAAAGGGAAAATACGTACCTATATTAATTTAATGTTAACTATGCTTTTAGGAGGTTTGTGGCATGGTGCAAGTTTGAAATTTGTTATCTGGGGAGGAATTCATGGTGCCGCATTAGCTATACATAAAATATGGATGAAGTTATTTAATTTTAAAAAGGAAAGTTCAATTTTCGTTCATTTTATTTCTGTATTTTTCACTTTTCATATTGTCGCCTTTGCATGGATTTTTTTCAGGGCAGATAATATGAATGCCGTTAACAATATGTTATCCCAGATTTTTAATAATTTTAATTTTGCTTTAATTCCGGAAATGATAATATCATATAAAATAATTTTTATACTTATTACTGTCGCATTTATAATACACTGGTTACCAATAAAAATAAAGGATTTTTATAAAGAAACTTTTATTAAAACGCCGGTATATTTAAAAATAATTATTTCAATTGTTATTGTAATTCTTCTTTATCAGGCAAAATCATCGGAATTACAGCCATTTATCTATTTTCAGTTTTAAAGATTTTTCTGGTTATTGTTTTTTTATGCAAGCTTTGCTAACATTGTATTTTTTTATTAAATGAAAATTGCTGTTTTAGGTACAAGGGGAATTCCAAATAATTATGGCGGATTTGAACAATTTGCTGAGTACCTTTCAATAGGATTAGCAAAAAAAGGACATTCTGTTACAGTTTACAGCCCACATTTTCACTATTATAACAACCCTGTTTATAAAAATGTAATAATAAGAAAAAAATATAATCCTGAAAAACTCATCGGTTCTTCAGCAAATTTATTCTATGACTACTTATGTTTAAAAGATGCTTTAAATAATAAATTCGATATAATTTTGGAATGTGGATATGGAAGTTCTTCATATTCATACTACCTGTTAAATATTAATCGATCTGTTATTATAACTAATATGGATGGAATTGAATGGCAACGTTCAAAATGGGGAATATTTGCAAAAAAAATTTTAAAAATTGCTGAAAAATTAGCTGTAAAAAAATCACATTCAATTATTTCAGATAATGTTTGTATTAAAGAGTATTATAAAAATAAATATAATATTGAATCAGAATATATACCTTATGGTGCAATAGCTTTTTCAACCCCCGATAAAAATTTATTAACCAAATTTTCTCTCTGTGAAAATGATTATTTTCTTGCTATTGCACGTTTGGAACCTGAAAATAATCTGGAAATAATTCTTGATGGTTATGTTAGCTCAAATACTGATAATAAATTGGTTATCATATCTAATAAAGATACTAAATATGCAAAATATTTAATTAATAAATATAATAAATTTGATAAAATATTTTTTATTGGAAACAATTATGATCAAAATGAGTTGGCTAATCTTCGTTATTTTTCCAAAGCATACTTTCATGGTCATTCTGTTGGAGGGACAAATCCCTCATTGTTAGAAGCAATGGGGTCTCAATCTTTAATTATTGCACATAATAATATTTATAATAAATCTATTCTAAATTCAGATGCATTTTACTTTAATAATTCCGGAGATATTATAAATATTATCAATGATTTAGAAAATACATTTCCTGCTAAAGAAGATTTTATAAAAAATAATTTAAAAAAAATTGAAACAATATATAATTGGAATAATATTGTTAATCAATATGATAATTTATTTCAAAAATTAATTAATCAAAATCACAGCTAATATTTTTATTAAAATCACGTTATAAATAAAGTAATTTATATAAATTCCCCAATATATTGACAGTTTATTGTTTAATCGGCAAATCAACAGATTTATGAGTATCAGTTTTCAGGATTTAAAAAAAATAAACCATTCAAATATATATTTCTTTTTATTAATTATTTTATCCGTTGCATTACCATTATCAAAATATGTAATGAGCCTGTCTCAAATACTGTTACTACTAAACTGGCTGATAGAAGGCAATTTCAATAAAAAACTCCAAATATTAAAAACAAGAAAAAGCATTATTTTATTAGTTTCTATAATAATTATCCATTTTATCTGGCTAATACCTTCTCATGATATTAAATATGGCTTAGATGATATTAGAATTAAAATGCCTTTATTGATTTTACCATTAATAATTGGAACTTCAAAACCATTAAATCAACTTCAAATTAAAAAAATATTGATGTTTTTTATTGTTTCTGTAACTTTTGCATCAATTATTTGCACCTTTGTTTTTCTTGGTTTAACAAAACATGTAATAACCAACTATAGAGATATTTCGATATTTATTTCACATATAAGATTTGCATTATTAATTAATGTAGCTATTTTTTGCCTTGTATACTTCTTAATATCAAAAATATACATTATTTCAAAATTTGAAAAGTATATATATGTAATACTGATTTTGTGGCTGACAGGATTTTTATTTATTCTTAATTCTTCGACCGGAATAGTTGTATTATTAATAACAAGCTATATACTAATATTTTACTATACTATTCATTTAAAAAAATTATTACTTCGTATTTTATTTATTTTTTTATTAATATTATTTCCAACATTTTTAATAATACAAGTAACAAATTCTGTTTTAAAGTATTATACTATTGAAAATATTAATTTTAACAATCTTGAAAATTATACCATACAAGGTAATAAATATTATCATAATAAAAGTAGTAGGTTAATTGAAAATGGACATTATATTTGGTTGTATGTATGTGAAAAAGAACTAAATACCGAATGGAACAAAATTAGTGATTATAATTATGGGGGAAAAGATTTATTAGGGCAGGATATTAGACTGACTTTAATAAGATATCTGGCTTCATTAGGTTATAAGAAGGATGCAGAAGGGATAAAAAAACTAAAAAAAGAAGATGTCAGAGCTATTGAAGACGGGTATTCTAATTTTATTTTCAAAAATAAATATAGTATTTATCCATTAATATACAAAATAATATGGGAAATTGATATTTATAATAAAACCAGAGATGCAAATGCTCATACATTGACTCAAAGAATAGAATTTTTAAAAACAGCCAATTACATTATTAAAGATAATTTTTGGTTTGGTGTTAGTACGGGAGATTTGCAATTAAAATTCAATCAATATTATAACAAATTACATTCTTCTCTTATTAAAGAATATAGACTTAGAGCTCATAATCAATTTGTAACATTTTTCATAACTTTTGGAATTTTTGGTTTTATATATATACTTTTTGCTTTGGTCTACCCGATTATTTTAGAGAAAAAGTATAACAATTATTATTTTATTGTATTTTTAATTATAGCAATACTTTCAATGTTAAATGAAGATACAATTGAAACTCAGGCTGGTGCTACATTTTTTGCATTTTTTTATTGTATATTTCTGTTTTCAGAAAAGCCGGCTGAAATTAATAATAAAGCAACGTATCTAAATAAATAGTTTTTATAAGTGGAGGAAGGTATGTGTATTAACAGTTTGCCAACTATTTATAAAAATATTTTTTTGAATGATGCAGGTTATAAATATTTTTTGAAATAATTAATAATTTTGCACCCATGTCAAAAAAAGGGAAAAGCAAAAAAAAGTCATTTTTAGGTCGGGTATTCAGGATATTAAAAAGAATAGTAATATATTCCTTAATTTTAAGTATTTTAATTCCTATGGTATTCCGCTTTATACCTCCACCTTTTACCGCACTAATGTTTATTAGAGTTTTTGAACAGATAAAAAATGGGGAAGAAATAAAATTAAAAAAAGATTGGGTTTCAATTGATGATATTTCTCCTAATATTATTTTAGCTGCTGTTGCCGGTGAAGATCAAAATTTTTTAACACATCATGGATTTGATTTTGAGGCAATTCAAAAAGCTTATGAATACAATCAAAAAAGGAGAAAAACCAGGGGCGCAAGCACTATTTCTCAGCAAACCGCAAAAAATGTTTTTTTATGGCCTGACAGAACCTGGGTAAGAAAAGGATTTGAAGCATATTTTACTGTAGTAATTGAGCTTGTATGGAGCAAAGAAAGAATTATGGAAGTTTATCTTAATGAAATCGAAATGGGTGATGGAATTTATGGAGTAGAAAAAGCTGCTAATATATATTTTGATAAACCTGCAAGTAAATTAACAAAAG
>Ga0247841_10006768_pt1 | contig 17433 bp, 19 predicted proteins | sample LaCruzMarch2015__2_FD_192410 | JGI IMG/M metagenome (GOLD analysis project Ga0247841, IMG submission 192410) | Freshwater microbial communities from meromictic Lake La Cruz, Castile-La Mancha, Spain - LaCruzMarch2015_18m | ecosystem: Environmental > Aquatic > Freshwater > Lake | place: Spain... | reverse complement strand
CTGTCCGCGGTTGAAAGCTGCCTGGACTGCGAAAAGGAGATGCGCTTTTCCCACCCCCAAATAGCGGAGGTGCCGTTCGATTCGGGCAGGAAGATAATGAGCTCGATACGCTCCTTCGGCAAGAAAAGGATAGCGTTCGTGAAAGGCGCGCCGGAGCGCGTCCTGCCCCTCTGCACCAAAATGATGTCCCTCAAGGGCGAAAGCGGCATAACTCCCGCGCAGAGGGCAAAGGCGATTTCGGACACGCACTCGCTCGGGGACGAGGGCATGCGCGTGCTTGCGCTTGCATTCCGTGAAATAGGGGAAAAGCAGGAATACACCGCGCTTAACACCGAGGAATCCCTCACTTTTGTGGGGCTTGTCGCCATGGAAGACCCGCCGCGCCAGGAGGCAAAGGAGGCGATTGCACTTTGCAAGTCCGCCGGCGTTGCAGTGGTGATGATAACCGGCGACTCTGTTTCAACCGCGAAAGCAATAGCCTCGAAAGTCGGGCTGCTCTTCCCTGGGCAAAAAGTGATCGACAGCCCGGAGCTTGAGGCAATGTCCGAGCGCGAACTCGAGCACGCGCTTCCTTACACCGGGGTATTCGCCCGCGTTGCGCCCGAGCAGAAGCACAGGATTGTCCAAGCTTTCATGAGGAAGGGCGGCATAGTCGCGGTCACAGGCGACGGAGTGAACGACGCGCCCGCGATAAAGGCGGCGAACATTGGCATTGCAATGGGCGTGTCCGGCACCGATGTTTCAAAGGAGGTCGCGGACATCGTGCTTGTCGACGACAATTTCGCATCCATAGTGAGCGCAATACACTACGGCCGGGTGATTTACAACAACATACGCTCGTTCGTGCGCTACCAGCTTTCCACGAACATCGCGGCAATTTCGCTCATGTTCTCCGCGCCCGCGCTTTCCCTTCCCATCCCGCTCATCCCCCTCCAGATACTCTGGATAAACATAATGGTGGACGGCCCGCCTGCCATAGCGCTTGGCGCAGAGCCTTCCACGAACACCGAGATGCAGGCTCCTCCCAGAAACCCCAAGGCTGGGCTGATAAACCGCGAGCTTGCCTATTCCTTGATTTTCAACGGGCTTCTGATGGGCGGCATCTCGCTTGCAATATTCTCATTCTACCTCGGCTTCGATGCCACAAAGGCAACTACCGCCGTTTTCACGCTCTTCGTGTTCCTCCAGCTGTTAAACGCGCTCAACTGCCGCTCAGCCAAGCACTCGGTATTCCAGAAATTCTTCGCAAACCCCTGGCTGCTTTTGGCAATAGGGGGCTCTCTTCTCGTGCACATGGCAATTGTTTACTATGGGCCCCTGCAAACAGTTTTCCAGACAGTTGCGCTAAGCGCATTCGACATGCTCATTCTTGCATGGTCCGCGCTCGCAATAGTGCTGGTCGAGGAAATAAAGAAGAGATACACGCGGCACATAACGAAGTACTGAGGAATGGGCATTTATCCGATAATCAGCGCAAGCACTTCCGGGAAAGTATTAAACCCAGCAGAAACGTTCAGGTGCCCGCCTTTGTGGATAATGTGTAGTTTTGCACGAAGATTTTTGGCAAGTTTTTTCGCATCCTTTACGCTGGACCAGGCATCATTATCCGAAATGAAAATTTCTGCCCTGTCTGCTTTTCTGCGCGCATTCATGAAATCAATGCCGCTGGCAAACGGCGCAAGGAAAGGCGCGTTGCTTTTGGCTATCCGCTCCTCCGATGGCGGAGCCACCAAAACAACCAATCCAACGCGCAGTATATTTTTCCTTTTCAGCATGTGCAATATTGCGCAGCAGCCGAGCGAATGCCCTACCAGAGCTGTGCGCCCATCCACGTTGGCAATCCCTTTTTCCAGTGCTTTCAGCCAGGCATTCAAATCCGGGCGGTCCTTGCCAGGGAGTTTTGGGTAAACAGTCTTTATCCCGGACTTCCGTGTTTTCCTTGCCAGCCAGGTCTGCCAGTGTATTGCGCTGCTGCCGCACCATCCGTAGATTATGCCGACTTGGGAATATTTTTTGGGCATCGTACCAACAGCTATTGGTTATGCATCAGCCTTTCACAGGCACCTGTTCCATCTTCGAAGAGCTGCTGCTCTTCGTCTGGAAAAATCCTACGCGGATTTTTCCATCCTTCCAATCAAGCCGCCCGCCTTCTTTACCGTTTCCTTCCCGCCCAGCGGAACGACAACCGCGCCCTCGTTCGGCTGCCCGTAAACCAGCGTTCCCTTTTTCGCATTTGCCATTATGAAAAGCGCGGAAAGGTCATCCTCGCCGAAAACAAGCACCGCGCCCTTGCCTTCCGAAAGCACGCGCGAAAGCGCAACCTGAAGCTCATCAGAAATATAGCCTGGCGCGGAAAGCACCACAAACGCATTTTTTGCGAAAGGCACGAATGTCTCCTTCATGCTTTTCTCTATTTCCTTCCGCTTTATCTTGAAATCAAAAACTATTATGTCCGGCATTGCGCCTGAAACGATGAGGTCGTGCGAGCATTGGTCTCCCACCGAAATAAGCGGCCGCTTTGCTTCCTTGACCGCCTTTTCAAGCTCAGCCTTGCCCATCACTTTTCCAAACGGCTTCCTTACCTCCTCGCGCATTTTCTCAGGCAAAAAGAGCATGTTTACACCAAGACCTTTGCAGAGCCGCCCTTCCTTCCCACAACAACAGAAACATTCCTGCAGGTGAATATCCCATTGTCCACCACGCCCGCTATCTCGTTTATCCTCCTTTCAAGCGTGTCAGGCGCGGCGATTTCAGAAAAAGTTGCGTGGATTATTACGTTCCCATTATCACTTATGAATTTCCTCTTCCCTTCCATTCTCGTCTCCACTTTCCTTGCGCCAAGCAAAAGAAGGTCGCGCTTAACCGCCTCTTCTGCAAGCGGTATTGTTTCAACAGGCACGATTCCCGAAAGCTTCTCAACAAGCTTGTTCTCGCCGACAAGAACGAAAAATTTCCCAGCCCTGTAGTCCACAATCTTCTCGCGCACGAGCGCGCCTCCCAGCCCCTTGATGAGGCAGAAGTCCCTGTCCACCTGGTCCGCGCCGTCAAATGCCGCGTCCAATTTCCCAATGCTTTCAAAGCCAACAAGTGCCAAGCCGAGCTTCCTCGCCTGCATTTCGCTTGCACGGGAGGTTGCTATGCAGTGCACGCCAAGCTTCTCTTCTTTGTTCCTTTTCCCCAACAAATCGATGAATATTTCGGCAGTGCTCCCTGTGCCAAGCCCCACTGTCATTCCGCGCTTCACGAATCCGAGCGCCTTTTTCGCGCAAGCAAGCTTCATTTCATCCATGGTGCGCTTTTCCGCAAAAGAAGTTAAAAACCTGACAGAAGCTGCCTAAATCGTCTTGAGCAAATCCGCCTTTGTTATTATCCCGGCTATGCCGCCTTTCTTCGTGACAAGAACAGCAGGGTAATGGCGCAGGAGCGCAGCAACTGCCGAAATCGGGGTTGAGGCAAGCGCTGTGGGGAATGCCTCTTCCATTATTTCGCGCACCTTCATGCTCTCCATCTTCTTCTTGCCGTCCGAAATATGGGCAAGTATTGCCTGCTCGCTTATGCTGCCTACAATCAGCCCCTTTTCCATCACCGGCATCTGCGATATGGAAAGCTTCCTCATCAAAAGCGCGGCTGAATGGAGCGAGTCGTCAGGGGAAACCGACTTGACCTGCACGTGCATTATGTCCTCTGCCTTCTTCTCCTTCTCTGCCTGCTGCCTTTCAAGCGCCTCCATTATCGCCCTCACTTTCGAATAGGCGGCATCCACGCGCCCTGCCTCTATTTTCGCAACAAGCGACTGGCTCACCCCGGCAAGCGCAGCCAGCTGGTGCTGGGTGAATCCGAGCACTCTTCTCCTTTCCTTTATCCACTTGCCTTCATCCATGGTTTTCACTCTGCCGTTCCCAATTTATATTCTTATTGGAATATCCTGCTGCGCAGGTTTCCAATTCTGTGAATTTTCTGCTGAAAATTCCCATCTTATTGGAATATGCCGCGTGGGCATTCCAATTCTGTGAATTTTCTGCTGAAAATTCCCATCTTATTGGAATATCCTGCTGCGCAGGTTTCCAATTCTGTAAAATTCCTGCGGGAATTTTCCATCTTATTGGAATATGCCGCGTGGGCATTCCAATTCTGTGAATTTTCTGCTGAAAATTCCCATCTTATTGGAATATCCTGCTTTCGATTAAGCGTGCACTCCACTGGGCTCGAGTTTGCCATTGGCGATTTTCGCCAGCTCGCCAATGCCATTTTTATCCAATTTTATGAAGTCATTGCTGATGTCCAGCGTCACACAGCCGTGCCCGAAAAATACATCAATCGAGCCCTTTCCGTTGCTAGGTGGCAAAAGCGTGCATTTTTTCTCATCATTGCCATTCACTATGATCTTCCGAACTACCCGTTCCCCATCAATTTCACTTTTCTGCGCCGTCTGCTCAGCTTTAATTTCATTGTAAAACTTCTCTCTTTTTTTGCTGGAAAGCCCGCCAATATACTGAAGGGCGGAATCCCTGTTCTGCTGCATATATTTCGCAGCCACCTTGAGGCTCCACATCAAATGCGCATTGCCCTCCTGCACTTGGTTTTTGTTATTAAAGAACTCCGTGTAGTTCACGTAATTTTTTGCGACCTGCCTCGGATCCCGGAAAGTATTTTGGATTATCATGTTTTCACCTTGGCAACAATGCGCAGTCAGCCCCTTATATACTCTTTTGAAACATTTATTCCAATCAGAATAACCTCTCCCGGCAAGCCTGCGCCGGCAAAACGATTATAATCCCTGCCGCAGTTTGAACTGCATGAAAGCACCAATCGCCCTGATTGTTCCGTTATTGGCACTTGCGCTTCTCTTATCGGGCTGCACCGGCTTTTTCGGCGAGCAGAACCCGTTTCTCTGGCACAGGGAGGGCAAGGTACAGCTCTCCGAAATAGGGGGGAGCGGGCTGGTTGCAGTCTCGCCATCGTCAGAAGAATTCCCTGTTGGCGCGGACGGCTCCTTTTACGCAAACCTTTCAAAAACAGAAATAGCCTCGGTGGTGATACTGGACTCCGACAAGAAGCTGCGCGCCTACTCTGTGTCCGTCCCGAACGACCCCGACCTGCTTGTAATAGGCGCGGACTCCACCGCAAAGGCAATGCTTTTCAAGGAAGGGAAGAAAAACGGGCTGGAAACGCTATGGGAAATCGGCAACATGAAATGCTACCCGCAGTTCGCGGCATACATCAAATCCCGCCTTCCCCAAAAAAGCATAAACGAGCTGACTTCAGACCCGGAATTCCTGCGCCTTCTTTCCGAATGCAAGAACGAGCGTGCGCAGTGAATTTCTTAGCATGCTGCGCCGACAGCAACGCACTTGGCTGTCGATTTGCCTGCGTTGCAGCATTTTTGCGCTGCAGCTGGCGAGGATGGGTTCCACTGGCAAAAATCATCCGCCGCAGCCGCGTCGCCATAGCAGCAAAAGCCCACATTGCCAGAAGCCAATTTGGCTGTTGGGCACACCGCCCTGCATTGGAATTTTGACCCGTAGAGCTGCTCCAGGATGGGCTCGCCGATTACAACAATCATTATCGCCATCAATGCGCCCACTACCGCGGATGTTGACCACACATTCGCGCGTGCACGCGTCTCCGCGCCCATCATCTGCCCTGCGGCATATACCACGGCTCCAAAAATGACCATGAGCATTGCAACTACCGGGAGAAGGTCCTTGAGCCCGCCGCACAGGCTCAAAATTCCACTATCTATATTTCCGATTTGCGCAAAAGAAAGTGCGGGCAGCAAAGCAATGAAAAGCAAGGCGAGCAGTTTCATTTTCATGTTTCATGCTTAATATCCGAAATTATAAAAACATTCTTATCGAAACATGAAACATGATGGCGGCAAAACAAGGCGAAAAGGAAACATTCGACTATATCAACGCATACGAGAAGGCAGCGATGGATGTCGTCTCGGCATGCGGAAGCCGGGAAGCGGCAAACAGGATGCTGGATGAAATACACGGCCACTATGAAAAGACCGACATCCAGCTGAAAAAACTTGAAAAGGACCATGGCGCAGGCAGTGCAAAATTCGAGCAGGAAAAAGCGCTTCTTCTCAAGGAGGCAAACCGCCAGGTCCATGTTTCCATAGAAAGGTACGCTCCCCAGACAAAGGACCATGTCAAGGAAATAATATTGGGCGTTTCGCTGGCGGCTTCTGCTGTTTTCATGCCGGCAATTTACCCTGCCTCGCTCCTCCTGACCGCTTCAGGAATTGCCGCGGTGGGCGGCTCATCCTACATAAGCTACAATCTCCTGAGAAAATGGAAGGTGCTCGTGGGCAAGACAAAAATGGCAGGCATGGTCGGCGTTCTCAATCCCAAGCACGTGAAGCTCGGCGGGTTTCTTAAGAAAAAATAAGGAGCAGTGCCATCTGATTTCCGCATAGCAAAAATTCTGCCAATTTTTAAAAAGAAAAATGTGCCAAGGGCGTGATTTGTCCTGCCTGCGCCAAACATGGGCTGGCATTTGAACACGCGGCTTCCAGATTTCTCCGGAGCTAGTTGGTTCAAGGAGACAATTCTCCTCCGATTGCCTTTTTTTGTCATCGCCCTTGCGGGCTCATCACTCAAATTTCCAGGGCGCTGCATTAAGCAATGCCCGAATATGAGTCTGGCACTCTAACCAAGCTGAGTTACCTTGGCACGGCATTAATTAGAATAGAAAGGCATAAAAAAGCCCCCAAGCAGGCTTTTTTAGCTGTTGCAATAATTGCAACGCAATTAAAAGCAGACGAATATTTTGAGTGGCGGGTGGTAGCCTGCCTTCTGTTTCAGATGGCATTGGACTAAGCGGCACAAGGCCTTGCACCGCGCACAATATCCCTCATCGGGCCGTTTCAGCCCCCGTTCCGCGTCTCCTTTCGTCATTCTCATCCGCGGGCGGAGTTAATCGTTTCTGTTCCCGAAAGCCGCCTTAAGCGGCTAGGACTCTTACGGTGGGCAGAACTTCCTCCCAGCACGAAGCCAGGTGAGCCATCCTCCCGCCACTCGGAAAGCATTCTGATTGAACCGAATAAAAAGCTATCCCCAGAATGCCTTTTTATTGCACTTCAGTCGCCGCCCTTGTTTAGCTTGGAGAGCAGTATGAATACCATCACGGTGCAGATAATGCCAGAGATTATGGCTTCCATTCCAGCATCAAGCCCTGTTATCGAAGCTGTTTCAGAGCGCACATCTATCCAAATCGCGTAGACTCCATAGCCCACTGCTGCTGCCACCAAAAGCTTGGCGAAGTACATCAGCGCCTTCATCTTGTCCGATCCCATGGCATTCACTCCTCCATCAATGCTTAAAAATGCTTGCGCAGTGGCACTATTATTATATTTCTATACTATTATAAGAAAATTATAATATTCAACGGGGTGTTCATATGGGGAAAATAAGGATAGCGCCTGCACAAGGAAAGCTAGGAATACTGCTTCCCGGCCTCGGCGCGGTTTCCACAACATTCATCGCAGGGGTGATGCTTGCAAGGAAGAATGCATTGCTTCCGATCGGAAGCCTTACGCAGATGCAAACGATAAGGCTTGGAAAGCGGGATGAAAAAAAAGCGCCGCTGATAAGGGATTTCGTACCGCTTGCATCATTATCCGACCTTGAATTCGCCGCATGGGACATTTTCCCTGACAATGCATATGAGGCTGCGATAAAGGCAGGCGTTCTCACGAAAGAGCATCTTCTTCTTGTGAAAGATGAACTTGAGAAAATCAAGCCCATGAAAGCCGTTTTCGACAGGAATTTCATCAAGAACATAGAGGGGCCGAACGTTAAGGCCGGAAAAAGCAAGCTTGAGCTTGCCAACCAGCTGAGGGAGGACATCAGGAAATTCAAGAAGGAGAAAAACCTCTCGCGCATGGTAATGGTGTGGTGCGCAAGCACCGAGTCTTACCTCGAGCCAAAGCCAGTGCACGCCACCATCGATTCATTCGAGCGTGCTCTTGCGGAAAATGATGCATCAATATCGCCTTCGATGATTTACGCATACGCAGCATTAATGGAGGGTGTCCCATACGTGAACGGCGCGCCGCACCTCACAGTGGACACGCCTGCGCTCACAAAGCTTGCGAGAAAGAAAGGAATCGCAATAGCGGGCAAGGACTTCAAGACCGGGCAAACCCTGATGAAAACAGCGGTCGCGCCCATGTTGAAAGCAAGGATGCTCGGGGTGCGCGGATGGTTTTCCACGAACATACTCGGCAACAGGGACGGCCTTGTCCTTGACGACGCGGGCTCCTTCAAGAGCAAGGAGATGAGCAAGAAGTCCTCGCTTGAATACATATTCCAGCCTGACATGTACCCCGACCTGTACAAGGGCATGTACCATAAAGTGCGAATCGAATACTACCCCCCGAAAAACGACGACAAGGAAGGCTGGGACAACATAGACATATTCGGGTGGATGGGCTATCCCATGCAGATAAAAATCAATTTCCTGTGCAAGGACAGCATTCTTGCAGCGCCCATCGTGCTTGACCTCGCGCTTTTCATCGACCTTGCACAGCGTGCCGGCATGAGCGGCATGCAGGAGTGGCTCTCCTTTTACTTCAAGGCGCCCATGCACGCCGATTCCATCTATCCCGAGCACGACCTGTTCATACAGCACATGAAGCTCAAGAATACCCTGCGCTACATGATGGGCGAGGAGCTGATAACCCACCTTGGCATAGAGTATTATGACTACTGGGGGAAGGAGTAGCATGCTTAAGGCAAGCAGCATCGGCGCGAGCTTCCAAAAAGCAGCAGGCAAGCTGTTCGCCTCCTGCCCGCTCACTCCCAACCAGATTACTGCCGTATCCGTCCTCGCCGCGCTCGTTGCATTCTATTTCGCCTACTTGCAGCAGCCCCTTGCATCGCTTCTCCTCTTCGTTGTTTCCGGCGCAATTGACGCAATTGACGGTGCGGTTGCAAGGGAAAGGAAAATGGTTTCCGCGCGCGGAGCCTACATAGACGGGATATCCGACAGGCTGGTGGAATTCCTCATGCTCTCCTCCTTCCTTTTCTACGCTCTGCCAGCGTTCATACTTCCGGCATTCTGGTGGATTCTTTTGTGCATATTCTTCGGCTCGTGCATGACCTCGTTCGCAACTGCTTATGCGGAGCACAGGAAGGTTGCGGATGCAAAGAAACTAGCGAAACAGCCAGGCATTCTTCCGCGCGCAGAGAGGCTGTTTTCCTTCTTCCTTGCGCTTTTGCTCGTCCCCTTCTCGCCCCAGCTATCAGTCGTAATTTTAGCGATAGCGTCCATTCTCTGCACAATGACATTCCTGCAGCGCTTCCTCTATTTTTCCGAATAAGGAATAAAAGACGAACAACGGGTCCTCTGCTTCAGCAAAAAGTATGGACTCGGGGGGATTCGAACCCCCAGTCTCCTGCATTCTGGAATCCCTTCTCCGTTTTCCGTGAACGCTTTTTCGAGCGTTCCCATCTGGAGCGAGAAAAAGGGTTCTGCCATGCAGGCGCGATACCGTTTCGCTACAAGCCCGTTACTTTGAGCGCACGAGGTAAAACGCTATGCCGAGCGACACAAGCGCAAGCACGAGCGTTCCCAAATCGAAGCCGGCAACGTTGAAGCCGAGCGAGACCGAGAAAGGCACGTTTGCCATCCTCAGCAGGTTTGAAACTCCGAATGCGAGGAAAACTCCCGCAAGCAGGCTCTTTATTTCCATGCGATTCCCTCCTTAAGCAGGCGATATGTAGACAACGGAGTCCCCGCGCAGAAGGACAGTGCCTATCCCGCGCTTCACCTCGCCGTTCACAAGCTCTTCCGCCTTTTCAAGCACGATGTTCATGTGTATGTCGTAAGACACCATGAGGCCGCGTATGTCCCTGCCTCCCTTGAGCCCCACGACAACATTGTTGTTCAGCGCGCCGTTCAGTATGTCGAATGGTCTTTTTTCAGTCATTGTTTCACCCCAAAAAATCAAACTGAAGTTAGATGTTCGAAACGTTTATATAACCGAGTCCGGCGGGCGCGCCTGACATGGAGCGCCACGAAGCAATCATCACGCTGCGCTTCAGCATATCTTGTTCGGCATTTTCACAAACGCAAGCATCTTGCCTGGCTGCCTCCCTGGTAGTTTTGCAGGGAATTTCAGCCTGTGCCTATCAATATACCTGAAATACTTGTCTTCCTTCTTTTCCTGTATCGTATCAGTCACGATCGTCCGTATGCTGTCCTTTGGGGCGGCTTGCATTCGCGCATACGCCAAACCGGTTTTCGGGTTTGTCATTATGTAATAATTCACGCCTGCTGCCCCTGCCTTCTTTTCAGGCACCACTGCCGGCGCAGGTTCCTTCGCCTTCCCTGCCTTGGGCTTGCCCGGAGAATAAGCAATTAAAATCACGGCCGCGTATGCAAGCAGAATCCCAACTGCGCCTAGAAGAACTGCGGAAAAATCCTTTTTAACCAACACATCCAGTTTCCTGTCTGCAAATGCATCAATCCCATCCGACAGGTTGCCAATCCTGTCCAACAGGTTTTTCTTGCCCTCCGGGCGGTTAATCTTTTGATTAGCGTCAATCATAGCATCTCCTGTGGGGTTAAGTGTGAAAGTATATATAAACATATCATCCATGCCAATCACCCATGCTTCCGGCAAAAACAAAGCCTCATAAACATGCTCTCCATATTTTTTGCCCGTGTGGCCATGGCGGAGGAATTCACTTCAAAGGAAAAGGAAATACTCTCACAGTTTTGCACCAGCATTGACGCCGACTGTTTCGCGCTCATCAACCTTCCCGAAGCGGTGAAGGGCGCGCTATTCTCCCGCTACTCGCGCTCTTCAAAATCACTGCGAAGGCTGCTTCTTGACGAATTCATACTCAACCCGGAGTCAGGCTTTGACGCAATAGTTGGCGATGCGAAGGGAAGAGGGGAATCGCAAATAGTTGCCACTAAGAAGGCGGAAGATTTCTATGACAGGGTGCTCGTAGGCTACGGGGACGACTCAGTTGCAGAATTGGGCGGCGCGCACCTTGCCTGCGAAAACATTTCGAACATTGCAACAAAGGCAATGCAGGATTCGCGCATAGGCATTTCCCCGCTTGAAAAATCCACCCGCTATGTCTATTTTGATCAGAAGGAGAATGGCAAGTACAGGTATTTGCGCGAGGAAAGAATAATGGGCAGTAAATTCGCAGACGAATACATTGCAGCCTGCGACCTTCTGTTTTCTACATATGCTTCCCTAATACCAAAGCTCACAAAAATCGAGGAAGCGCGCTTCCAGCGCGAAACAGAGGTGAGCGAGCGCGCATATGCTTCAACAATCCGCGCAAAAGTATGCGACCTCCTTCGCGGCTTGCTGCCGGCGTCAACGCTCACAAACGCAGGCTTTTTCGGCAACGGCAGGGCATTCGAGTACATGCTTGCAAAGCTTTACTCCTCCCCGCTTTCCGAGCTTCACAGCATTGCCTCAGTTTCGCAATCCGAGCTTTCAAAAGTGATCCCATCATTCGTAAAGCGCGCGAATGACGGGCATGGCAAGGAGCTCCAGCGGTATTTCTCTGATGTTAGGGGCAGCGTGTCGGCAGCATCGGCAGATTATTTGCAGAAGACTGGCGCGCCTGAAGAAGGCGCTTCGGTTTCGCTTTTTGACTTCGACAAAGACGCAGAGGACAAAATACTGTTCGCAATACTCTTCCCCTCTCTTCACTGCAGCATGGAAAAGGTGAAGGAAATAGTCGAGAAAATGCCGTCGGCGGAGAGGGCAAAGCTAATCAACGCATACATCGGGGAAAGGAAGAACAGGCGCCAAAAGCCAGGAAGGGCATTTGAGGCAGCTTACTGCTCATTCTGCATCACAGGTAATTTTGGAATGTACAGGGACCTCCACCGCCACAGGATACTCACGCAGGAAAGGCAATTGCTCACAACCGCTCACGGATTTGACATGCCGAATGAGCTGATTGAATCTGGTTTTGAGTCGGAAGTAAGAGGAGCAATTGGTGCGGCAGACGCACTTTTCAGGAAAATGGAGAAGGAAATGCCCTATGAAGCGCAGTACGTTGTTCCGCTTGGCTACAGGATGCGCTGGTACGCAAAGATGAATTTACGGGAAGCATACCACTTCTGCGAGCTTCGTTCAATGAGGCAGGGGCACATTGATTACAGGCGAGTCGCGCAGCAGATGTATGCGCTCATCAACAAAACGCACCCCCTGCTCGCATCAGGCATGAAGTTTGTAGATTACGGCGAGTACGGGCTTGAGCGCTTGGAAGCAGAAAAGAAAATAGACAGGAAACTGGAGCAGCTTGGGAAAAAGCAATAAGGCTGCTTAGGAAAAAGAAAAATAAAAAAAGAAAAGCTCACTGCGGCTCTTCAACAGTACCTCCTTGCTCTTGGATGCTCTCTGCAGCCACATGCTGGTAGAAGTTGCCTGCAGAAACCGATTGCGGCTGGTGCAGGTGCGCATCAATTGTCCCTTCAAGGCTGCTCCAGCACTTGTCTTTCTTTTCCATGAACTCCGCAGTGCCTGTGCCATCCGCTATATAGCCAACATCCCATTTGCCCTTTTCTCCTTCGAAGATGAAGTACATGGTCGGAGTTACTTTCACGCCCGCCACCTTGCCGTTCGCTATTTCCGCATCGAACACAAGGTGCGCGCTGTTAATGCTGTGCACGTGGTCATACTGTGCGGTTGAGGGCACTTCTGCAAGAAGCCCGCAGCTCTTGCTTTTCTCATATTCCATATCCTTGGAGTCGCACTTGTCCTTTTTCTTGCCATTCTCAATTCCGTAGCTCTCATTGCAAACGTAGATGTGTGCCTTCTCGTGACTTCCTGGAACTGCGCTTGCCATTATCTCAAATGCCAGGTTCCCTGCATTGTTCGAGACATTGGAAAATGCCATCTTTACCGCATCAATTTCCTTTTCTTTCTCATCCTTTTTCTCCCCTTTCTTCTTTTTCTCAATGTAAGAAGAAAGGTTCAGGTGCGGCGTGCTTTCCATTGCCTCTTCCGGATAATTGTAGTTGCCTGGGTAAATCCTGTTGCCCAAAAGCGAGAAGAGGTAATTCGCCCCAGTTACGCTCGTGTATGCCTGGCTGTACGCGCCGTCCGCGCACGTTCCGCCCACGAATATTGTGCAGTTGGTTCCGTTGAGCCCGTAGTAAATTATCACTGTGCTGTTGTTAACGTAATTGGATGGGGTTATGCTGTATATTAAATTCATTCCCATCATTGCAAGCGTGTAGGCCGGCGTTTGCGATACGAGAGTCACGTTCATCTGCCTCGTCACAACCAGCGTGTTGTTCTGCTGTGCCGGCGCAGTGTAGTTCTCGTTCCCATTCGCATTGCAAGTGTAATAGTAGCTCCCTGGCGAAAGCAACTGCGTGTCCGGGTTGTTCATCCGCAGCCCATTCACGTAAAGATGAGGGATTATTATTCCGGGTGCGCTTGCAGTGCAGGCGACCTGTGTCTGCGTGCCTGCCGTCACTTTCCAGGAAGGCGATGCAGAAAGCTCAAGGCTGGATGCTTTTTTGGTCTTCACAGCGAAATTGGCAGCCACGGTGCAGTTTGAGTTGACAGTCACATTGGTAACATTGCTTGTTGCGTTGCCGGGCGTGCAGTTGCCTGAAACACTCCAGTTCGAAAAGACATACTCCGATGCAGCGGTTGCGCTGATTGGCAGGGTTGCAGGCAAGGTAATGCCGGTTGCGCTTCCGGTGCAAACGGCTCCGCCTGTTCCACACACAACCGAAACGTCTGCTTTTGGCGCAGGCGGAAGCGGGGTTATGGGTGCGTAGTCAACCACATTCCCAATCACCTTGCCGCTTGTCAATTTGCCGTACGGGTAGCCTGTGCCCGCGCTTCCCACCAAAAGGCCAGCGAAGCCCGTGCTCTGCGCAGTGCCTGTTATCGCAACCGTCCTGTCCATCACGTCCGACCAGACATTGCCCTCTGTTGCGTTCCAGTGGTTGTTGCCGTTGAGGTCATTCACGTGCAATCCGGTTGTTGAGGTGAAGTTGTTCCAGTAGAACAGGTTTCCATATGAGCATGCCGCAACGTACACTGTGGTGTTGCCCGGCGCGCTCAGCGTGTTTGAGTAGAACGTGCTGCCATATGCGCATGGCCCGCCCACCGTCGACACGTCGAAATAAATCGCATTCCCTTTTGCCGAGTAAAGCGTTCCGTTCGCAATCACGTTATTGCTGCTGTAGTCTGCCACGTAAAACGCGGGCAGGCTTCCCTGCACAGTGGCAGCCAGGCCGTTCATGGTCACATTGCTTGCAGTCATCACGACTCCGTATCCGGTATTTGCGTCTGCCTTGAAATTCTCGAAATAGTGGTTGCCGCCGATCCAGAAGTTCAGCGCTATCCCGCTCCCTGCCGCCTTTCCGGTGCAGTTGATGAACCTGTCGTTCCAAACATGGTCCACGCCCATTCCGTGCCCGGAAACGGTTTCTCCAGTGACACGTGTCAGCTTGTTGAACGTGTACCCGCCATACATGAGGTTCACGCCAACGCTGCCTTCAGAATAACCATAGCTGTCAGTCACCACGTTTCCATACGAAGGTGTCCAAAGCGTGCCGTACCTGGTGGTGAGCGCGATCCCCGAGTTGTATATCGGAAAGCCTGCCAAATTGTCCTTTGCAGTCGTATATGCCTTGGTGTTCTCTATCCTGCCAAAGCTCGCCCCGTTGAACCAGATTCCTGAATTGAAGTTTGAAACCGTGCAGTTGAGTACATTTACGTAATTCTTGGTGGTGTAAATCCCGTATGTTCCTGTTGCATTGTTGCCTGTTATCGAAAACCCGCGGCAGTCGATTGTTACACTGTTTGCATTCACGTTGAAACAGGTCGCATTCGATGAAACGCTCGCGTTCAAGTAATAGGTTCCTGCAGTGTCAAGCTGCTGGCAGGATGAGATTGCGCCCGGAGTTGATGCCGCTGCCAATTCAAAAATCGCCAAGAATATTGCTAATACAGCATAAAATTTCATTACAACACACCAGCTTCCTTCCTGTGCAAAGTGTTTATAAATGAATCAGAATGTGCCTAGCCCGCTGGCACTCCCTTGAGACCGAAGAAGTCCCCTGCAACTTTTCCTACTAAATAGCCTACCAACGCGGCAACCATTCCAACAAGCGCCATCTCAACTCCGCTCTTGAGCCAGTTGCCAACAGTTATTCTCGCTTTGTATACTCCTACTCCAAACAGCACGAGCGTGGAAAGAATCAACGAAGGAATGAGCGCGTCCTGCACTGCAAAGAAGACAAACGGGATGAGCGGGATGAACGAGCCTACAAGCGCGGAAAAGCCGACTATTGCAGCTGATTTCAATGGCGCGGATGCTTCAGGGGGAGTGAGCCCAAGCTCATCAGTCATCATGATTGAAAGCCACATCTCCTTGTTGCTCACTGTCCCCTTCACCATCCTTTCAAGCTCAGCTCCCCTGTAGCCCTTTTTCATGTAGATGAGCCTGACTTCTTCTGTTTCAACCTCGGGCAAATGCTCCATCTCCCATTTCTCCTGCCCAAGCTCGCGCTTGTAGTGGTCTTCCTCTGCGCGCGCTGATGCATATGCCACGGCAGCCATTGAAACGGATTCTGCAAAAGTAGCCACTAACCCTGCTATTATCACTATGAACCTGTCGTTGGTTGCTGATGCCACTCCCAGCACTATTCCAAGCACATTGACAAGCCCATCCTGGCCGCCAAGTATGACTTCGGAAAGGAGTGCGCCCGCCTTTGGCTTGCCCTCAGCTTCCATGTGCTTTTGCACAACGGCGGAAAACTTTTCCTTCTGCTCGGGAGTTCTCTTCCTCACTTATTTCCAACCCCTAATTTCTTGCCAACTTTCTCGAACACCGCCAAGGCATCATTCAGGTCCTGCTTCTCATGCGCAGCTGTGACCATTGTCCTTATCCTTGCCTTGCCCTGCGCGACCATTGGGAACACTATGGGCAATGCAAATACCCCTTCGTTGAATATTTCCGTGGCAAAATCCTGCGCCAGCTTGCTCTCCCCGAGCATTATCGGGGTGATTGGCGTTTCGCTCTCCCCTGTATTGAAGCCGAGCGCCTGCAATTCCTTCTTGTAATAATTCGTATTCTCCCAAAGCTTCCTCACAAGCGAGTCGTCCCTTTCAAGAAGCTCAAGCGCTGCAGTGCACGCTGCCACTGTGGCAGGCGGTGCCGAGCCTGACAAAAGCCATGTTCTTGCCTTGTTCTGCAGGAAGTCATAGAGCGGCTGCGAGCCTGCTATTGAGCCGCCGACCACTCCAAAACCTTTGGAGAAAGTGCCCATGTCCACTTCAATTTTTCCCGCAAGGCCAAAATGATGGGCAACTCCCCTGCCGTGGTCGCCCATTACGCCGTCTCCGTGCGCATCATCAATGTATATGTAGGCGCCGTACTGCTGCGCAAGCTCATATATCTTGTCAATGGGCGCAACGTCTCCGTCCATCGAGAACACGCCGTCAGTGATGATGAATATTTTCTTGTACGCAGGCTGCTTCTCCTTTGCAGCCTTGAGCACGCGCTCCAGGTCCTCCATGTTCTTGTGCTTGAAAATCGCCTTTTCAGCCTTGCCCAGCCTCACTCCGTCAATTATGCTCCCGTGGTTGAGCTCGTCTGAAATTGCAAGGTCGCCTTCAACAAGAAGCTGCGGCAATGAGCCTGCATTCGCTGCAAAGCCCGTCTGGAAGTAAATAGCTGCCTTAGTGTGCTTGAATTTCGCAATCGTCCTTTCCAGCTTGAAATGCAAGTCCTGCGAGCCTGCAATCGCGCGCACCGAGCCTGAGCCAGCGCCGTATTTTTCAACCGCCTCAATCGCTGCTTTTTTCAGCTCGGGATGATTCGACAGGCCAAGGTAGTTGTTCGAGCAGAACATTATCACATCTTTCCCGTTCACGCGCGCTCGGGGGACAGACGGCCCCTGAAGCTCGCGCAGCTTCCAGTCCAAATTCTTCGCGCGAATCCCATTCACTTCTGTTGTTAAATAGTCGTCAAGTGACATACCTACACCTCCACTTATGCCCTGTTTTCCCCCAACATAATTAAAACGCTTGCGAATGTCGCCCTGCCGGGGTTCCTTCAGCGGCTTGCCGATTTCCACATCATCTCAAACTGGTTCCGATAGCTCTTTGCATTAGCCGCGTTCTTTATTACTACTGCAATTGGCGGCTTTGCGGACCAGATAAGGAGCACTACCGTGTCACTGTATATCATCGTGTCTGTCAGGCTGGCGTATTCCTTGGGGTGGAACCTTCCCACTCCGAAGTATTCCTTGAGGACGGTCGGATTCCTCTTCTTGACCCCCTCGTCGAAAATGACGCGGGAATGAACACACATCTCCCTCTTCCTTCTTTGCCATGCGTGCCAGTAGCTTCCCATCACGTCAAGGAACATGCCTGAAACGCCGAAGTCAAGGTATTCCCCTCCCCTGCCTATTTCG
>Ga0247841_10006767_pt1 | contig 17435 bp, 15 predicted proteins | sample LaCruzMarch2015__2_FD_192410 | JGI IMG/M metagenome (GOLD analysis project Ga0247841, IMG submission 192410) | Freshwater microbial communities from meromictic Lake La Cruz, Castile-La Mancha, Spain - LaCruzMarch2015_18m | ecosystem: Environmental > Aquatic > Freshwater > Lake | place: Spain... | reverse complement strand
TTGAAGATATTGTAGAAGAAATTGTAGGTGAAATTTGGGATGAATCGGACGATGTGCGCGCAAAGGGTATTTTTTCTATGCCAGATAACTCTTACCTTATAAAAGCCACAGAAACCTTAAGTAAGGTAAATCGTGAGCTAAAACTCTCTTTGCCGTCGCAGGAGTTTGCCACAATGAGTGGGTGGGTGCTAGACCTATTTGGTAAAATTCCTCACTCGGGTGAGAAAGTTATCTGGGGTGAGTTAGAAGTAGAAATAATAGATGCCGATAAAAGAAAGGTGCGGGAAATACAAATAAAAAAAATAGAAAATAAAAACAGTAAAATAATTTAAAAGATCTCTTTACCGACATAACTTTTATGTATTATAATATAAACGCATTAGTTTTAAATACAAAAACTGCCGCAGAGGCCGACAAGCACGCAGTGCTTTATACAGCCGAACTTGGTAAAATATCCGCCATTTTCCCGGGTGCAAAGAAAATAAAAGCAAAGTTTGCTGCTGCAAGTGAGCCGGTAACTCAAAGCCGCCTTATGGTTTATATGGCAAGGCCAAATGCAAGGCCAAAAGTTACAGCGGCAAAAATATCAAATGGGTTTTTAACTTTGCGCTTAAACTGGAAAAACTTTGCAGCCGCGCAGGCCTGTAGTGAACTATTAGACGCATTAACACCTTACGATGCGCAAAATGGACAAAAATATGAACTTCTTTTGCGTGCATGGACACTTTTAGAAACCGCGCAAAACCCCTGGAGGATATTTTCTTCCTTTGCGCTAAGGTTTTTAAAACTTTCAGGTTATAACTTTGTTGAGTTTATTAAAACTGGAAACTTAAGAATGAATAATTATGAATACAATGCTATTTGTACCATGGCAACTAAGTGTGGGCAAGATGTAGATTGTTTGATAGATATTGATATATCGCTTGAAAACAAAATTTTAGCGTACATAGATAAGTATCTTGAATTTCATGTATCGCGTCGTTTATCTTATAGAATATTTTCAAACTTATAAACAGATGATTTTTACAACTGAAGAAGGGTTCAGGGAGGCGAGTTCCGCAGTGGTCGGAATGAGCCGAACGCCGAAGGGAAACAAGGTTTCCCTCGGGGAGCATTCTGGCGAGAGGACTCCAATCCGAGCCAGAACAATGAAATAAGTCCCGCAGAATGCGGGATGCGACATAAAGGGACAAAAATGAATTTTCAAGAAATAGTTATGACGCTAAATGCGTTTTGGGCAAAAAGGGGATGTTTACTCTGGCAACCTTATGATTTAGAAAAAGGTGCCGGCACATTTAACCCTGGCACATTTTTAAAATGCCTTGGTCCAAAGCCATGGGCAGCTGCTTATGTAGAGCCGTCGCGCAGGCCTACAGATGGCCGCTATGGTGAAAACCCAAACCGTCTTCAGCATTATTATCAATATCAGGTAATTATAAAACCAGCTCCGAAAGATATTCAAAAGCTTTATTTGGCAAGTTTAAAGGCAATAGGTTTAGACCCAAAAAAACATGATATTCGTTTTGTAGAAGACGACTGGGAGTCACCTACCCTTGGCGCAGGGGGGCTTGGCTGGGAAGTGTGGCTCGATGGAATGGAAGTAACACAGTTTACATACTTTCAGCAACTTGGCGGCATTGACTTAAACCCAATATCAGTTGAAATAACCTACGGCCTTGAACGCCTTGCGATGTACGCGCAAAAAAAAGACAGTGTTTACAATATTCTTTGGAACAACAAAGTTACATACGGCCAGGTACATTTAGAAGATGAAAAACAGTGGTCTCGTTATAACTTTGAAGAGGCATCTGTTCCAATGCTTAAAACTCATTTTACCGACTGGGAAAGTGAGGCTGCGAAACTTTTAGATAAAAACCTTCCACGGCCCGCGTACGATGCCGTAATGAAGTGTTCACATTTGTTTAATTTGCTTGACGCTCGTGGCGCCATATCGGTAACCGAGAGAACCTCTTATGTTTTGCGCGTAAGAACGCTTGCCAAAGCAGTTGCCGAAAAGTATCTTGCGCAGGAGGTTGACATAAATGATTAAGGACGCTTTACTTGAAATTGGTTTTGAAGAAATACCGGCCGCATATATCCAACCGGCAATGGCGCAGGCAAAAACCCTGTGTGAAAAACTTTTAGCTGAAAACGCACTTAACGCACAAGAAATTGAAATATTCGCAACAGCTCGCAGAATAACACTTTTAATTAGTGGCCTTGTGGAAAAGAGTGCTGAACGCACAGAAGAGTTTGTAGGTCCTTCTATAAAGGCCGCAATTGATGCAAATGGTAGCTTTACCGGTGCTGCGAAGGGCTTTGCGTCAAAGCATGGCATTGCGCCCGAAGCATTGTTAAAAGTTCAAAGTGAAAAAGGGGAGTATTTAGCAGTAAAAAAAGTAATTCCCGGGGTAAAAACGCAAAACCTGCTCTCAGTTATTTTCACTACAATAATTAGCCAGCTATACTTTCCTAAAACAATGGTTTGGGAAAGTGGTTTATTTCGCTTTGCAAGGCCGCTAAGAAATATAGTTGCACTCTTTGGTGACAAAACAGTTAAGTTGCAACTTGCAGGTGTAAAGGCATCAAATACAACATTTGGCCTGCACACCAGTGGTACAAAAAGTATAGCCATAAAAAGCCCTGACAAATACCTTTCTACTCTTAGAAATAACTGCATAATTGTTTCAACAACTGAGCGTCGTATTGCTTTGGTAAAGGCGGTAAGTTTGGCCGCTAAAAGGTTAAAATGCACTGCTATTCCGGACGAAGATTTGTTTGACGAAGTTAATTTTCTTGTAGAACACCCCGTGGCAGTAGTTGGCAATTTTGATGAAAAGTACCTAAGCCTACCCAAAGAAGTGCTAATAAATTGTATGCGAAAAAAACAAAAGTTCTTTGCCTTGGAAAGTGAGCAGGGTCAGTTTACAAACAACTTTATTGGTATAAGAAACGGAATATCAGAGTATCAAGATGTGGTGCGTGATGGTTATGAAAGAGTACTTAAAGCGCGCCTTGCCGACGCTGAGTTCTTTTTTAATAAAGATACGGCAACACCGTTATTTAACAAAGTTGAAAAATTAAACGGTGTAGTGTTTCAAAAAGAACTTGGCACTGTATATGAAAAAATGCAGAGGGTTATAAAAATCGCTGAGTATATCAATGAGAAGTGCGGCTTTAAAATTGAACAAAAAATCATAGAACGCGCGTGCCTGCTTGCTAAATCCGATTTAGTAACAGATATGATTTATGAGTACCCGGAGCTTCAAGGTACAATAGGTGCTCTTTACGCGCGAAAAGATGGGGAAGATAAGAATGTCGCGACTTGTATACAAGAACATTACTGGCCGCTTAGTGCCGATGGACAGCTTCCAAACAGCTCACTTTCAACTATAATTTCTATCGCCGATAAAATAGATACACTCTGCGGTGATTTTGCAGTTGGGTTAATACCAAGCGGCTCAGCAGACCCTTACGGTTTAAGGCGGGCATCTATTGGTGTTATAAGAATATTGCTTGGTGGGATAAGTTTAGAAATTTCTTCTTTAATTGATAAGGCCTACTCTTTATTACCTGAAAAGCTTTCAAATAATACCCGCTCAAAAGAGCAACTTTTAGAGTTCTTTAAACAAAGGTTTGAAGCTCTAATGCAGTCAAACGGGTATAAGTTTGACGAAATAAAAGCTGTACTTGCGGTTGGTTTCTATGATTTTTTAAATGCAAAAGCACGCCTTGAAGCGCTTTCAAAGGCACGATTAGACGAAAGATTCTCGCTTTTAACCATACCGTTTAAAAGAGCATCAAACATCATCACCCAAGCGGAAAAAAAATCAATAATAATAATACCAAACATAGTTGATGAAAACTTTTTTAACTGCGATGAAGAAAAAAATCTATATTCGTCCATAAAGCAAATTGAGCTGGAAGTTTCATCAAAGGTACCTCAAGGTGATTATTTATCTGCGTTAATGCTTGTTGCCAACCTTAAAGAAGCTGTAGATGAGTTTTTTGTAAAAGTTATGGTAATGGATAACGATGAAGTAATTCGTTCTAACCGTTTGGCATTGTTAAAAACATTAGTTGGTCTTATATCAAAAATAGCTGATATTTCTTTACTGCAAGGGTAGAAGTTTATTTATTTGTCATCCCGAACGCAGAGAGGGATCTTTCAGTTTTGATTGTCATTCCCGAGAGAATCTATCGGGAATCTAAAGTCGCGGGGCTATTCTGCCCCTGCACCCCTGTATTACTTTTCTTTGTTGCCCAAAGAAAAGTAACCAAAAGAAATGCACCCACGGTGGCTATTCACTCACATTTTTCTGGCGGCTGCGGAACTCGCCTCACCACTTTGTGGCGGGCTCAAACAGTCCTCGCCGAAACCTCCATAAAAATACTCATTCATTGTCAGCCAAAGTGGGATTGAAAACCTGTTAATAAGTAAAGCCTGACACCGGAATACCAAAATACTTTGAAGGAGTAATAATGAAACGGATAGTTTTAGCGGTGATTTTTTCAATTTCTGTAGTGTTATGTCTTTCTGGTGCTCTCTATGCCAAAACATTTACGAGAGAGTACACTTATCGTACCAGCGAAGCAGACAGTAAGATAACGGCTCGCTCTATTGCATTAAATCAAGTTAAAACACAATTGCTTGAAGAGATTGGTGTTTATATAGAAAGTAACTTTGAAGACACCGCAAAAGAAAGTAAGGTAGGTGTAGAACAGCTAACAAAACAGCAGATTGTAAGTATAACCGCTGGCGTTACAGAAACCAAAATAATTGAAGAAAAATGGGATGGTCAGACATATTACATAAAAGCTGAAATAGCAGTTGATATTGATGATGTAGCCAAAAAGGTAAAGGAAATAGGTAAAGACAGAGATAAAACAAGAGAGCTTGAAGATGTTAAGAAAAAAGCCGATGAAGCATTTAAGCAAATTGAATTGTTGCAAGCCAAACTTGCTAAAACTGAAAACGAAAAAGAAAAATTAAAGCTACAAGCAAATTACCAGAAAAACAGTGACGAACTTACTGTTGCAGATTGGTTTCAAATGGGATATAACGCTGAGGAATCAAAAGAATATGACAAGGCAATATTATATTACCAGAAAGCAATAAGTATCAATCCAGATCTTTCTGTGGCTTATCTCAACATGGGTATTATCTATTTTGTAAAAAGAAACTACGATAAAGCAATTGAGATGTATGAGAAAGTAATAAGCATTCATCCAGAATATTCTAAAGCATATGTTGGTATGGGTCTTGCTTATGAAAATAAGGGAGATTACAGGAAAGCAATGGAGCATTATCAAAAAGCAATAGACATCAATCCAGATCTTTCTGTGGCCTACTGCAATATGGGTAATATCTATTCTGTAAAAGGAAACCACGATAAAGCAATTGAGATGTATGAGAAAGCTATAAGTATCGATCCCGAAGATTTTGTGACTTTCGTCAACATGGGCAGTGTCTATTCTGATAATGGGAATCAAGATAAAGCAATTGAGATGTATGAGAAAGCTATAAGTATCAATCCAGAAAATTTTGAGGTTTTCAGCAGAATGGGGAAGGCTTATGGCAGAAAAGGTGACTACGATAAAGCAATTGAGATGTTTGAGAAATCTATAAGTATAAACCCCCAAGATTCTTTTTCCTACAATTTAATAGGTTCTTTTTATTATGACAAAGGAAACTACGATAAAGCAATTGAGTGTTTCAAGAAAGTGGTAGAGATTGATCCAAATAATGCAAGTGCCTATAACAACATGGGTTATGCTTATTTCAATAAGAAAGAATATGACAGAGCAATTTTGTCATATGAGAAAGTGATAGAAATTGATTCAAATGATGCAAATGTCTATTACAACATTGGCGTTGTTTATAACGAAAAATTGGATTATGGTAATGCGATTGAATACACTGAGAAAGCTGCAAGGATGGGGCATGAAAAAGCAAGAAAATTGATGTTTGAAAGTGGAATATGGAAGTGACCAAAAACTGTATTTATGGTGGGGAGAGCTATGGCAGACACAAAACCAAGTAAATTAAATATTTTCTATAAGGTTTATTTGTGCTTTATAGCAATCTTTTGTCCAAAAAAATTAGTTGAGGAAGAAAGAAAAGATAACGAGATGCATAATAATTTTTCTAATGAAAATAATGATGAGCACCCTGCTCATATTGTACATCATGCTTTTCGGAATTCGTTTCGTGCAATTCTTATTTGTGTATTTATTGGTATTACCATTGGGATTTTATTTAACTGGAAATTTATTAAACCATCTCCTATTATTTTTAGCATCCTTCAGATAATAGGGGCAAGTTTATTGCTATGGGGAACACTGTTTGTTCAAGATGTTACTACTTATTGCGGTGTAACTCTTTCTGAACGGGTTAATAAATGGATTTATCATTCATTGTATTGTTTAGGAACAGTTATTATTATTTTTTCAATAGTTTTGAGTTTTGACAGATAGTAAATAGGGGACGGAGTTAGATGGTTAGTTATTGACTATACATCTCTCTATAATTTACTGCTTTGATTTTGCTAATATATTATTGGACTAGAAGTAAGTAGCATTAACTAAAATGGAGGATAGAATGAAGAAAGTTTCTATATTGCTATTAATTGGATTGTGTGGTTGTGCGATAAATTCGGGTATTGTCCCACTTGGAAAAGATAGCTATATGGTTTCTCGTCAAGCTGCTACTGGTTTTACAGGTTCAGGCAATCTTAAAACCAAAGCACTTAAAGAGGCAAATAAGTTCTGTGAAGATCAAGGGAAAAAAATGCAAGTGATTTCTATTAGTGAGACAAAACCCCCATATGTGTTTGCTAATTTCCCAAAGGCAGAGGTCCAATTTATGTGCCTTGATGCAAATGATCCGAGGTTACAGTACAAACGCATAGAAGAAACTCCGGATGTGGTTATAAAACGAGACGATAATATAAAGGCAGATATTAGTGTCAACAATAAGGAAGAAAATAACAAAAGCAATGATCTTTATTCAGAGTTTATAAAATTGGAAGATCTAAGAGCAAAAAAAATTCTTACTGAAAATGAGTTCCAAGCACAAAAGAAATTGTTGCTTGATAGACAGAAATAATGATTTACTTAACATGCAATTATAAGGGAAATAGGGGAGTTAGATAATTAGATATTCAATCCCGATAAATAAAAACACGGTCAGAGATTAATTCTTTGACCGTGTTTTTTTTATTTTATTGTGGTGTCAGGCTTTACTTGCTTTACTTATTTATTATGCAATTATAAAGTACAACTTGACAATTACATAAATTAAAAGTATATTCATCCCATGAAAATCATAAAACGGCAAATAACCAACGAGTTAAAGTCATTGTCAGAGCAGTATCCTGTGGTAGTTATAACAGGACCCCGTCAATCTGGTAAAACAACATTGGCCAAGATGTGTTTTCCAAAACTTGAGTATATTTCGCTTGAGGATCCTGACACAAGAGATGCTGTGCTAACCGATCCACGCGCATTTTTGAAGAATATTACTAATGGTGCCATAATTGATGAAATACAAAATACCCCTAATATACTTTCATATTTACAGGGAGCTGTAGATAATAAAGAGATTAAAGGAAAAATAATTCTCACAGGTAGTAGCCAATTTGAGTTAATGAAGAATGTATCGCAATCACTAGCAGGCAGAGCAGCAATACTAAAACTATTGCCTTTCAGTATTGCTGAACTTAAAACTTTTAAAAGCGAGTCAGTTCCCGAGCTAATTTTGAAAGGTTTTTATCCAAGAATATACTCGCAAAAACAGGAGCCCTTTAGAGCATATAGGAACTATTTTGAAACATATATACAGAGAGATGTTAGACAGTTTATTAACCTAAAAGATGCATCATTGTTTAGAAAGTTTGTTAAGCTGTGCGCGGGGAGAATTGGTCAAATATTTGTAGCAAGCAGTATTGCTAATGATGTAGGTGTGTCGGTTACAACAGTTTCATCATGGATATCTATTCTTGAGGCTTCATTTATTATATTCATGCTTGAACCGTATTACGAGAATTTTGGGAAGCGGCTTATTAAATCGCCAAAACTATATTTCTATGATACTGGTCTTGCTTCATACTTGCTTGGTATAGAGCGATTGGAACAGCTTTCTCGCGATCCTCTGCGTGGTGGTCTTTTTGAGAACCTTGCCATTATTGAGTTGTTAAAAAAACGATTCAATGCTGGTTTAGACCATAATTTATTTTTTTATAGAGACAGCAATGGCAATGAAGTTGATGTTTTGTATAAAAAAGCCGATGCTTTTAAAGCTTTTGAGATAAAGTCTGCAGAAACTTATTCCGTTGATTTTAACAAAGGTATTGATGTAGTTCAAAAGGTGCTAAAAAACAGGTTAGAAAAATCATATGTGGTTTATGCGGGCAAAGCAGAGAAAGAGTTAAAAAATATTAAATTAATTAATGTAAAAAACATATCGCACTGCGTTTAAGTTTTTATTGAATTTCAGGGTCACAACACTTAATTCAAAACTCAAACAACTTTAGTCATTCCACATTTTGGACAATGTTCCCAACTAAATACAAAAACACGGTCAGAGATTAATTCTCCGACCGTGCTTTTTTATATTTAATTATTTTAATTTATAGAAAAACTTTTTGGTTTTTTAACTTTTTTTAGGACAATTAACAGTGGAACTTCACCGCAGTTTGGAAAGTGCGGGCATTTTACGCATTCACCCCAAACTTTGTGTGGTAGTTTATCCCGTGAAATCTGCTTGTATTTTAGGTTTACAAAGAATTTCGGTTTGTATGTTAGGCAAAAAACCTCGTTTACTCCAAGTTCTTTTGCTTTTTTATGGCATTCAAGCACAAGTTTTGAGCCAATCCCTTTTTTCATAAACCCTTCTGCAACGGCAAGGGCTTTTACTTCTGCCAAATCTTCCCATGATATATGTAAAGCACAGCAAGCTACAACCTTTCCATTTGATTCGGCAACCACATACTCTTGTAGATTTTCGTATATATCGTTAAGTGACCTTGGCAGCATCTCGCGTTTTTGTGCATAATGATTTATTAAAAGCTGCATTGCCTTTACATCTTTTACTTTTGCATTTCTAATTTTAAATTCAGACATATATTTAACCGCCTTTTGGCTTAAGCTACAATGAAAATCCAAGTTCCAGAGCTTTAATATTCAATTCAATAAGTTCTTTTTTACTTTCAAGAAGCACAGGGCATGCCTTTATTGCGCTTTCAAGTAAAAGTGCTTTGGATGCTTTTAAAAAAGCTCCAAGTGCCACAGAGTTAGCTACGCGAACATTTCCAAGTTTGTCGGCAAGCTCTGTAGCTGGCACGAAAAAATATTTTTTTGTTTTATCAATTACAATTTTTTCTTTTGGTACAAGTGATGTATTAACAACAATTATTGCTCCAGCAACTGCATTTTTTGAGAACTTAACAAGCGAAAGTTCATTTAGTGCAATAAGCCCGGTTGGGGAAAGTACAATTGGCGAACCAATTTCTTCTGTAGATATTACTACAGTTGAGTTGGCTGTGCCACCGCGCATTTCAGCGCCGTACGAGGGGAACCATGTTGACAGTTTTCCTTCTTCAAGAGCGGCTTGAGCAAGCAACATGCCTGCTGAAAGTGCACCCTGTCCGCCAAAGCCCGCTATTATAATATCGTGTTTCATAATTTATCTCTTTTCAATTTGATTGTCATTCCGACCTCGCCAAAGGCGGGGAGGAATCTTGTTTTCATTCCTTTAAGATCTCTCCTCGCTTTGCTTGTCGAGATGACAGTATTGGGAGAGTTCGTCAGAATGACACGACTTTTGTCTTTTGTGCAATTGAGCTTAAATATCCTTATAAACTTTCAATGGGAATGTTTTCATAAAAGTGTTTTCTACCCAGGCAATTGCATCTTTTGGAGTCATACCCCAGTCAACAGGGCATTGCGAAAGTACTTCAACTAAAGAAAATCCTTTGCCATTAATTTGGTTTTCAAATGCTTTTTTTATTGCTCTTTTTGTCTGTATAATATTTTTTGGTGAGTTTACAGCAACTCGTTCCAAATACGAAACTCCTGGAAGCGATGAAAGCAGAGCACATACATCCATAGGAAACCCATCTCTTTTGACATCTCTGCCTGCTGGTGTCGTTGTTGTTTTTTGGCCTATCAAGGTTGTTGGAGCCATTTGCCCGCCGGTCATACCGTAGTTGGCATTATTAACAAATATTATTGTTATATTTTCACCACGGTTTGCTGCATGCACAGTTTCTGCGGTGCCTATTGCGGCAAGGTCGCCGTCGCCTTGATATGTAAACACAAAACGGTCAGGTAAAACTCTTTTTATTCCGGTTGCAACTGCCGGAGGCCTGCCGTGAGGGGCTTCTGTAACATCAAAATTAAAGTAATCGTAGGCAAATACAGCGCAGCCAACAGGCGCTACCGCGATAGTTTTTTCTCTAATGCCAAGTTCATCAATAACTTCAGCAACTATACGGTGAATTATACCGTGTCCACAACCAGGGCAGTAAAGATGTGGTGCATCTTTTAGTGATATTGGTCTTTTTAGTATGTTCATAGTGTTTTAACCCGAATTTTATAATAGGATTTGGAATTCGTCAAAAGCTACGGGACATTTTTATCCGCAAAACCCTTGCCAATGGAATCACCATTAGCTGTGGTTTTTGCGTCAAAACTGCCTCCGTCTCTTTCGTCTCGGTTCTCAAACCTATTATAAAGTTCGGGTTTAATCTTCTCTAAAATAGCATCTTCACTTATTATTCCGCCGCCAGCTTTGCCGTAAAACTCAACGGGGCATATTCCATTTACAGCAAGGCGAACATCTTCAACCATTTGTCCATGGTTCATTTCCACAACTAAAAACTTTCTGCCAGGTTTTGCAGCTTTACTGATTATTTGTGATGGGAAAGGCCAAAGTGTTATGGGCCTTATAAAGCCAATTTTTATTCCTTTTGTTCTTGCGATACTGGCCGCGGCTTTTGCAACTCTTCCGGTAATGCCGTAACCAACAATAATAGTATCGGCATCTTCTATGTTTCCAACTTCGGCGCGAGTTTCGTTTTTAACTATTTTTGCATATTTTTCCTGCAGGTGAATATTATGTTTTTCAAGGGCAAATTCATTCATTAAAAGCGAGTGTATACTTCTTGGCGCTCTGCCTTTGCAGCCATCAAGAATCCAGCTACGATCTGTTTGTGGGCGTATTCTTGATTTTGGATTTTGTGGAATATCGGCCGGCTCCATCATTTGACCCACAATCCCATCAGAAAGAATCATAACAGGTGTTCTGTAAATTTCGGCAAGATCAAATGCCAGAATTGCAAAGTCATACATTTCTTGAACACTGCAAGGGGCTAAAGTTAGCAGGCGATAATCGCCATGACCACCGCCTTTGACAGTTTGAAAGTAATCGCCTTGAGCACCAGATATATTCCCAAGCCCCGGTCCGCCGCGCTGAACATTTACAATCAGGCATGGCAGTTCGCAGGCGGCAATGTAAGATATGCCTTCCTGTTTAAGCGAAATTCCCGGGGAAGACGATGATGTCATAACTCTTGTGCCAGTTGTGCTTGCGCCCAAAACCATATTAATTGCCGCAATTTCTGACTCGGCCTGAAGGAACACCCTGCCAAGATCGGTCATTCGTTTAGACATATGTGCAGGCACTTCATTTTGAGGGGTAATTGGATATCCAAAATATGCCATACAACCTGCCGCTATAGCCCCTTCGCACAATGCAATGTTACCTTTAGTAAGTGTTTTCATAGTTAGTTTATTTTATGATAAGTGGTAAGCAATAAAATTTAATTTAAAACAGTTTCTTTACTTATCTTTATGTACTTCAATGCAGACATCGGGGCAGACCAGATAGCAAAAGCTGCATCCTGTACACGGGCTTCCTTCTTCAACAAAAATAGCCGGATGATTGCCGGCCTTGTTGAATTGCTCTGACATCTTTATTTTTTTATTAGGACAGACATTTATGCAAAGTGTGCAACCTTTGCACCGCTTTGGGTTGATAATTATTTTGGCCACTGTAGTCCAATTTTATTATTTTGACCAACAACAAGTCAAATTTTTATAGTTTAAGAAGCATTAAATGCTGTTTCGTAAAGAATTTGAGTTTTCTATTAGTTCTTTGGCATGGTTAAGTGCCGTTTGTGTTATTTTGTTGCCGGAAAGCATTTTGGCAATTTCATCTATTTTATTTTCTTGTGATAGTTTCTTCACTTCGGTGATTGTTTTGCCGTTTTTTTGAGTTTTAAAAACAGCATAGTTTGTATCGCCAAAGGCCGCAATTTGCGGCAGATGTGTTATGCAAAGTATCTGTCTTTCTTTAGATAGTGCTTTTAGTTTTTTACCTATGGCTTGGCCGGTTGGGCCGCCAACTCCCGAGTCAATTTCGTCAAATATTAAAACCGGCGAACCATAAACATTTGAAAGCGCGGTTTTAAGCCCAAGCATCAGGCGCGAAAGTTCGCCGCCTGATGCAATACTTTTAATTGGTTTTAACTCTTCACCCGGGTTAGCTGAAAAAATAAAATCAACTTTGTCTATTCCATAGTTTTGCACTTCTTGTTCTTTGGTAAGTGTTATAGCAAAGCGCGCTTTTTTCATTCCAAGTTCTTGAATTTCGGTTTCAACAGCTTTTGCAAGTTTTTGTCCGGTTTTTAACCGCAGCTCGCTTAGCTTCGTGCATAGTTTATTTAACTCAGTGCTATTTTTTTCTATTTTTTTGGTAAGTTCCAAACTTGATTCTTCACTTTTTTGGAGTGTTTCAAGCTGGGCTTTTATTTTTTCTTCGTAGGTGGCAATTTCTTCAATTGTTGGGGCATACTTCTTTTTGAGTTTTTTTATTAGCTCAAGGCGTTCCATTACTTCTTGCAGTTTTTCAGGGTCTATTTCAAGCTTGTCTGCAAAGGTGTTTATTCCATCAAGCGCCGACTCAAGCATATAATAGGCGTTGCGTGTGTTATCTAACTCTTCAGACATAGCGCCTGACGAGTTGTGCAGGGCCTCTAAATTTTTAATTGTTTGCGTAATCGCGGAGAGTGCGGGTGTTTCACCGCTATAAAGCGCTTTGCGGGCCATTTCACAATTGTCTTTAAGCTTGCTTGCGTTTTTAAGCAGTGGTAAAGTGTTTTCAAGTTCTAAATCTTCCGACGGTTTTAGGTTCGCTTCAGCAATTTCTTTTAATTGAAAAGAGTAGAGGTCTATAAGCCGTTCTTTTTGGGCAAAAGAAAGTTCAAGAGCTGCCTGGCTGTCTTTTAATTCTTTTAGTTCATAATATTTTTTTGAAATTTCAGCGGTATATTTTTCTAAGGAGCCGTAAGCGTCTAAAAACTTTCTTTGAAAAGATGTTTCAAGTAAAAGCTGGTGCTCATTCTGGGTGTGTATGTCTGCTAAATTTTGTGTGATTTCATTGAGTGCTAAAAGAGTAAGAGGGGTATCGTTAGCAAATGCTCTGCTTTTACCAGAGTTGTCAATCTCACGCCTTAAAATAAGTGTGCTGTTTTCTGCAGGTATGCAAAGAGTTTCTAATGTTTTATTAACTTCAGAAATTTTTGTTATGTCAAACTCGGCACTAATAACACAGCATGTTTGTCCGCTTCTAACAACACTTGCCGATGACCGCGCTCCAAGGGCAAGGGAAAGCGACTCCATAATAATTGATTTGCCTGCGCCGGTTTCACCGGTAAATATATTAAGCCCAGGCTCAAGGCATAGGGTTAAATCATCAATTAACGCAAAGTTTTTAATGTATAAATTAGCAAGCATAATTATTTTTTAGTCAGGGTTTTGATTTTACAGCTGGCAAAGAGCAATTTTATTATCCTCTCTTACCCCAGTTTAGTTTAGTTCTTAGAACGCTAAAATAATTGTGTTTTTTGTTTTTAATAAGGTATAGCGGCTCGCTAAAAAGAGAAATTGTAATTTTGTCATTTGCGTTGAGTTCATGTTTTATTTGCCCATCAATATAAATTACCGGTTTCTCTTTTGCGTCTGAGTTTACAATTAGCTTAAGTATGGATTTACTCGCAGGCATAATAAAAGGCCTTTGGCTTAGTGTGTGCGGGCAAATTGGTGTTAGAACAAGCACATCTAAATGTGGGTGCACAATAGGGCCGTTTGCTGCAAGTGAGTAGGCGGTTGAGCCGGTTGGGGTTGCAACTATCAGCCCGTCGCCAATGTAATCACCTAAAAATTTCTCATTTAAATATGCTTTAACAGTAACAATTCTGCCATTTGTTCCAGAGTGCGCTATACAGTCGTTTATGGCAAGTTCATTAATGGTTCTATTTTTATTTTCAATTTTTACAGCTAAAACAGCTCGCTCTTTAATGGTAAACTTTCCAGCAATTATGTTTTTTATTGCCGCATACATTTCTTTTGGGTTTGTTTCTGCAAGGAAGCCCAGCGAGCCAAGGTTCACCCCTAAAATTGGAATTTTATACGGTGCAAGCATTCTGCTTGCTTTAAGCATTGTTCCGTCGCCGCCTAGAGTTACAACAGCACATATTTTTTCATTTTTCGGGACTTTTTGTCCAAGAATAATGTAATCAATTTTATTTGCTGTAAGCCATTTTTTTAGTTTTTCAAGTTCTTTTATGGCCAATGCCTTGTCTTTGTTGTAAACAATACCTAATTTCATTATCATTCTCCTTTGTTTTTGCCTTTTGATTATAGCAAAATTTGCTATAATGCAAAAAAATTAAAGGGGAGCTTATGAAAAAGATTTTAATTGTTTTAGTTCTTTTAATAGTTGGTTTTGTTATTTACGGCGCAACACTTGGGCTTTTTGAAAAAGTTGTGGTTAATGTTAGAAAAGTTGGTCCTTATAAGTTTGTTTATGCCGAGCATAAGGGTTCGTATATGAAAGTTGGCAAAGTAATGAATAATATATTTAAAAGTTTAGATAAAGATTTTGGTATAAAAGCAGAAAGGGGATTTGGTGTTTACTACGATAACCCAAAATTGGTTAAAAAAGAAAATTTAAGAAGCTCCGTTGGTTGTGTACTTGAACCAGAGTATTTTTCGAAAGAAGATAAAATTAAAACGAAGTTTGGTATTATGGAGTACCCTGTAACGCAAAGTATAACAGCTGAGTTTCCGTACAAGAACATAGGTTCTATTATAATTGGAATTGCCAAAGTTTACCCTGAGTTTTCAAAGTATATGGAAGCAAACGGTTTTGAGCAGACAGAATCACTTGAAATTTACTCTATGAAAGATAAAAAAATATTTTTTAGCATGCCGTTAAAGAAAAAACAGGGAGCGCAATAATATGGCGCTTTCAGTTGGTATTGTCGGCCTTCCAAATGTTGGGAAATCAACCTTTTTTAATGCCATAACAAATGCCGGTGCTCAGGCGCAAAACTACCCGTTTTGCACAATTGAGCCAAATACCGGCGTGGTGCCTGTGCCCGATGAGCGCTTAAATGTGCTTTCTAAAATGAGCGCTTCAATAAAAGTTGTTCCTGCAACTATTACCTGTGTAGATATCGCAGGGCTTGTTAAAGGCGCTTCAAAAGGTGAAGGGCTTGGTAATAAATTTCTCTCTCATATCAGGGAAGTTAATGCTATTGCCCATGTTGTGTGCTGTTTTGACGATCAAAATATTGTGCATGTTAATGGCAAGGTCAACCCAATTGATGATATTGAAACAATAAATGTTGAGCTAATGCTCTCAGACCTTGAAATGGCTGACAAATTGCAAAGCACACTCTCTAAACAACTTAAAAGTGCGGATAATGAAGTAAAAGAAAAGCTTGCACTTGTTACAAGAATAAAAATGGCGCTTGAGGCGAATAAACCAGTCCGCTCGCTTGAGTTTTCTGTGGAAGAAAGTGAATACCTTAAGCAGATGAGTTTTATTAGCGCGAAAAAAGTTATTTATGTGGCAAACATAAATGAAAGTTCAATAGGCAAAGATAATGACTATGTTAAGTCGGTAAAGGAGTATGCGCGTTCTTGTGGTGAAAAGTGCGAGGTTATCAGCGCAAAAATTGAAGAAGAAATTGCAATGCTTAATGCGGCTGAAAAAGCAGAGTTTTTAAAAGAACTTGGCATAAAACAAAGCGGGCTTGATGTTTTTGCAAAAGAGTGCTACTCCTTGCTTGGTTTGCAAACATTTCTAACCACCGGAGTAAAAGAAACCCGCGCATGGACAATTAACAAAGGCGCAACTGCTCCGCAGGCGGCTGGCGTTATACATACCGATTTTGAACGCGGTTTTATTCGCGTGAATGTTATTTCGTATGAAGATTTTGTGCGTTATGGCGGTGAAGCCGGAGCGCGTGAAAAGGGTCTTTTGCGCCAAGAGGGTCGTGAGTATATTATGCGCGAAGGCGATATAGTTGAGTTTTTATTCAATGTCTGAAATAAAATCACAAAACAAGGTTTTGTATTTAATATCAATAATTGGTTTTTTTGGAATTTTTTCCGGTACTATCTCTAAAAACCCAGTACTGCCGCTTTTTGCCCAGTCGCTTGGAGCGTCTACAGCAATTATTGGTTTAATTGCCGCAATTTCTCCAATTGCCGGCATACTTTTTAGCTTTCCAGTCGGCTACCTTTGCGATTCATGGGGAAGAAAGAAATTACTTTTAGTTTCCGCGCTGGTTTTCCTAATATCACCGCTTTTATACCTTCTAATAACAAACCCGCTATTGTTAATACCTGTGCGTTTTTTTCACGGCATTGCCACAGCAATTTTGGGGCCTGTTGCATCTTCAATAATTTTTAGCAATTACACAAAAGACAGGGGCGAAAAAATAGGCCTTTACTCTTCTGCCACGCTTGTTGGCAGAACCGTTGCTCCAATAGTTGGCGGTTTTTTAATGGGTGCGTTTGTTTATATGGGTATTTTATGGAGTTATAAGGTTGTCTATATTGCTGCATTTGTGGTTTCTATTCCAGTTTTATTTCTTTGCTTAATGTACAAAGAAGAGGGTGTTCAAAGTAGTTTAGAAGAACTTAAAAAAACATCTTTTACGCAAATGAAAAAAGCGTTACTTAGTTTTATTGGCAATGCAAAGCTTCTTGCAACAGGCCTTGCCGAAATGGCAACCTACTTTTCTTTTGGCGCATTTGAAACTTATTTTCCAATATATCTGCACTATCTAGGGGTTAGCCCTGCTAAAATTGGTATGGCATTTTCGTTGCAAATTTTATCTATTGCGCTTACAAAACCGCTTTTTGGAAAACTTTCAGACCATATTGACCGTCGTGTACAAATTATTTTTGGTTTATTAATACTTGGTTCTGCAATTGCTGCGATGCCAGTTTTTTCAAGCTTTATTATGCTTTTAGTTTGTGCTGTTATATTTGGTTTTGGTATGTCATTTTGCACTGTTGCAACAAGCGCGTATTCTGCGGATGTTGCCAAAGCAGAAGAATTGGGTGCTTCTATGGGG
>Ga0247841_10006766_pt1 | contig 17437 bp, 15 predicted proteins | sample LaCruzMarch2015__2_FD_192410 | JGI IMG/M metagenome (GOLD analysis project Ga0247841, IMG submission 192410) | Freshwater microbial communities from meromictic Lake La Cruz, Castile-La Mancha, Spain - LaCruzMarch2015_18m | ecosystem: Environmental > Aquatic > Freshwater > Lake | place: Spain... | reverse complement strand
TACTCTTGGGTTCACCTCTATTATCCTGTACTCCAGCCTATCAGGGTGCAGCGCATATTGCACGTTGCACCCCCCTCTCACGTCGAGGGCGCGCACTATCTTGAATGATGCTGTCCTCAGCACCTGGCACTCGGTGTCGTTCAGTGTCTGAGTCGGCGCGACTACTATGCTGTCGCCTGTGTGTATACCCATCGGGTCGACGTTCTCCATGTTGCAGACGCTTATGCAGTTGTCGTTGCCGTCGCGTATGACCTCGTACTCTATCTCCTTCCAGCCTCCGACATACTCTTCGATGAGCGCCTCGCCGTTCTTGCTCCTGCTGAGGGCGCGTTGGACGACTTTCGGGAACTCCTTCTCATTGAATGCTATGCCGCCGCCGGTCCCGCCGAGGGTGAAACCTGGCCGGACTATGACTGGATAACCAATGTCAAAGACCGCCTCCTCTGCCTCGTGGAGGCTGAAGACAGAATGGCTCCTGCATATCGGTTGGCCTATTTTTGTCATAAGGTCGGCGAATTCCCTTCGCCCCTCACCGTTTCGTATTCCTTCTATCGGCGTACCAAGGACTTCCACCCCATATTTTTTCAGGATACCAAGGTTGTCTAACTCGACCGCCATATTGAGTCCTGTTTGCCCGCCCATAGTCGGCAGGAGCCCGTCGGGCTTTTCCCTTTGTATTATCTTCTCGATAGACTCGGCAGTCAGCGGCTCGAGGTAGACCACATCGGCGATGTTGGTGTCTGTCTGTATCGTCGCTGGGTTGTTGTTGACAAGGACGGTTTTCACACCCTCTTCTCTCAAAGACAAGCAGGCTTGGCTGCCGCTGTAGTCGAACTCAGCCGCCTGCCCGATCTGTATCGGCCCGCTCCCGATTATCAACACCTTTTTGATGTCAGTCCGCTTTGGCATTTTTACAGTTTGGTATACCCTCTGCATTTCGAACACGTAAAAACTTGCGCGCATGATTTTACTTCTTCGACTTATGATGCGTTATCACATTGATGAAATCCTCAAACAAGTAATCATTGTCCCATGGGCCTGGGCGCGCCTCCGGATGGTACTGCACTGTGCACACAGGCAGCGACTTGTGTATCATCCCCTCGACACTCTTGTCATTCAGGTTGATGTGTGTGACCTCCAGGCCACTTCCTTCAAGGCTGTCTGCATCTACCGCGAACCCGTGGTTCTGCGAGGTGACATAGACCCTTTTTGTCCTCAGGTCTTTGACAGGCTGGTTAGCCCCGCGGTGGCCGTATTTTAGCTTATAGGTCCTCCCGCCGAATGCCAGTCCCGTCAGCTGGTTGCCGAAGCAGATGCCAAAAGTGGGCAACTGTTCGTCTATCACTTTCCGGATATTCTTCACAATGTCCGCAGCTTTGGACGGGTCACCTGGCCCATTGGATATCATGAACCCGTCTGGTGCATATGCAAGTATGTCCTTCGCGCTGGTCCTGGCAGGCACGCGGATGACTCTGCACTCGCGCTCCATCAAGCACCTCACCATTGAGAACTTAGCGCCGCAGTCTAAGATGACCACAGTCGATTTTGCATTCTTCGGCTCATGGACTGAAGGCTTCTTTATAGTGACAGCATCTATCAAGTCTACTTCAGAGATGCCCTTCATAGCCTTTACCTCTTGTTTCAGGCTTTCAAGCTCCCTTGGGTCATAAGGCAGTTTGATGATGCCTTTCATCGCGCCGGAGTTGCGTATCTTCCTTGTGAGCATTCTAGTGTCAACACCCTGCAGGCCGGGGATGCCGCCCTCTTCCAGCCACTTATCAAGGGTCTTGACCATTCCGCCGTGGCTGGGCTTCTCACACAGCTCCCTGACGATTAAACCCTCAGCTTGTATCTTTTCGGACTCGAAGTGTTCTTCCGCACCCACGCCATAATTGCCGACGAGCGGGTAAGTGGGCATCGGTATTTGGTATTTGTAAGACGGGTCGGTGAGGTATTCTTGGTAGCCGAACATAGCAGTAGTGAAGACGACCTCTCCCTTCGCGTCCTTCAGAGCCCCAAAGCCCTCTCCTTCGACTACAGTCCCGTCCTCTAGTATCAGTGCACCTTTCATGAACCACCCAAAACCTGCAACATGCAACCAAGAAGCAGCGTCTTAGCTACACAGTGAGTTTATTTGATATTTGAACTTTCGGGTATAAAAGGCTTTGTAAATCTATAAAAAACCAAAGGAAACTCACCCGAATTTGGCTTCAGTCCCTTGATTATTGACGGGTTGCTCCCCATCATAAACCTGCTGCCCTCTTACATAAGTCCCTTTAACTTTGCCCTTGACTTTAAGCCCGTCGAACGGAGTCCAGCCTACCTTTGTCAAAACAGAGTCGTTGGTTATAGTCCAGTCTTCCTTCAGGTCCAGCAGGACAAAATCAGCGTCATAACCCTCGACTAAAGAGCCTTTGTCTTTTATCCTGAAGATCTTTGCTGGGTGCGCGCAGCACGTCTCGACAAGGCCCCGCACGTCTGTGTGGTCTAAGACCAGCGGAAGTCTGGTTTCTACTCCGGGCACCCCGCCGGGTGCTTCGCCGAAAGGTAGTTCCTTTTCCTTAGTAGTGTGCGGCGCATGGTCTGTCGCCACTATATCTACAAGGCCGCTCCTCAGGCCCATGAAGAGCGCAGCATTATCGCTCTTGCTCCGCAGTGGCGGGTACATCTTGAGATATGCACCTCTCTTTATCTCATCATCTTTGTTGAGCCATAAGTGCTGCGGGGTCACCTCGCATGTCAGGTTTTTGTTCACTTTCTTGCCCCTTAAAACCTCATGTAGTCCAAGGTCGCTGGTGACGTGACAGATATGCACGCGGTTGCCGCACATGGCGTTCAAGACGTCTTTTATTGATTCAGCCTCGCATTTGTCAGGCCGGATATCATCAAAGTATTTCCACGTTTTCTTGTTTTTGTATTTCTCTATCAGTGCAAATTTCTCGCAGTGGCACACCGCAAGGATGTCCCTTTCCTTTAACACTCTAAAAAACTCGGGCAGGTTCTTCTCGTCGAAGAGCAGGTCCCCAGTACTCTTCCCGAGGAAGAATTTGACACCTGCGACATTGCTTATTTTTTTGATTTCCCCAAGATTGTCATTCTGTGCGCCGAAGTACAGACCAAAGTCGATTACGCTTTTCTTCCCAGCAAGCTTTCTCTTCTCATCAAGCCTCTTCGCGGTATTTATGCTTGGCTTGTTGTTTGGCATGTCCAAGACAGTGGTTACACCACCGGCTGCAGCAGCCCGCGACTCGCTCTCCCAATCTGCTTTATAAGACTCACCGAAATCGCGGAAGTGCACATGTGCGTCTATCAGGCCCGGTATAACATAGAGGCCGTGCGCGTCTATCGTTTCCTCAGCCTTGACCTTTTGGTGGGTTATCCTCGCAATCTTGCCGCTCTCGACGATAAGACTAGCTTCTAGTATGCCAGCCGGCGTTACGAGCTTCCCGTTCTCAATGGCAAGATCAGTCATCAGTAGGTTTTTATGACTATGTTCTAAAATATACAACCATGGTCGGAAAGGTAGAGAAGTACCTCAATGAGAAGAAAAGATCGGACGGTGCACTGTTTTTTGCCGTCATAGACCCATTAGACTACTCCAGTTTAGACGATGCTGCGAATTCTGCGCGACAGGCTTGCGAGGCAGGGGCTGACCTCATAATAGTCGGCGGTTCGACAGGTGTCCAAGGCTATGCACTCGAGGCCACGGTCAAGGAGATTAAAAAAGCGGTCAATGTCCCAGTCAATCTGTTCCCTGGTAATATTGCTACGGTTACGCCGGCAGCAGACTCCATATACTTCATGTCCATGCTCAACTCGCGGAACGATTATTGGATAACTGGCGCTCAGACGCTTGCTGCCCCAGTCATTAAGAAGATAGGTCTCGAGCCGCTCCCGACTGCATATATTGTCGTAGGCGAAGGCGGCACTGTGGCGTGGGTGGGTGACGCAAAGGCAATCCCCTTGCACAAGCCAAGGCTCGCTGCTGCAATGGCTCTTGCAGGCGAGATGATGGGATTCAGGTTTGTCCTCACAGATGCCGGGTCGAACCCGCCGGAGCCGGTTCCACCAGAGATGATAGCTGCAGTGAGGTCGGTGCTTAAGCCCGAGACGTTCTATGTAGTTGCGGGCGGTATAAGGACTGAAGCTCAGATACGTGCTGACCTAAAAGCGGGCGCCGATGCAGTCCAGATCGGCACTGCCATCGAGAATGCAAAAGACGTGAAGGAGAAAGTCTCTAAGCTAGTCAAGGTAGTCAAGGAAGAGGGAAAGAAGAAAGTATAACTCTTTCTAGGTTTGTATAGCACCTGCCCTTATTGAGATATTTGTTATTAGCGATGGACCTTATAACCCAGCTAAAGCTAATTCATCAAGAAACGCTAAGCTATTACGAGAAAGACTAAGCTGACGCTAAGTTATTAAAATAAGAAAAGCTAAGAAAACAAAAACTTACTGCATCCCGGCTGCAGCCTGTGCCTGTTGGCGGGCGTACCTGCTGTAGGTACTGCCCATCCTTTGGGTCGGTGCAGCTGCCGCAGCAATCGGCATCGGAGCCTCTTCAACGACTATTACGTCGCTTATAGCCCTTACTGCCTTGAATGGTATGACGAAGTCGTTCTGCCCGTCCTTTGGGAAGCGGACATCGTCGGCTGTTTCTGCATCTGGTTCGACTACGATGCTCTCCATCTCACCAGTTGTCTCATCAACAACTATGTCATCAAGCCTGCCTATCTCCTTACCGGTAGTAGTGATTGCCCTCTTGCCACCCAGCTGCCTTGCAACAACGAATCTTGCCATTTTGCCCTCTTTAATGAGAATTCTGTCTTTGTTAACGCCTTAAAGTATAAAAACATGACGTTTTTTGGAGGGTTTTGCAGTCCCTTGAAGTCAAGGGTCTTAAAAGAACCTTTTTTCTACAAGCAACTTCTGATTAGGACCCATGGGAATAAGGGTTATAAAACACAAGGACAAGCCTCTTGCTAACATCACAAAGACAGTAATAAAACGGAGTTCTAAGGGCGAAGCTCCGGAAAAAGATAGTGGAAAACCTGTTTTAACGGGATTAAAGGGGTTAAAGAGTCTAAAGGGCACTGCACTGGGTGTGAAGCAAAAGGAGCTTGAGCCGATGCTGCCCGAAGAACTCCAAAAGCTGCTTGTGAAGCAGCATTATCATATAGTGGGTAGGCACTCGGCGGTCAAGGTCTGCGAGTGGCTGCGCAGGAGCCTTATGAACGAGTCCTGCTGCTATAAAGAGCAGTTCTATGGCATAAAATCGCACCGCTGCCTCCAGATGACCCCCGCGGTCTCATGGTGCACCCAAAAGTGTGCATTTTGCTGGAGGCCTGTAGAGTGGACTCTTGGCACTGAGCTCAAGGAATGGGACGACCCGGATTTCATAGTCGAGGAGTCTATAAAGGCGCAGCGCTTGTTATTAAGCGGGTATGGTGGACTCAAAGAGCGCGTTGACCAGAAAAAATGGGAAGAGGCGCAGAACCCAACGCAAGCGGCGATAAGCCTTGCCGGAGAGCCGACGATATACCCGCAGATAGGCGATCTGATAGCGAGCTTTCACAAGCACGGCTTCGAGAGCACGTTCCTTGTCACTAATGGCACTTTCCCGGACCGCCTAAAGGAGATGAGCAAGGAGCCGACGCAGCTTTACCTCAGCCTTGAAGCGCCCACGCCACAGCTTTACAAGCAGCTTGACCGCCCAATAATCAAGGACGGCTGGGAACGGCTGAATGAGACAATTGATATCTTCCCGCTGTTTAAATCAAAACGGGTCATACGCATGACCATGGTGCGCGGCTGGAACGATAGCGAGAAGTACATACCGAAATTCGCCGAGCTTATAAACAAGGCCGAACCGGACTTCATAGAGGTGAAGTCATATATGTGCGTAGGATATTCACGCAAGAGGCTGACCCTCGACAATATGCTGTCGCACAAGGAGATCCTCGATTTTTCGGAAAAGATAGGGAAGGCGACTGGTTTCTCGCTGAAGGACTCAAAAGAGGACAGCAGAGTCGCGTTGCTGAAGAAAGCATGAACCCGTTGTAAACCTGGACAGAGGCTAGTTGCCGCCCATCTCAGCTAGCTCCTTAGGGGTGTAATTCCTGCACTTTGCGAGGTCCTTGCATTCCGGCGCGGTGAATTTTAAATACGCAGCCAGGCCTATGAGCATAGCCCCGATAGATATACCGATCATTGCTATATCCGATAATATACCCGTCGGGCTCTTTGCGTCATACTGTGCGAGCTTTACGAATATCTCTGCGGCTATTGCAAAGATGATGACCGCGAGGAACCTTGTCAAGAAATCGCGCGCCCTTTCCTGCGCATTCTTCATTCGCCTTTCGGCGACTTCTTCATCGAGTAGTGACCTCAATAAATCAAGGACCGCTATGCTTATCACTATAAGCCCGAGGCCCGTTATTATGATTGTCGAAGGGACGCTCTCTAATGCATCCTCCTGCATGCCGATTATAACGAGCCAGCCCTTGACCAGCTCTTCAGCTCCCAGCACTACGAGTGTGGCGCACATAATGAACAGCAGCACTGCGACAGTACGCAGGGTCCACCTGAGAGTTTTGTCAAAGAGCTTCGCTCCCATGAACGTATCATGTCCGGTCATTTTGGTTTTTGTTTCGGGCAACCTAAATAAAGTGTCTCTCTATAAAAACATGCGTAGGCATGTTTTGACTTGTCGGAATGATCGCATAAAGAAAAAAACAGACCAATAAAATGACCCGAATGGCAGTGTTATTCATACTATGCCTCTTTTTGCTCCCGCCAGCCCTTTGCCAAATAGATACTTCACCATATTCGCAGCTACTCTCTTCCATCTCATCGACGGAACAGGCCCTGCAGACTGCAAGACGGGCTCAGGATGTCCAAGGGATAATAGACCTTACCAATCAGCTCCTTGGCCTTCGGGAGAACGAGGCTTCCCCCCAAATGCTTTTCCTGAAGGAGTATGGCAGCGTTTTACTGTCGTTAGAAGAGGCAGATTATCTAGTCTTACAGATTCCGGTATCATTAGGCTCCGAAGGGATGCTCTCTGTGAAAGGCCAGGTCGAATCGCTGAAGGCAGACATTTTCAACATTGAATCGATTTACAACGCTGGGAGCTATGCCAGTGCATTAGAGCAGTTAAGGCTAATAGAAAGTGAATTAGCTTATATGCCTGCTTCGATATCATCCGCTGCTGAGCAAGCAGTCGATTCTCTGAGAAAGACCCTAGAGACAACCTCAACAGTGACCCCCAGCGCGCTATCGATGCTTGATACTGCAAAGGAGAACTTTGGAGAGTCTAAACTCGCGTATGGAAGGGCCGCAGCATCACTTTTAAAATTTGATAAGGATATTGCGATAGCGGATATTGCGCTGGCTGATTTTGCTTTTGGCCGGGAACGCGCTGAAGATGCATTTACACTCGTGTCAAAAGCTGTGTCAAACGAAACAGAGAGCTTTGATTCTATTAAATATATCCTGGTATTAGTGCCTCTCATTCTCATATTCGGGCTCTTGGCTTACTTTTATTTCCTTTTCAAAAAGTCGGTTTTTAAGTGTTCGCTCTCTAGGACTACTTTGAAGGCGGGCATACCAGACAAGATTGAGCGTAGACTGGACTTTGTAAACAATAGCAAGTCATCAGCCTTTGTAAAAGTGACGGATTTTCCGCCAATCGAGTTGCATCCCTCTGGTTTCAGCTACGATCCAGAGAATATCGATGCCCATGATCTCACATGGTCAATGAATCTGGAGCCAGGGCAGAGAGTTTCCATAAAATACGAGTTGACCTCGGATATCCTTGAAGCAGGCAAGAAAATACTCTTTCCATCTGCTACCCTTTTGATAACACACAGCGAGGATTCAACACAGAAAAAGTTGGTCGAGAAGACCTTTGAGATCACAGTAGCATAATTAGATCTGTGTAAAATTAGCATAACCTGATCAGTGTAAAATTGGTATAATCGGGCCAGTGCAACATAATCACAGTAGAATAATCACGTGTGTTTCACACATTCCCGGGCTTTTCTTTTAGCTCCCTTACTATATTCAGCAGGCTCTCAAATCTGCTTTTCTCCTGTTCTTCTTCGCCCTGGATGTCCTTCAAATCCTTTTTTTCCAGGAGCACTACCCTCTTTAGGACATTAACTTCCCGTATGATAAGGTTGATCTTCTGCTTCAACAGGTCTATCTCAGAGTCTATAGTCCTGACTTGCTCCATCAGGTTGTTCATAATATCTGCATCTTGGTCCCCTTTCCTACCACCTCTTTTTTCTTCTCCAGGAACCTGAGTTTCATGCATACGGTCTTTGTGCCCCATCTTACTACCTTTTATATCATGTGTAATAAAAATTACAATATTCCTATGGAAACTCTTCTCGACAGTGCGTACCATACTGAAAACGATCGTGCAGTCATACGCCTTTTCTACCTTCCGGACAGCCGGCTCGAGGACAAAAAGATAAAGGAAGTGCGGGATTTCGAGCCTTACTTCTTCGCGCTTCCGAAAGGCGATGTCCAGGCCCTGCTCGACGAGATAAAATCAGTGAAATTCCCGCAGATAACAAAGCTTGAGGGCGTGAGGAGGACTGACCTGTTGCGGGAGATAGATGCGGTCAAGATAGTAGTAAAGCACCCGTCGAATGTCGCTGAGATACGTGACAAGGTAGCAGATTTGAAGTCCTGCAAGGAGACGCGGGAAGACGACATACGCTTTGTGCAGAGGTATATAATGGATGCCGACCTTGTCCCGATGAAGGGCGCAGACAACAAGAAGCTCCGCATAGCGTCCTTTGATATCGAGACTGTGCAAAAGGGGAACGTCACGACTCCGATAATAATCAGCTACGCCGACAACCTCGGCCTTAGGAAGGCGTGGAATTTGGTGTATGACAGGCCCGAGCTGACTTTCGTCGAGAAGTGCCCCGACGGGAAGGCAATGCTGAAGGGCTTCATGGACACGATAAAAAACCAGAAGATAGACCTCATTGTTACCTATAACGGCGACAACTTTGATTTCCCTGTATTGAAGGACTGGGCGAAGGCCCTAGGTTTAGAATTCATCCTCGGCGCAGATGGCAGCGAGGTCAAGATGGAGCGCAGGGGCATGGACATGGGCGCCCGTGTCCTCGGCAGGCCGCATGTTGACATATATCCTGTCTGCAGGCGGATGTTCTCGCTCCCAAGATATACTCTTGAAGATGTTCATCAGTCGCTCTTCGACGAAGAGAAGCTTGACATCGAGGTGGAAAAGATGGCCGGCTGGTGGGACAAGGGCGAGAACATAGAGACCATATTGTCTTATGCCGAGGCTGACGCCGACTCATGCCTTGCCATAGCGCTGGAGGTGCTCCCCACACAATATGAATTATCGCAGCTCATCCGCCAGCCTATTTTCGAAGTCACCCGCATGGGCACGGGAAACTCAATAGAATGGCTGCTCATGAAGATGGCCCATGACAAGAACATACTCGTTCCTGCAAAGCCCAGTGACACTGAATATGCTTCGCGGCGCATGGAAAGCTATGAGGGTGCATATGTCGTCGAGCCTGAGAAGGGCATACATGACAACATCTTCGTCTTCGACTTCAGGTCGCTATACCCCTCAATAATCATAGCGCATAACATAGACGCGTCTACCATAAACTGTGATTGTTGTGGAACGGATGTCTATGTTTCACCCACAGGCGCGAAGTTCTGCAAGAAGAAAAAAGGGCTTATTCCAGAGCTGTTGGACAACATCCTGGGTGCGAGGGCGAAGGCCAAGCTAGAGATGAAGAAGCTTGCGGCAGAGGGTGGCGACAAGACTAAGATAAAGATGCTCGATGCCCGCCAGCAGGCTCTCAAGATACTTGCGAATTCCGCCTATGGGTATCTCGGCTTCTCGCGCGCGAGGTGGTACAACAACGACTGCGCAAGCTCTGTCGCTGCTTGGGGGCGCGAGTATATAAAAAGCACGATAAAATCAGCGCAGGAAGAGGGTTTCAAGGTGGTTTATGGCGATACGGACAGCCTTATGATGTCGATACCAGGCAAGCTCAGCGAGGACAAGATAAACCACATAACCAATGACTTCCTGACAAAGATAAACAAGAAGCTTCCGCCTGCGATGCACCTAGAGTTCCAGGGCTTCTACATCCGCGGTGTGTTTGTCACAAAGAAGCGGTACGCGCTCGTTGGCTCAGACAAGAAGCTGACTGTAAAAGGGCTTGAGATCAGGCGCAGGGACTGGGCAGAGATAGCCAAGCGCACGCAAGAACAAGTGTTAAACACAATCCTTTGGGAGAAGAACCCGGAGAAGGCTGCAGACCTTGTCAAGGCTGTTGTCAAAGACCTGCGCGATGGAAAAGTGCCGCTCAAGGACCTGCTCATCTACACGCAGATAACAAAGCCCATTGCTGAATACGAGAACACCGGGCCGAATGTCGAGGCTGCGAAGAAAGCCATAAAACGTGGCAAGAAGGTCTTGCCAGGGGATGTGATACAATACATCATAACAAAGAAAGGTTCGTCGATCAGCGACAAGGCCGAGATGATAGGGTTTGTCAAAGAGAACGACTACGACCCGGAATATTACATAAATAACCAAGTCCTGCCTGCGGTCATGAGGGTGCTTGAGGCCTTAGGGTATACAGAGGATGAGCTGAAAGGGTTGGGAAGGCAGATGACGCTGGGTGGGTTCTAAGCTATACTCGATTGTGTGAACGGGAAGACTTGATTGGGTGAAAGGATCATGATAACGTGTCATAATAATGTGTCATGAGGTATACTGGATCAGTGGATCAGAGCTCATAAGGTTCATCATCAACCCTTTTCCGCTCGTTTTGCTCGCGCAAAAGCGTTGACGGAAAATGAGTTTCAGCGGTTGTTCGTCTCATCACCGCTTAAATTTCTCAGGAGAACAATAAAACCCAATTGGGTCTACTAATAACAGGTCTTATGCTACTAACGTATCTTCTTGCCCGTAGACAAATCGATTATAGTCGAAGGCTTGCCAGACCCGCACTCCCCAGCGTCTATGACAAAGTCCGCTTTCTTAAGTATCTCAGGCGAAAGATTCGCGATATCGTTTGAGGGTACCTCTCCGGACAGGTTCGCGGAAGTGGTCACAACCGGCACGCCTGCTTTTTTTATCAACGATAACAGGGGTTGGTAATCTGGTATCCTCACGCCTACAGTGCCAAGGCTCGCAGTGACTCCCGGTGATATTGATTTATTTTTAACTATGAATGTATATGCCCCTGGGAGCTTGCCCGCCATAGTCTCTCGGCCAGTTTCATTTATTGAAACAAAGCGGATAAGGTGCTCCATCTGCGAGAATGCGACAGAGAGCGGCTTCTTGAAGTCCCTTCCCTTTATCGCATAAACGCGCTTTACTGACGCTTCGTTAGTCGCGTCGCAGCCTATCCCATAAACAGTATCAGTCGGATAGATGAATACCTGGCCCTGCCTAACCCTCTCAGCAATCTTCTTTATATCCAGGCTCTTTGCATCGATTATATCAGCCATAGTCTCTCAACAGTTTTCATAATGTTTCCTCAACTGTTTTTATAAAGTCTGTAGAACTCTTCTGGTGATATATCCCGTATCCTTTTCTCACCGAGCAATTTATTCCTTTTCTGGAACTTTAGCGTAACAAAGTCCAAGAAACCCTTTTCCAGTTTCTTTCTCTGCGGTAGCCTTACTATCTGTGACTCGACTTTTGGTTGTGGTTTGAACGCGTTGCGGGGTATTGTATCCAACAGCTCTACATCACAACAAAGCTGCGCGCATACAGAAACAACACCATAATCCTTGTCGCCAGGCTTTGCGGCCAGCCTCTCTGCAAATTCCCTTTGCACTACGATGACAACAAGCTTAAAATCATGCTGCAGTAGCTTTAGTAGGAACCTTTTTGAAATATGATACGGCAGGTTAGAGACGCATTTATCGAACTGCGGCCACTTTTCCTTGAGAGCATCCCCTTCAATGACCTTGACTTTAGGGAATCTTTCGGCGACGTGTCCCGCAAGATATGTGTCCTTCTCAATCGCAGTTACACTACATATTTGGGCCAGCAGCTCGGTCAGTGCGCCCTCGCCAGGCCCTATCTCCAGTATACGGTCTTCAGTCTTCAGTCTTGCGCTGTCAACGACCCTCTGCAGGACCCTTTGGTCTACCATGAAATGCTGGCTAAGCTTTGCCATCCTTGCTCGTGTTATATTTATGACGCGGTATAGTATTATAGTAAATCTTGCTCGTGTTATTTTATTATGGTAAAACATAATAATAAGTCGCATAACAAATCGCATAACAAATCACATAACATTAAATCTAGTTAAAATGCCTTCGAAACGCCTGCGCGAGAAGCTGACAACGGAAAACCTCTGGCTTTACATACTCTCGCTCCTCAGGAGCAGGGACATGTACGGCTACGAGCTGAGGGAGGCCATACACACAAGATTTGGGTTCAAGCCGGGGAACGTGACAGCATACAGGGTCCTTTATGCGCTCAAAAGGCGCGGCCTGGTGGAGATTGTGAATAAAGAATCAAGCGGCCGTGAAAGGAAGTACTACAAGATAACTGTTACAGGAAAAGAGGAATATGCCAAGGGTGTTACAATGATCCGAAGCTTATTGGCCAAGTTATAATAATTAATACGCCATTTATACTTTCAGCATTAGATTTCCTAGCAATCAAAGCCTTTTGATACGCCTTGTCACTTTCCCCGCAAGTATATTAGTCTTTAAAGAAAGCAGGTTTTTTCTGATGACCGGTGCGCAGTTCCCCTTCCGTATTGCTTCCAATATCCCATCAGCGTTATTGCCAATAACCTCAGTACAAACAGTCGCAATCTCGCCCACAGAGTGTGCGTCGCTCCCGCCGACAAGCGGCTTGCCGTGAGCCTTTGCCACTTGTTTGGCTTTGCCGTTGCCATAGAGGCAGTGCCCGTTTACTTCGATCGCGTCGAAAGGGGCCTTCCAGCAGAGGTCGCCAACCCCTCGCCGCACGCTATCATAAGGGTGCGCGGCTATCGCGATGCCCCCAAGCTTGTGTATTCTCTCCACAGTCTCCGATGCTGTTAGGTCCATAGGGACTCTTTCTAGTACACCAAGTCCGATTATGTGGCCGTCGAGCGAGCTTATTTCCATGCTTGGCAGGATTATGAGCTCCTTTGACGACATCTTCGCCGCTTTCAGTGAGCCCTCTATTGCGTCATGGTCGCTGATCGCCACTGCGCCAAGCCCGACTTTTTTGGCTTGTTCTAGTATGTCCACTACTTTAGACCTTGAGTCGAGCCTTGAATATTCCGAATGTATATGGAAATCAAATAGCATTTAGGTACCACCTTTAATTACATAGCTTTGTCTCATGATAATTACATAGCTTTGCCCCATTTAATTACATAGCTTTTTCCTATGGCATTTAGACGGATGCAGTTCAAGAACTGCGTCAATAGCTGCTGCCTGTAGCTGGCCTGCTGAACTGAAGATCAGTTATCCTGATTATAGTGTCGCCGCATGATGCACTGCCCTTGCAGCGGAGCGTCCCTATACCACCGCCAACCACGCCACCCGGTGGGAACATGCTCTCGCAGAAATACCCAGCATTCCCTTCAAGGGCGGCTCCGCCGCAGAACGCGGTGCATAGATTATTTACGCTGCTCTCACACCTAGCCCTGACATCATCCCAGTTTATCTTTATTTCAACCCGGGGCTTGTCATAGTCACTGCACTTAGCAGAGGGTTTTGCACTGGTGTATGCACCCAAGTCACTTTCCTTGAAGCAGGGTATTGGGAGGGTACTGTGACCATATATGTCCGTATACATACCATTCAAGTTCTCGTCAAGCGGCTTTGCTAGCGAGCTTCCACTGTCTGCCCAACGCCTCACCGAGCCGAGTTCACCCTCAATGAAGCCCATTTTTATCTCCATGTTTTCCAGCAGCATGACCACATTGTCCCTGTACCTCTTGTAGTCGCCATTCGGATCCTCTGCATTATATTCGCAAGTCAGCCTATCCTCCTCGATGCTATGGGTGTCAACGTTTGGCTGTTGGTCCTTAAACCTGAAGATGCTCTCGTTGCTGCCGGATATGACAAAGTTCTTGTCTTCATCACTTAGTGTCCCCTTAAAAAGAACAGACTTTGCCTTACCATTCCATTTTTTGCACACGGGATAAACAGAGTCCTCATATTCATAATAGCTTAGGCAAACGCTTCCAAAAGGTTCTATAATAGACCCCATTACATCTCGCATATCATTGTTACATGTGCCGGCACCGCACGTCATGATAAGGCCCTTCAGGTTATAGAACTGGCTACTGGGCGTTCCTGCAGTCCCTGCAGTAGGCATTGCAGCTAAGTCGGTTGCAGGGTCAAAGTAGTTGATGCTTAGTGATTCGTCTTCAGCAAGATGCGGGGTTGCGACAGCACTCGAGCATAGCGTTGATGATATCCCCTCCAATATGCCAGCCAACTGGTTAAAATTACCGTCATAGTATGCGCCAGCACCCGATAAGGCTATCATATTTTCACGAGTCAAGGTGTTGCCAATGCCTATTGAGATGATGCGTGTGCCCCCCTGTTTTATCCTATTGGCTTCTGTAACTGCAGAGTCTATATCCTGTTGGTCTAAATCATAAGCATTCCCATACGGCTGGACGGGATTGCCGTCAGACATAAATATTATCAAATTCGGCTTATCTGGCCGTGGGTCGTGTTCAGTAACCCCAGAGTAAGCCATCCTAAGGGCGGATTCCCAATTAGTCCCGCTCCAGATACTGATGGAGTTCACGCTGCTTTTTATCTTTTCTGCATTAGAGCTGAAAATCTCTGGAAGTAAAAATTCCGCATCTTCATCAAATTCAATCGCTCCCACCATACTCGGAGTTTTGGATAAGATGGTGTCAACAAAACTATTGACTGCGTTTTTGACCTTGGCCAATTCGGTTTCATCAATGCTCGGAGAGTGGTCAATCACAATTAATATATCCATTCCACTGCAGCCGTCAGTTATCTCCGGGTTTTGTTCGGATGGCACTGAAGGGATTACCGATGAACCACTTCCTGTGCCCTCTGATTCTGAACCACTACCTGAACCAGTTGAGCCCGAGCCACTGCCAGTTTCTGAGCCACTTCCAGAACCGGTTGAGCCCGAGCCAGAACCCCCTTCAGGCGGCTCCATGCCCCCGCATTCACTTTGGCCTAGCACAACTGAAACCCTGAAGGGCATGCAATTCCTATAGACACCTGCTTGGTTCTCTGCGTCACAGGATACTTCGAAGTCCTCTGCAAGGCTATATGCACTCTCCCCCTCTTGGTTCACTATGAACTCATTCAGCGTTACACCGTTGTATTTCGTTTTGATGTAGTCGTTAGCTATGGATATCACACTGTTCGAGAACCATCTTTCCATAAGCTTCTCCCACTCGCCGATTATATCCCCCAGCTTTACAGAATCAGCATCCGTGAGCTTATTATCAAGTTTATTCACCCTTGCCCATTTGTCAACAGTCAGCGTGGCTATTGGCTCATCTATACCTTCAATATTGCCATTCATCGCTGTTGTTGCAGTGTTAATGACCCATATAGCTAAGTCATAAAGACCGGGTATCCTGACATTTATCCTGTAGTATCTTCCGCCTATATCAATTTTCACTTGGCTCTCTGGGTCAGTAGACCTACAAGAGATGGATTGCCCGTATGAATATGCCCGTGCCAGGATCGTGCCGTCATTGATTCCTTTTTCAGCCACGGAGTCATAGACCTCCGCCTTTGACATCTGCCCTGCAGCCGAGTCGACCCAACACCTGTCAATACCAGGGATGTCGCTGTATGCCTTAGCATATGTATCCATATTCAGCCCAAGATTGATCCCAATCTTGCTGGTGAAGTAATTGACAAGATTGCTCCTGAGGCCCTGTCTCCACGTCTCGTCAGTGTTTATATCATAATACTCCTTTGCAAAGTCTGTAGTCATCCCCTCAAGTGTCTGTTGTAGAAGCACATCATAGCTGTCTGCTTGTATTGCTTGCGAGATGAACTCCAGCTTATCGTTCGTTTGCGAGCTTCTTGCCACGTTTATCCTTGCGTCGTTTTCAACTTGTATAGTGGCTGCCAGCAGTGCGGCTGTAAGAAAAAGCACAGCGCCTAGCAATGGCGTAGAAATAGCAAATCCTTTCCTTCCAAGGGGCGAGGGCATGTTTTATTTATCTTAGGCTTAAGAAAAACAGTCTACGGTCTTGTAGGGAGGATGCTTGGCAAGTCCTCGGCCCTGTCTTGTTTATTTGTACCTGATTTTCATGGCCAGTAAGGCGCCAGCCAGGCATAATGATATGGAGTTTGCAACTATGAGTGCATTTTCTGAGACGACCAAACCATAACCGAGCCAGATGATATCAAAAGCCATATGCATTTATTGTAGTTCAACCTTTATTGTAGTCCAACTAAATTAATCTCAATTAAAAAATTAATCCCGATTTAAGTTCTTTTCTCTTATACTTCAGTCTCTTCGCCCTTACCAGTGCGCAAATCTTTGTGCCAGACCTTTTCGCCCAATTTAGTCGGATGTTCCATAGGGGTGTATCCATGCCGCCTCTTCAGGAATAGTTTCCCCTCTTGCGTACCCATATTTACAAAGACCTCAGAGAATCCCCCATTCTTCATAACGGTATGCGTCTCCTCTATGAGACTGTTTGCGATATTTGCTCTTCTCTCCAACGGCAGGTCCGGTGAAGTAAAGAACCAGCCGTATGACCCGACCCCCTGGCGATTCTCACTCCTTGTTGGCACATGGAACACGGCGCCTAATATCTTCCCGTTTTCACCGACTGCAATAAGGTTCCTCCTTGGCCCGCCTGGCAGGCGCTGCAGCCGTAGGCAGTCTCTGGCTACGTCCTCCGTGGAGTATCCCTGGTTAAACGTTGAGTCCTTAAACGCGTTGAGTATTGCATCCCCAAGCGCCTTCCTCCTCCACCAGGTATACACCCTACCTACTCTCCTTATTCGAAAACTCTTAGGATCTACCGGCGTGCGGCTTTTGAACATGCTCAATTTTATGCAGAAAGGATTAAAGTTTCAGATTTCGGGCAGAACCAAACAATAAGAGTAAATAATAGCGGGAGTGGGATTTGAACCACACGACCTTCGGGTTATGAGCCCGACGAGCACTCCTGACTGCTCTATCCCGCTATAAGAATATACACAAGAAATAGGCTTATATTTCGAAGCATGGCTGATAAAAAGTCTTTCTATGCGAATTTTGCTTCCTGCTGCCATAAAATACCTTTTTCTATACCCTTCTTCAAATTTCTCCAGCGGGCTAGGCCGGGGAGCTAGGGGTTCCCTCTTTCCCAAAGTCCCCTTCAGGGAGCCGAATCTTAGGGGCGATTCAGTCTTCTGGAAGACGGATGGTTTTCCTCTGCGTCGATCCTTCGTCCCTTTG
>Ga0247841_10006765_pt1 | contig 17439 bp, 15 predicted proteins | sample LaCruzMarch2015__2_FD_192410 | JGI IMG/M metagenome (GOLD analysis project Ga0247841, IMG submission 192410) | Freshwater microbial communities from meromictic Lake La Cruz, Castile-La Mancha, Spain - LaCruzMarch2015_18m | ecosystem: Environmental > Aquatic > Freshwater > Lake | place: Spain... | reverse complement strand
TCAGTTTTCAGGCAAGCTCGGGGGCCTTTGCCAGCGAAAAAGCCGGACATGTGTTTTTGAAATTTCCGGCCCTGCCAACAGGTTCTGATAGCTGGCATATGACCGAACTGGTAAGTAAAAGGGTAGAACCCCTCGAAATCCCTTTCCCGGTAAACGAATCCTACGACCTGTATATCACGCTTCCGGAAGGGATGACCTTGCTTTCGCCACCGGCCACCCTCACCCTGAACAACGAATTTGGCAGGCTCGAATTTTCAATTAGCGTTGAGGGACAGCAGTTGCACCTCGTAAGGAAACTGGTGATAACCAAAACCCTTGTCTCGGTTGAAAAGTACGATGCCCTGCGGATGCTGATCAATAACTGGAACAACAAAAAGTACAGGGAGGTTGTGCTTGGGAAGGGAAATTGAAAGTTGAAAATTGAAAATTGAAAACTTGTAAATTGGTCTGAAACTGGTATTTTTTAATCAAAGACCTGAGTTTCAAGACCCAAATCCCAAATTCCGAATTTCAAGACCCAAAATTGCTCTTGAATCCTCCTATACTGCAACTATAGAAAGCTTATTTTTTTTACATGCTCTAACTATTTCTATCAGCCATGAAAAACAATTACATTTTTATCGTTTTACTTTTATCAGTATCTCAAATCGTATCATCTTTTGGCCAGCAATATAGTGGGAAAAATATGATGTTACATGATTCTGAGGCGAAACAGGAGGATTCAAGAGTATTTTACAACAAGGCAAAACCAGAAATTGATCAGTTTGCATCACAACTTGCTTCTAACAACCCACAAGGAAGGACTTATGATACCATCTTATGCTTCGACACACTTAATAATTTAATTACAAGGCTTACAAATGTTTACAATGATTCAAGCTGGCTTACCGAAAGAAATTACGAGTCTATCAAAACTGACAGTATTGTACATCATACCCATTTTTATTATAAATACAATAATGACGGAAGTCTCTCTGAATATGAATATCATATTTTTACTCAGACCTATACGCAGAAGCAAAAGTATATTTATTCTTATTTGGAAAACGGGAAAAACATAATCATTGACACATATATATGGCAAGATTCTGTATGGAGACAAATTAATATTGTCCACTTTTATTTTGATACCAATAACCAGTTGATCAAACAATTATACTATTATTTAAGCTCAATAACGCATGTGATGATGCTCTACACTACAATTGATTTTACTTATAATGAAATTGGTAATTTACTTACAAAGAGTGAAGTTACAAGAGAAGACGGTGTATTTTTATTTGCAGACACAATAATAAACACTTATGATATTTCCGGTTTTTATAAAATGCAGGAATTGCATAAGTTTTATTGGCAAGACTCAATAACATTATCCATTGAGTTGGAAGATTATACGTATGATCAATTGTGGCAAATCACCTCCATAGTATATTCAAGAGGGAACAGTGCCGGTATTCAGGCCTATAGATCCGATACTTTGGTTTACAATAATGGGAAACTGTATTCTAATACTAGTGAGTACTATAATTATATCAGCGGATTATGGAAAATATCTGGACAAACCGTATATGAATACCCGGGGGCAAATGTATTTATTACAACACTTTGGGATTTAAGCGGAGATACATTATCCCCGATATATAAAACAACAAAGTCTTATGATGAAAACAACGATTTACAGCAAGCTATTTTTGAATATTTTCGGCCAGAACCTTCTGTGATAAGGACACAATATGAGTTTGAAAATAGAAATGCAATAAAAGGAATAAGTGAGAAGTTTGTCAATGGGATTTGGATGCCTTGTAATGAACCTTATCTGAATGTTCAATGCAAAGGTGAGGATGTAACCGGCGCACTACAAGAAACGTATCGCTTCAGTGCCTCTTTTTTTAATCCTGAAGCGCATGGTATTGATGATATCTATATAAATGAGTCTCAGTTCAATATTTACCCTAATCCGGTGAAACGGTTTTTATTTATTGAAGAAACGGGCGACAGCTTTCCGTACGAGTTGCAATTATTTTCTTCTGATGGGAAACTACTATGTTCAACACATTCTTTACAAAAGCTTGCCATGATGGATATACAAAATTTGAGGGCAGGTACATATCATCTGCGAATCGGATATAACAACAGAGTGGTTTCACGAAAGATTATCAAGTCAGAATGATTCAATAGTTTTTTTCCATACCCTCCGCTGGGCGGGTTTGTAATCCGTGCCTCAGTTATTCCTTCGTCTTAGCCGTTGCTTTGGCAGTAGCCTGCACGCTGTCGTCCACCTCGAAACCCCATTCGCCCAGGCGTTTTGGGTTTTTGGCATAAAGGGCTTTCAGCAGTATGCGGCTGTTCTTTAAAGTCTCTTCTATTTCGGGCATCATCATACCGCGACCGCGATATGCCTGCTCCATTTTGTTTTTGTAGGCTTCGGCTTCGTTGTGCTTGCCAAGGGCTTCGGCAACCTTTGGGCCGGTTATGTCCCAATGGATATCGGTGGAAACATTAAGGGGTGAAGCATCGCCCAACTCCTGGTGTTTGTTGTACACATTTGATGCCTGCTGCAGTTTGTCACCGGCATTGGCGGCTAATTTTACCCTTCCTGATGTGCGTGCCATACTTTAAGGATTTTGTTTGTGAATAAAATTTTGGATTAAAATTGAGAATGTAAAAATAAGCATTTATTGTACAATTTCTGCATTACGACGAAGTATTTATTTAAAATAATTTCTAGCATTTATCATTACAAATAGAAAAAATGTAATTTATTATAAAAGAAATGACAAAAATTATATATAATATTTCATTTTATAATGATAATCCAGTGTTTCTTACGGAGAATATGGCGTTTCTTCCGAAATATTTGGCATTTCTTCCGGAGGATTAGGCGTTTCTTCCGGAGGATTTGGCTTTTTTCCGGAGGATTTGGCATTTTTTCCGGAGGATTTGGCGTTTATTCCGTAAAATCTTATGTTTCTTCCGGATAATCTGATGTTTCTTCCAGAGAATATGCCATTTATTTAAAAAAAAATGAAGAATGGTTTAGTGTTTACAATTTAAATTGGTTGTAAAATTTAAAACAGGACTCTGTTCCATGGAAAAACATCACTCAAAATACAGTAACTTTCTCAAGAAATTCACTGTTCAACGATTATTAATAGCTGTTTTCCGGAAGTCATCGTTTTAAAAATCCATATTCATAAACTTTTGGTTCGATTTTCTTTTCAATCAACCTCAATTTTGCCCTTAATCCGGTTATCAGCGTCATATAATATTCATCCTCACTTTTATTGTTCATTTTCCCTTTTTCGTTCCTGCCTTGAAAAAATTCCCGGATGTCGTACAATGAGGCATTTACATTACATCCCGGTTGTTTGTGGTAGTACTTCCAAAGTTCCCTGCCGGCATCGAACACTTCTTTTGCTTCTGCCGAAAATTCAAGAGGGATTGTGCGGGGTTGGGGTTTGCCTTCACTAAATAATTCTTCTTGAACCTCATCGTGTTTTAGTTTTCCCTGAATAAATTTTGTCATAAAATGGCTCTCGAATTTTTCTCTAGAGCCAACCTCATATTCAGTAAAAGGTATCCAGTGGTTGGTGCCGTATTTTGATTGGATGTTGTTATGAAACAAGGTGTATGTGAAACAGTCGTTTTGAAATTCGGTGTCGGTTTGCCAGCCATTGTTGGGGTAGAGGAATTGGTCGCGGTCGTTGAACCAGGTGGCTTGGATGGCTTTTCTAACAAAATAATATATTGCTATTTGTAAAACATTACTTGTGTTAATTTCTTTATGTAAATCGCCTCCTTTTGGAATATAGTTTACAATTATCACACGGTTTTGATGTTGAAAATCATTGCTTGTTGTATTTATAATTCCTACCAAGCTTGTACTTTTTTCTTTAGTAAATTCCTTTAGCCAAAGATTTATCATCTTTGCGTTATCGTAATTGCTTATTGTTTTATTACAAGTAAATTGCCCTTTTTCATTATAAACATCAGAAATTATTTCTTCAAAAAATTCTTTTTGAATTGTATTCCAAATTTTAAAACCGATTGGAAATTTCCCTTTAACATTATCAAAAGAATTTGCATGGACCAAGAATGTTTTTTCTAATTTTGGAAGAAATATTTTTCTAAAAGTATTAAAGTTTGGAGCTTGTAAGATTTTTAATTTTGAGAATTCTGCAATATAGCACCCTTGTATCTCAGCATAAATTCTATATATAAATTGTGCAAATAATTCATCTTTAGCTTCTCCCATCTCATCCTTGTGCCAATTTGTATAAGCAACTCCCAAACCCCTTTTATACGGCGGATTAATGTAAACCACTAATTTTTTCCGTTTTTCAGGGTTGTTGATTATATCTTGTAAGGGCTTGGGCAGCTTTGTAAAATCATCGTTAAGGAAATCGAACTGAAAAACATGGTCTTCCAATAGGTTTGCACCGTTTTTTATCCGGTCATTCATTACTTCCACATCTTGTTTGTCAAGTGTCGAAGCCCAAATATTATATTTGTTCGTAAGGCCTGCCAATAGGTTTCCAGTTCCGGCTGCGCAATCCCAAACGTAATACTCGTCTTGCCAATCCCCGTCCAACACATCGGTCAGGTACTTTTGTGAAAGTTCTACCCAAATTTGAGGCGTAAAAAAACTCCCTTTCCGTTCCCTTATATCCTGCGGTACAAGCAAATCCCGGCGTTCAACGATATAATCCCAGTATTCTTCGAGGGGTGGCCGTTCGTAGCGGTTCCAAAATTGTGTATGTGCTTTTTGTTTGTCGGTAAAAAAAGCACTTTTTACCTGAAACATACCCAATTCATCCAAAACCCGCTCCAATTCGTAATGGTCTTTTTTTAGATATACAGATAGTTTCTCTTTCAAACTTTCATTTTCGTGCGATAACAAATCGGCTAAATAAAAATCACCATCAATCAAACTGTCAGATTTCTTTATTAAATCCCATCTTAAAGCTATAGTCGGTTTTACTGATTGCAGCCATTTGTTGTAAATGACCATGAAATTGTTTTTGTCAATTTTGGTTTTGGTCAAACCAAATTTCCCAACTACAAAATTGTTTTTGATAAATTTCTTAAGTTCCCTATCGTCCTTTTCATAATTGAACAAAAGTGCTTCCCTATCAATAGCCGTCTTTACTTTTTCATGTATTAATCGAAATTCTTTAGACTGGTAATCTGAGGGGGCAACATTCCAATTAAAATCATTTTGATAAAATATATCGTGTATTTCATTGTAGGGGACAAATGCGATTTTTTCTCCATCCAACGCACCAAGCATAGGAGGAGGCAGGAATTTATCAAATGTTCGTGCTTTTCCTATTGTGAGTATAAGTTGAACAATAGAATTGTAAATATTAGAAGAACTTGTTTTTGCTTCAGCCCAAAGAAGGGATTCTTGTTCAAATAATTCTTTATGGCTTTGATGCATTGTAACGCAAAAGTCAACATTACCAATTATTTTGGTGCAGTCGTAAATCCAAAAATAGTCTTGTGCTACTTTGTTCTTTAGTTCCTCTTCCCTGATGTTTTGATATTTCATCTTTAAGTTTGTTTCCCTTGCTCGTTCGATATTGTAATCCATGCCACTTGATTAAAAACTAGATTCCCCCTCACACAATCGTCCTTCCCAACTGCTTGCCGTCAATCAGGTTGGCGATACGTTTCACGTTCATAAACTGCTTTTGCAGGTCAATCGAAATATCCATGGTTTCTGCAGTCTTCAGCTTTTCGAGCAGTTCCTTCATTATCTGCCGCACCCTTTTTGCCTTGAAGGAGAGGATTGAATTCGGTATCAGGAAATCAAGCACTTCGTGTTCTTGTAGCAATCGCATCTTCCGTTTTTCCCAGTTGGGGCTGAAGGTATATTTGGTGGCTATCAGGTCAATAACCGGTTCCGATATTTCCTTGTCGGGATGGTTAGTAAGCCTTTTGTAATTCAGTTCGGGGTTCTGGTGGAATTCCGAAAGGCAGATATTAAAAATCTGCTGGTACAGGGGATTGCTGAAGCTGAGTTCGTCGGCAACAATATCGTTGATAATGAAATTGGCAGCTTTTACCTCGCTTTCAACCGGTTTCCCTGTAAGTTCATCGGGGTAATTGGTTTTGATAACTTCTTCCCCGTAAAGCAACAGCTGCCTGATGATTTCGCGTTCGATTTCGTCGGTTCCCAGGGCATCAAAGGTTTCCTGTGTTTCGGGTGGAAGAGTTTCGGCTGCATCCTCTATCATCACCGCCTCTGCTTCCGTAGCACCCGATTTCTGGGCAAATTTCCTGCGCAGCAGCTTGTTCAGCTCGTTCATGATGGCCGATTCGTCCATCTGCATGCGGTCGGCAGTTTCCTTTACATAGGTAAGGCGGGTAAGCTGGTCGGGGATAAGGGAGATGCTTTCGATAAAATCCTTTAGCACAGCCACCCTTTTCAAGGGGTCGCGGCCGGTTTCGCTCAGCAGCAGGTCGATTTTGAAATGGATAAAATCCTTCGAATTGCTTCTGATAAAATCCTGCACCTCAGCCCCCCGGCGGGTGCGGGCGAACGAATCAGGATCCTCACCATCGGGGAAAAGCACCACTTTCACGTTCATCCCCTGCTCAAGGATCATGTCAATCCCCCGGAAGGAAGCTTTTATACCTGCCGGATCGCCGTCGTAAAGAATGGTAATATTTGGAGTATAGCGTTTGATAAGCCTGATCTGGTCAACGGTGAGCGAGGTGCCCGAGGAGGAAACCACGTTTTGCACCCCGGCGCGGTAAAGGGAGATCACATCGGTATAGCCTTCCACCAGAAAGCATCGGTCGTTGCTGGCGATGGCATGTTTGGCAAAATAAATGCCGTACAATACCGCACTTTTGTTATAAATCTCGCTTTCGGGCGAATTTACGTACTTGGGTTTGGTTTTGTCCGAAGTCATGATGCGGCCTCCGAACCCTATCACCCGTCCTGCCTGGCTGTGGATGGGGAAAATCACCCTTCCGCGGAAGCGGTCGTAATGTTTGCCGTCCTTGTTGATGCTCAGCCCCGATTTCTCGAGCATATCGGTGCTGTACCCATTTTGCAGGGCGTGTTTCGTGAAAGCGTCCCATTCATCAGGGCTGTAGCCAAGCTGGAATTCACGGATGATATCGTCGCCGAAGCTGCGCCCGTGGAAATATGACAACCCCACCGAAAGTCCTTCGTCGGTGGTAAAAAGCTGTTCGGCAAAATACTTTGCAGCAAAATCGCTGATGGCCATCAGGCCTTCACGGACTGTTTTTTCGGCAACCTGCTGTTCGGTTTGCTGTTGCTCAACGATTTCGATATGGTATTTTTTGGCCAGGTAACGCAGTGCCTCGGGGTAGGTAAATTTTTCATGCTCCATTACGAAGCTCACCGGATTGCCTGCCTTGCCGCAACCGAAACACTTGTAAATGCCTTTCGTTGGCGAAACATAAAAAGAGGGTGTCCGCTCGTTGTGGAAAGGGCAAAGCCCGGTAAGGTTTGCTCCCCGCTTTTTCAACGACACAAAATCGCCAACCACCTCTTCCACCCGGGCGGCATCCAGAATTTGCTGTATGGTATAATGGGGGATCAAGGTTTTGAGTGCCAAATTAATAAAGTGCAAAATAAAGAAAAATCGGACAGATAATGTGATAATGCTTTAATGTGATAATGCGATAATTTGAAGATGTGGAAATTTGAGAATTTGAGAATTTGGGGATTTGGGGATTTGGGGAGTTGGGAATGGAAATTTAACAGAAATCTTTATGATGGTTGAATTAATGTTTTACTTTGTTGGATAAATAGGTTGAAAATGAACTTCCGGATTATAATTTTGAGTTGGTTACTGGCAATAACCCAGCTAGCCAACGGTCAATCAGCAGGTTATGCACTTGTTATTCATGGCGGTGCGGGAAATATCTACCACGAAAACACACCGCCCCAGGTAGCAGAATCGTTTAGAACGGAGCTGAATAAGGTTTTGCATGTCGGCGATTCTATCCTGGCAAACAACGGAAGCAGCCTCGATGCGGTGGAAGCCTGCATCCGTATGATGGAGGACTGCCCGCTTTTCAACGCAGGCAAGGGAGCAGTTTTCAATGCCGAGGGCAAAAACGAACTCGATGCTTCCATAATGGATGGCAAAACGCACCTGGCCGGAGCCGTGGCAGGGGTTACCATCATCCGCAACCCGATCAGTGCTGCACGCGCGGTGATGGAGAAATCGCAGCATGTAATGCTTACCGGAAAAGGGGCAGAAACTTTTGCCATTGAGCAAGGGCTTGAAACGGTTTCGCCATCCTATTTTTATACTGAAAAACGCTGGAACGACTACCTGAAAGTGAAATATCGTGAGGATTCCCTTCGGCATGAGAATGAAAAACATGGAACGGTGGGATGTGTGGCACTCGACAAATCCGGTAACCTGGCAGCAGGAACTTCTACCGGTGGAATGACTTTCAAAAAATACGGCCGGGTTGGCGATTCGCCGATTATAGGCGCTGGAACCTATGCCGACAACCAGAGCTGTGCGGTTTCGGCAACCGGGCACGGTGAGTTTTTTATCCGAAATGTGGTTGCCTACGATATTTCCGCTTTGATGAAATACAAAGGACTTTCGCTGAAAGATGCTGCCGATGAAGTAATTTTACACAAACTGAAAGACCAGGGCGGATACGGAGGTGCGATCGCGATTGATAAAAATGGAAATATTGCCATGCCTTTTAACACAACTGGTATGTTCAGGGGATATGTAAAGGAAAACGGAGAAAAGAAAGTTGCGATGTTTGGGAAAGAGTAATTTGAAAATTTGAAAATTTGAAAATTTGGGAAATTGGGACTTGAGACTTGGAATTTGAGACTTGGAATTTGTTTTTTTTTTACCTTGGCAGTCGTTTACCTGTTGATTCGCTTTTATTTTAACCTGTAGAATTATGACCGAAAATACTGAATCCCCTTACATCCGGCCCACCTGGGATGAATACTTTATGGAAGTGGCGCGCACCATAGCCAAGCGGGCTACCTGCGACCGGGGCCGCAGCGGTTGCGTAATTGCCCGCAATAAGCAAATACTGGTTACCGGTTATGTTGGTTCGCCGGTTGGCCTGCCGCATTGTGACGATATCGGGCATCTTTTCAAACAGGTAACCCACGAAGACGGTAAAATTACAAACCATTGCGTGCGGACAGTTCATGCAGAACAAAATGCCATCTGCCAGGCTGCACGGCTGGGAATCCCGTTGCAGGGAAGCACGCTTTACTGCCGGATGACCCCCTGCCGCACCTGTGCAATGCTGATCATTAATTGCGGGATTGAAAGGGTAGTATGTGAGTTCAGGTACCATTCCGGTGCCGAATCGGAGGAAATGCTTGCCCATGCCGGCATTGAACTTGCTTATGTAAATGACGAGGTATTGTATTATGCAAAACAACAGATTGATAATCAGCAATCCATGGAGTAAAGCAGAATTTTTAAATTTCCGATATTAAATTCTCTCGTTAACTCCTTTGGGAAAATGAAATATGTTTAAGTACAGGATGTTTTGTATTTTTGTTGTATGAATTTGACCGAGAACAACATTGAAACGATAAAAAATTACTTCAAGACCCGCCCTGTTTTGAAGGCGTACATTTTTGGCTCCTTTGCACGTGATGAAGCTGATGGTGAGAGCGATATAGATATACTTGTTGATTTGGATTACTCGCAAAAGATAGGTTTACAATTTATCCAGATGAAAATTGACCTTGAAAAACTTTTGAATTCAAAGGTAGATCTCGTTTCGTCAAATGGGTTGTCAAAGTATATAAAACCTATGGTTGATGATGAAAAGCTATTGATTTATGCGAAGTAATACCGGGGATTTGGCAAGATTGTTATATTCTTGATGTCAACAGCAGGAGTTTGATTTTAACCTGCAATCAACCGTACCGATGAAGCCTTGAAATGCACCCATATTTTCCCGTTATTCCTGATATTCAACCTTTCGGCCGATTCGCGGCTGATTTGCGCAAATAACCTGATGCCGATATCAACCACTATTTCCATCCCTGTCCGCGAAGGATAGTTATCAAGCACAATTCCTTCAAAATTATTCAGTGCGCTGCTTTCAAAATTTGATGCTGAAAGCAGGATATCTTCGTTTCGGATGAGCATGTATCCGGAATCTTCCTCAGGGGAATCAGTTGATATAACCGGCACATTTTCAACCGGATAAGCGATGGTTTGTCCCGAAACCTTTTTAGTCTTCACCCTGAAAAAATTATGGATTCCGGCAAAATGGGCTACAAAACCATTTGCCGGTGTTCCGAAGACATCCTGCGGAGTACCGGTCTGAACAATTTTACCGTCCTGTAAAATGGCAATGCGGTCGGCAAGCGAAACCGCCTCGTCAAAATCGTGGGTCACATGCACTATGGTTTGCCCGGTACGGTTAATCTGCCTGAGCAGAGCACGCAGTTCGGATCGTAACTTGCTGTCGGTAGCCGATAGCGGTTCATCGAGTAGCAGGATTTTAGGTTTCTGCACCAATGCCCGTGCAAGAGCAACCCGCTGCAATTCTCCTCCCGAAAGGGTTTCGGGCCTCCTGTTCAACAGCCTGGTTATCTGTAAAATATGTGTAACTTCTTCAATTATATCTGACTTTTCTGAAGAAGTAAGATGTTTACCCTTCAGCGGATATGCAATGTTCTCTTTAACAGACAGGTGGGGAAATACTGCCTGATCCTGAAACACCAACCCGATACTTCGCTGCTGGATTTTTTCATGGGTTATATCCCTTCCATCCAGTAAAAGTGAACCACTTTTTATTTTATTCAACCCGGCAATAGCTTCGAGCAAAAGGGATTTTCCCGATCCTGACTCGCCCAGCAGGACAAAATATTCGCCATTGGAAACGCTGAAGCTGATATTTGTCAGGCTGAATCCCGGGAACCGGCACGAAATGTTGCGGAGTTCAAGCATCAGCAGCTGTTTTTTGTTTTTTATTCCGCGCAAGCAGTCTTAAAGCTATAAACACCGATAAGGAAATAAGGATAAAAAGTACCGAAACAGGCTGCGCATATTGCAAACCAAAGGCTCCGAAACGCTCATAAATCAGTACCGGTGTGATCATGGGGTGATAGGCGACCATGATAACGGCACCAAATTCGCTCATACCGCGTGCAAACATCAGGATAAGTCCTGAAACGATGCTCCGCCATGCCAACGGCAACGAAATGGTAAAAAATACCCTTGCCGGTGAGGCTCCAAGTGTTAAAGCTGCCTTTTCGAGGCGTACCGGTACCCCCGAAAACCCGTCGCGTGCTGCATTGATAAGGAAAGGAAGACTTACAAAAGCCATAGCCACTGCAATACCTGCCGGATGCCCGACAAAGTTCAACCCGATGGCAGAACCCATTTTCCCAACAACCGAATCGCGCGAAACAAAACCAAGAATGGCAATGCCTGCCGCCGAATGAGGAATTACAACCGGAAGATCAATGATACCGGCCACAAGGCTTTTGAGCGGAAAATCCTTTCGCGCAAGCAGGTATGCAAGCGGGATGGCAGCAATGGCAAAAAAAACAGTTGCAGCCAGCGAAATCCAGATGGTAAGCCTGATGCTTTGCTGAACTTCTGCATCACGGGCTGTGGAAAAAAGATCGGAAGGGCTGGTCGCCACAAACATCCCGGCCAACGGGGCAACAATGAACAGCAGGATCAGCGCGGCTGCCAGCGTTATTGCCAGTTGGAAGGGGGAGAGGCGTTTCATATGTCGGTTTGATTCATTTTTAGGTTGGCCAATGGTTAGCGGGAAATTTATTTTTTTACAAATGGTTTAAGTTCGGCGGGTATTTTTTCGTAATTATCCACTTTCGTGGGAACCACCGAGGGCTGTCCGTTTTTCAACATGATTTTCATTCCTTTGTCGCGGCTGAGCAGGAATCCTGCGAAAGTCAGTGCGGCTGCCTTATTCGGGGCATCCCTAAGAATGGTAAAGCTATAAATCATCGGTTCCCCGCTCATTGTCTCTTTCTCACCGGGTTTTTTGCCGTTAATTTCTACTTTAACCGAGGCATATTCAGAAGCAAAAGCCGGATTCTTTAAATTTATCTGGTCGGGGAGGGTAAGGTATTTGAGCTTGTGCTGAATGGCGACACTCCGGTAAATGAAGATATAATCCACCGTTCCGGTTTCGATAAGTGCCAGTAAGTCAGTTTCTTTGGGTCGCATGTAAATCTGATCCTTTTGCAGGAAACGATTTTTGAGACCTGGTTTTTTATAATATTTTTCAGCCAGTTGGAGCATCATCACCGTACGGTAGCCACAGGGGTCACTGTTCGGGTCGGAGCGGCCGAAAGCCACATCGGGTTTTTGTAGGATTTCTGTCCAGTTGCCTGAATTTACCTGGCTGGCATACCTGGCTTTTTCGGAATAAACCACGCACATTTCGTTGCCCGCAAATTTGATGTTCCAATCCGCGAACTTCGGAACCAGCATGTTGTCAATTACTGAATAATCGGCGGAAGCCATGATATCGCAGGGTTTGCCGAGGTCGGTAATTTTGCGTGCCGATGCCACTGAACCGGCTGCTTCCATCAGGATGTTGACTTCCGGATGAAGTTTCTTAAATTCAGCAGCAATTTCCTTAAATGGAACCGAAAGGCTTCCGGCATGGAAAATTACCAGGTCGCCAGCAATACCTGCTGCGGATTGACAGGTGCCTTTTGGTGAAAACCAAGCGAAAAAAACCAGTAAAAAAGTTGTAATTATCAGTGAATGAAATGGTTTTAAAAACATACCGGAAATTTCAGCAAATGTATAAAAACGATAAGAATGATTTTGCATATCGCCACATATTTCCCTGCATATTATTTGTCCGGATCAACTTTCGAGGTCGGGCTTGCCAATTCTCAGGTCGTGAAGCACTTCAGCAACCCGCACATTCAAATCATTCAGACTATGATTGTTATAAAAAATAAAGTCGGCCTGTCCGATGCATTTTCCTATGTTTTGTTTATTGGGATCAGTAGAAGCCATTTCCCTCTCCTCATTTTCAATAAAAGTCTGGTAGGATATACGGTCGGTTTCTGAATTTCGCATAACAATGCGATTGTAACGCAATTGCGGATCGGCATCCACAGCAAACAGCACGAAATTGCCTTTTCCACGCAGCGATTCAATTTCGCCGGGAGTGCGTATGCTTTCGATCACGCAGTTTCGGCCTGTGCCTGCTGCTTTTTCATACAATTGGTCCACAAGCCAGGAAGGTGAATGCGAAGCGCGTAAGCCATTGGCAACCAACACCATACTATCGCGGTTCACCTGCAGGCCCTGCCGGATGATTTCTTCGGTAATAAAACCCCGAACCGAGAAGTGGGTAAATCCTTTTTCATTTACGAGAAAATCAACGATGGTGCCTTTGCCAGCGCCGAGTGTTCCGGTGATTCCGATGATTAACATGATTTTGACCTTAACATTAACGGTTGATACTATTTGCTATCGTTTCTCAAAGAATTGGAAAGTCTTGCCTTTTCGACAGAGGCATGCAGCCTGGCGATTAAAATCTCTTTTTCGGGCAATCCGGTGATATAATCTGCAACCTTGATGTTGCTTTTATATAGTTGCAGCAATTCGATGTGCTCCTCACTTTTACCGGCACAAAGTATCAGACCGACAGGCGAATTTTCCCCTTCAATTTGCTCATATTTTTCGAGATACCGCAAATATAGTTCCATCTGACCCTTGTAACCAGCTTCAAACTCACCAAGTTTCAGGTCAATGGCAATAAGGCTTTTCAGCCGCCGGTGAAAAAAAAGCAGGTCAATATAGTAATCGCGGTTGTCAATGGAGATTCTTTTCTGGCGGGCCAAAAATGCAAAATCACTACCCATTTCGACTATAAATCTTTGTAAATCAGCTATTATGGCAGATTCAAGGTCTTTCTCCGAATAAGTGTCTTTCAACCCAAGGAAGTCGAGAAAATATGGGTCGCGAAAAACCATATCAGAGGAGAGGTGCTGCTCCTTTTTAAGCAAATCAAAATCGTTTTTAATCGTTTCTTCAGGTTTTTTGCTAATAACCGTTCGTTCGAAAAGCATGGAGTTTATGCGCTCCTGTAACTGCCTGGAACTCCAATGTTCGAGTTTGCAAAGTTCAAGATAAAAATCCCTTTTCAGCGGATCGTCAATATAAATTAAAGATCTTAAATGTGTCCAGGAAAATTCTCTACGCAGTGCGGAGACAATTTCAACCTGAGGAAAAGTCTCCGCAAAGCCTAGACAATGCCTGAGATGCTTTTCGCTCCAACCGCTTCCATATTCGGCCGTGAGTTGACCCGACAGCACAGAAACAACTTGCTTACCATACCCGGCCCGCTGATTATCAAGAATATCTTCATTAATACGCTTGCCAATGTTCCAGTACAACATAGTGAGTTCTGCATTCACGGCAACCGAAACACGATTCCGGCTTTGGTCAATGAGTTGCCGGATATTGGTAAAAAGTTCGGGTACAACGGGTTTGCTATTCATTTCCAACATAATTTATACTCATTCTTCACCATATTTAATCCAATAATCAGTTTCAATCAAAGTTCAGACTTTATTCTTTTATCCATTTTCCTCCTTCGGCCAACATTGTCTGAACTTTGATTAATATTGATTTTTCTGATTGTTTTGATTGTGTTTTGGATTGATCAACCTTCGGATTTCCAAACTTTTAGCTCCAAAATTCAAAAGCATTCCAATTTCTAAATTATATGCTTCCAGGTAATTAATCGCTTGGGCCAAATGCACATCTTCTAATTTTATAAGCGCTTTAATTTCAACCGAAATCACCTCCTCGACTAAAAAATCCACCCTTCTTGTCCCTATCTGATCGTTTTTGTAAAAAATTGACATTTCAAATTCCCTGGAAAAGGGCAAGCCCTGCAAGCTCATTTCCAATGCCAACGCCCTCTGGTAAATAACTTCCTGAAACCCATTGCCTAATATTTTATGAACTTCCAAAGCACAACCAATAATTTTAGCAGTGATATCAGAGTATTTATATTCTTTTTTGATCATAGTCAATCCCCAAATCAGGTTTAATCAAAGTTCAGACATTATTCTTTTATCCACTTTCCACCTGTTACTTTCAATGGAGAATAATTCAGTATTTTTTCGAGTAGCAGGTTTTCGTCGCCTTCGCAGATTAGGTTTTGGCGGTGTTCACTTTTCATAAACCGCTGATTTACTGAATGATCTAAAAAGGAAAGCAATTGGTCATAAAATCCTGAGACATTAAAAAATGCAACCGGTTTTTCGATAATTTCCAGTTGGTTCCAGCTCATCATCTCGAATATTTCGTCGAGTGTTCCAATTCCTCCAGGCATGGCAATGAATGCATCTGAAAGCTGTTCCATCAGGGCTTTGCGCTCCGCCATGTTTTCAACAGCATAAAATTCGGTGTTGCCGGTATGAGCTACCTGGCAGTCGATCAGGTGTTGAGGCATCACCCCAATCACTTTCCCGCCGGCATCAAGCACAGTATCGGCAATCACCCGCATCAACCCGACTCTGCTGCCTCCATACACGAGGGTGATTCCGGCGTTTGCCAGTGTAAGCCCCAGTTCCCTGGCTTTTGAGGCATAAAGTCCTTCGCTGCCCGAACTCGAACCGCAGAACACACAAATGGAACGGATATGTCTCATGAAATTTAATATATTGATAATCAGTGTCGTGTATTACTCGAAAATCAATAAACTAACTGACTTTCGTTGCAAAGATAGGGTTTGAGCGATGATTGTGAAAAGAAAAGTATAGCCCGAATCCGTTTTCTTTAGAAGGAAATGGCTAACGATCAAAAAGAAAAGGTAACTTTACATTCGGTTTTGCTCGTTATTCCTGATCATATGAATGATAAATATATATATGAATGTGTGAATTGTGGCAGGAAATTCTCCCCGTCAGGTGTCATTTACCTTTGCCCCGAGTGCCTCCACAACCAGCTTCCGGGCCAACCACCCCTTGGTGCCCTCAAAGTTTTATATGATTACGAAACCCTGAAACGGTTCTCGTTCAACGAGTTGCAGGAAAACGGTTTTCTTGGGCTGCTGCCTTTGGATAGTTTAGAAAGCCTGCCCAACCTGCATGTCGGAAATACCCCTTTGTACAAAACCAATGCATTGGATGGGAAACCCCTTGGTTTTGAACTTTTGCTGAAAGACGATTCCCAGAACCCTACCTTCTCATTTAAGGATCGCGCCTCGGCGGTGGTTTCGGCTTATGCCAAAGAAAACGGCATTCAAACCATAGTGGCAGCTTCAACCGGCAACGCAGGTTCGTCGCTGGCAGGGATTTGTGCCTCACAGGGACAACAAGCTGTGATATTTGCTCCGGCGGCAGCCCCAAAAGCCAAGTTGACGCAGATACTGATGTATGGGGCAACCCTCGTTCCGGTGGATGGAAACTACGACCAGGCTTTTGAACTGAGCATCGAAGCAACAAGGCAATTTGGCTGGTACAACCGCAATACCGCATACAACCCGCTGACGATTGAAGGCAAGAAAACTGTGGCGTTTGAATTGTTCGGACAGTTGGGTTGCCAACTTCCCGATCGAATTTTTGTTCCTGTAGGCGACGGGGTGATCATTTCGGGGGTTTACAAAGGCTTCGAGGATCTGCTGCTGCTTGGGATAATAGAGAAAATGCCCGTGATTGTAGCCGTTCAGGCTTCCGGAAGCAGCAATATCGTATCAAATATCGGAAAGAAAATTTTCTCCGCTTCACCATCTAAAACGATTGCCGACAGCATCTCGGTGGATGTTCCCAGGAATTTTTATATGACAGCGGATTACCTGTTAAAATATTCGGGCATGACAGTAACCGTTAGCGATAGCGATATTCTGAACGCTTCTTCATTACTGGCCCGTTGTAACGGCATCTTTGCCGAACCGGCTGCCGCTGCCGCTTTCGCTGGATTTCTTAATCAAAAAGACAGAAACCTGATTCCGGAAGGCTCCTCCAACGTGGTTTTGCTTACCGGCAGCGGGCTCAAAGACCTGAATGCCGTGCAATCGATCTGCCGGATGCCCCCGGCTGTCGAACCTGTGATGAAATCGGTTACAGAGTTTCTGCAAGGTAAGGTTTTTTGAGTTTCCGAAACACTGCAATTATTCTCTTACATGAGTGTGAAGGCAGCCCAGGCCTGTCGGTTAGGGATTTTTTGCCCAGCGAAAGGGTTTTGGCCAGCTTATGCTTATCTTTGCTATATCTAAAAATTTATAAATATTACTGCCTTGGAAATCATTCTATCCCTGACACTGCCGGCAACCTGGAAGGCATTCATTTCTTAGCAAACCAACAATTATTTGACACAATAAAAACTATGATATATGAAAAAAAATCTACTTTTTCCAATAATTATCCTTCTCGCCGGTTTACAAGCAGGGGCACAGGGATTAACAGGTGAAAAATTCATTCCCGGCGACTAT